>Ga0099364_10014749_pt1 | contig 10367 bp, 7 predicted proteins | sample TergutTh196P3_FD_73070 | JGI IMG/M metagenome (GOLD analysis project Ga0099364, IMG submission 73070) | Microcerotermes parvus P3 segment gut microbial communities from Pointe-Noire, Republic of the Congo - Th196 P3 | ecosystem: Host-associated > Arthropoda: Insects > Digestive system > Gut ...
ATCCTGTTCGCCAATCCAATAGCCGTCATACCATCTCTTAACCTCTTCGTACTTATCGCCAACGTCATACGTCCTGCAAGCCTCCTTTACTTCTTTTTCAGTAAAACCGAAACAAGTTGCAAATTCCATGTCCATTATTCCGCATACTTTCGGGTTGTTAAACTCGCTTATCAAACTTTCTCTTGATATTCTCTGTACGCCGGTTAAAACTCCAAACTCCAAGTAATTATTGGTTTTGAATACGCCGCCCAGAAATCCTCGCATAAATTTTACCATATTCGAAAAATATCCTTCAATATATGCATTATCAATAGGTCTATCGTATTCGTCCAACAAAACGATAACGCGTTTTTTGTGGTAGACGTAGAGACATTCGGTTAAAAAATTTAGCGATGCTTTTAGTCTGCTTTTTGTTGATTTTCCTGATAATAAAGAGAAAAACATATCCTTTTGCTGTGCATTCAGTCCGTCATTTTCGTACAAATACATGTTTTGTCTATAAAGTTTTGAAACCAAATCTCTTATATTCTCAATAGCGTCTTCGTAAGTTATTTCTTCCACATCCTTCAACGTAAGTGAAACAACAGGATATTGATTCATATGTTTTTCTACGATATCCCCGTGTTTCATTATTTTTAGCCCGTCGAACAATGACTTGCTATCTCGGTTTACATCAAAAAAACGCCTCAACATATCCATATTCAGCGTTTTTCCAAAACGACGCGGTCGGGTTATCAGTGTCACTGTACCCATATTTTCAAGCAATTCTTTGATAAAGTAAGTTTTATCAATGTAAAAATAATTGCCTTCGATAATCTTTTCAAAGGATTCTTCGCCTGTCAAAATCTGTTTTTTCATTTCCATTGCCATAAAAATTCGATTGTTTTCAGTCGCAAAAATATATATAATTTTTGAAATGTGTTCACAAAATGATAAAATATTTCATCAAAAAAACAGGAAAAATGAAAAAACACACATAAAAAGTAAAAAGTTTTGTCAATAAAAAAAAAGAATTACCTTTGCGGCATAATAATATTTAATATATGAAAAATTTTTTATGTATATTTTTTGCCATAGCCCTTATATTCAATGCATCTGCACAGGACTATAGCAATCATTCACAGATTACCCAACGTATCAGAGCGCTGATAGACAGGCATCCCGATAAGGTTGAGTACAAGAGTCTTGGGAAAACCGCAGGCGGAAAAGACGTCTGGGTTATCACTATCGGAAAGGGACAGTCGTCGAGGTTACCTGCTATTGCCATTGCAGGAGGCGTGGACGGACGACACTTGCTGGGAGTAGAAGTAGCGATGGGATTGGCGGAACGAATCGTTGCGCTGCCGAATATTGACGCAATACTTGCCGCCAATACATATTATATATTCCCAAATGTTCATCCCGACGCTACCGAACAGTATTTTGCGCCGTTGCGCTACGAACGAACCGTAAACGCAAGGAATACCGATAACGACCGCGACGGCAGCGTAAACGAAGACCCGTATGACGACCTCAATAATGATAAAATGATTACCCAAATGAGAGTTGAATCGCCTATGGGAACATACATCCAATCGCCCATTGACCCGCGAGTACTGATTGTTGCCGATGCTTCAAAAGGACAAACCGGTAAGTATTTGTTGTTGAGCGAAGGCATTGATAATGACAAGGACGGGCTTTTCAATGAAGATGGCGAAGGAGGAGTAAACTTTAACAGAAATTTTACTTTTGGATACAGGAATTTTCAGCCTGAATCGGGCGAACATGCAGTATCGGAAGTAGAATCAATTGCCGTTGCCGACTTCCTTTACGACGCTTTTAATGTGCATACTGTTTTGAGTTTCAGTTTGAACAACAACATTTCCGAAGCCGCAAAGGTTTTTATGACGACTAATACAGGCGTCAGCAGAGACAGGGAAAATACGGGAGACAGCAAGATATACAGTCATGTAAGCAGTCTGTACAACGAATTTGTTCCCGATATGGCAAAAGCCACAGGGCTATCAGCCGAAGGCGGCGAATTTTATACGTGGGCATACCAGCATTATGGTCGATTTTCTTTTGCAACGCAAGCATGGACGCCGGTTTCTGACGATAAGGAAATAGCGGGAAACAGAGAACTTGTTTTCCTAAAATGGGCAGAAGAAAACGGCGTTGAAGATGTTTTTGCGCCCTGGACGCAGGTCAATCACCCTGATTTTCCGAATAACAGGGTCGAGGTGGGAGGCATAAAACCTTTCGTAATGTACAATCCGCCATTTTCAATGGTTTCAGGCATAGTAGACGAGCATGTCGCCTTCGTGAACGCAATTACAGAAGCGGCGCCGCGTATAGAAATCGTTCAAGTAAAACAGGAAGAATTAAGTAGAGACATACATCGCATTAGCATTACGGTTAGAAATAAAGGTCTGATGCCGACTATAAACCAAATTGGCGAAAGGTCGTATTATCTGAAATATGTTGTGGCGCAACTGAATAAATCTGCGTCGCAAAGCCTGTTGCAGGGAAATGCAAAGACAGTAATAAATGTTTTGAACGGAGGCGAAGCAACCGAATTAACATGGCTGATTCATGGTAACGGAAAAATAACCATAGAAGCGGGATGTCCGACGGCAGGATACGCAATGACTGAAATAGTTTTATAGTTTTATGGTTTTATAGTTTTATAGAGTTTAGATATTAAGTTAAAAAGACAAAAATGATGACAATCAAAAATCAAAAATCAAAAATCAAAAATTGTTTTGGTTCAATCAAAAATCAAAAATCAAAAATCAAAAATTGTATCCTTGTTTTATTGACAATTTCGTTCATAAGTTTATCGGGGCAGTCATACAGCGATTTTTACTTTCAGGCGGCAGGTTCGCCTATGCAGCCGAAAATACAGGTGGCATGGAACCGTTATTATACCAATGCCGGCTTGGAGCAGATATACAGAGGAATAGTCAGAAGCTGGCCCCAGTTAGCCCGATTGGAAAGCATCGGAAAATCAGTGGGCGGACGCGATATCTGGGTATTGACAATTTCTGACTTTTCAAAAGGCGACCCCTCGCGAAAGCCTGCAATATGGGTAGACGGAAATATTCACGGCAACGAGATTCAGACAAGCGAAATGGCTCTCTATATTGCATGGTATCTAACGGAAATGTTTCCAAGCAATAAGTTTATACAGGAACTGTTAGAGCAAAAAACGTTTTACATAGCGCCATCTATCAATCCTGACGGCAGAGCCGTATTCACAGAAAGTCCGGGAGCGTTGCGTTCCGGAATTTTGCCGTTGGACAACGACCGCGACGGAATAGCCGATGAAGACGACCCCCAAGACCTTAACGGCGACGGTTTTATTACTCAAATGCGTATCAGAAATCCCAACGGACGTTACATCGCCGACCCTAACTATCCTAATCGCCTGATTCTTGCTCCTGCCGGCGTTCAAGGCGAGTTTGACCTTTTGGGTAACGAAGGAATAGACAATGACGGCGACGGACGCATAAACGAAGACGGAGTAGGCGGATACGACCCTAACCGCGACTGGGGTTTCAACTGGCAACCAAACTTCATTCAAGGCGGAGCGCTTAAATATCCCTTTACGTTGCCCGAATCGAGAGCAGTGAGAGATTTTATTATGAAACACAATAATATTTCCGCCGTACAAAGTTTCCACAACTCCGGAGGAATGTTACTCGTGCCTCCGGGCGCAGAAGGAGATAGAGACAAATTAAATCGCGCGGATATGACTGTTTATGACGACATTGGCAAAAAGGGCGAACAAATAATCCCCGGCTACCGATATATGATTCTTTACAGAGATTTGTATACGGTTTTTGGCGGCGAAATCGATTGGACTGCTTTCGGACGAGGTATTTTCACTTTTTCAAACGAACTTTGGGCGTCGTCGTTGATGTTTCGTGGCGCCTATCAGGGCGACCCTGCCAATCAAATTTACGAATTTGACAGAACGCTGCTGTTTAATGATGCTTTTGTTGAATGGAAAGAGTTTGACCACCCCGCGTATGGAAAAATTGAAATAGGAGGATTGAAGAAAAATGCGCCACAACGTCTGCATCCGGGCTTTTTACTTGAGGCAGACGCTCACCGCAACGCCGCTTTCGTTATTTTGCACGCTTTCAGCACTCCGCATCTGACAATCAGTAATGTAAACGAAAAAAACATTGCCGGAGGCTACAGGGAGATAACCGCAGATATAACCAATCATCGCGTAATTCCTACACATTCGAGTTTCGATATAGAAAACAGGATAGAACGTCCCAACTGGGTTTCTATCAGCGGACCGCAAGTCATAGCCGGTATGATTATGCAAAACGTATATAACAATCAGGCTGTAGAACAAAAAGTAAATCCTGCGCGGTTGTCTGTGAACAATATTCCCGGAAACAGTACCGTAACCGTAAGATGGATAGTCAGAGGAAACCAGCGGTATACCATCACAGTTGACAGCGCAAAGGGAGGAACAGTAAAAAAAGAACAATAATGTTTCTTACATCACATTTCCTGTGAGCAGTTTCAGAGATGTTTCGGCAATTTTTGCATTGAACGTTGCTACAATCAGTCTGTTGGTCGCTGAAATGTAGCTACGCTGAACATCTCGCAGTTCAACCGGCGATATTGCTCCCAATCTGTATCTTTCCATGGAAAGATGCAGGTTTTCGGCGGCAAGGTTGAGGTTGTCCGCCTCAAAAGTTGCCAGATTGCGATACACCTCGTAGGTACTGTAAGCGGTGGCTACTTGCGCTTCTATTTCTTTTTGCATCTGTTCGTGGCGTATTTCTGCCGACTCCAATTCTATTCGGGCGTTCTTTATCTGCCTACTAATGTTCATTCCGTTGAACAGCGGCATACTCAACGTTGCGCCATAATTGAACGTCCCCGAACGGCTTGCATTTGTTGTCCCCGAAAACGACTGTGAAGCCAATGTATAGTTTGACGTAAGCCTGACTCTCGGATATTGCGTACCTTCTATTGATTTTAAGGAAAATGCCGCTACATTTATCGAAATTTGCGACAATATCACGTTGGGATTTTCGGAAAGCGCACGGTCGTAGATATCTAAATAATTGAGAGATTGGTCGACAATGATGGAATCTGAAGCAAAAAAATCGCTTGTAATTTCACGTGCCAAAATTCTATTGAGATGAATTTTTGCTTTTCTCAGGTCTTCTGTTTGCCTGATATACGAGGCAGTATCTGCATTATAGTCGCCCAGCGCCGAAAGCAAATCGCCTTTTGAAACTCTGCCGCCTATAAAACGGTCGTTAGCGGCATGCACACGTAAACGCGATATATACAAAATGTGACGGTAAGCGTCTATTTCCTGCTGCATACTCACGATGTCGAAATATACGTTCATGATGTTGGCAATTGTTTGCTGAACGGTAGCCCGCAAATTTTCCTGCCCCATCAGTTCCAACTCCTTCAACCTGTCGTAATTGGCAAACATCGAAAAACCGTCGAAAACAGTCCAGTCCATCGCAACGTTGGCGTTCATGGTGGCGTTGCGGGTAACAGCATGGTTTACCGTACTGTTAAGGTTGACATTCGGCAACATACCAGCGTTACCGTGCGTCACATTGTTGCTGCTTATCTGTTCGTTGTTGCGCGCCAGCAAGATGTTATAATTATTTTCCAAGCCTTCGGCTACGGCGTCTAACAAGCTTAGCGGCGGAAGTTCCTGCTGCGCTACTAATACCGGCGCGCTTAAAACAAACAGAAAAACTAAAATAAATCTATTGAAAATAAACATGTTATCCTTATTGTTATCCATTTTTTATCGGCAACAAAGATACAATATTTTTTTCAATCACCAACAAAAGCATGTCTATATCCATTTATTTTTTGCCAGCTTCCTCGCGTGAAGTCGGGAACTTTTACAGGAAAACTCCCATTTTCTATGGAAAAGCGCGAAAGTTCAATCAGGCTCGACCATGAAACGCCGTCATAAACGTTCATGTCTAACGGAAGACCGTTTTGCAGACAGTATATCAGGCGATAGTCCATTATGAAGTCCATACCTCCATGTCCGCCAACGCTACGCGCCAACTCGCCTATTTCCTTCGTGATTGGATGTTCGTATTCTCTAAGCATCTCTTCCATATCTTCTCTGCTCATAGGGTTATGAGCGTCGGGTTCGAAGGCTAACTGGCGCGCGGGCCACTTTTGGGCGAATCCCTTGGTGCCGCTTACCATGTGGATACGGCTGTAGGGACGCGGACTTACCACATCGTGCTGTATCACCATCGATTTGCCTTTTACGGTTTTTATCAGCGTGACATTGATGTCGCCGCGCTTGTATGTTCTTTGTGCTTGCGGAGAATTTGCGCCGTAACGTTCCTTTGCATATTCTGTCATTCCAAACTGGTCGCTGGCAAGCGAGACCATATAATCCATACGGTCGCCGCGATAGAGGTTCAATATCTGGGAAATCGGACCCAAACCATGCATGGGATAGAGGTTTCCATCGTTTTCTGCATTTTCGGTTAAGCGCCAAGAGTTCCAGTAGCCTGCAAGTCCGGGACGTCTGGCTCTTGCGCTGGTATCGCCACGCTCTGCCGCCAATTCTTCTCTTGTGCGCGGAGCAAACATCAGTTGGCGCAAATCGTGTATATATGCGCCTTCTACGTGTACAACTTCTCCAAAGAGACCTTGTTGAGCCATATTTAAGGTTGCCATCTCAAAGAAATCGTAAGTACAGTTGCCAAGCAACATGCAATGACGACGCGTACGCTCGGCTGTATTGATTACATCCCAGCCCTCCTGTATCGTGCGTACAAGCGGAAGTTCGCTGACTACATGCTTTCCTTGCTCCATGGCATAAATGGCTATTGGCGCATGCAATTCCCAATGCGTACAAATGTATATCAGGTCGATATCATCGCGTTCGCACAATTGTTTCCAGCCGTCTACGCCCATATAGACGGCAGCCTCAGGACGCTCGTTCCTTCTCAGTATATCCTGAGTTACGTCGATGTTGTACTGTTCCAAATCGCAGATGGCTTTTACCTCGATGCCTTCAATAAACATGAAACGCCCAACTGCGCCCGGACCACGTTGCCCAAGACCTACAAACCCCACGCGTACAACAGGAATAGGGTCGCAACGCAAATCAATAACATCAGCCTGACCCGCAGGACGAGGCGGCTCCGCTGAAATAAGTTCAGCAGCGCGCTGAACCGGACACGAACTATTGCAACTTGTGGCTAACAAACTGCCAATCAATGCAATAAAAATAAAAATTACGTACTTTTTCATAAAAACATATAATTAATTGGTTAAAATTTTAAAATGCAAAAATAGTATTTTTTTTTTAGTTTGAAAAAAAAATACAAAAAATGAAAAAAAAACATAAATAGGGGTGCATTTCAGATTGTCGCAAAAGAAAGAAGTCCCATCCGTGTATCCCCAAAACCTATATTCCATCCCTAACGGGACGCCCGATGCCGCAACGATTCCAAATTTTTTAGATTCCCAATGTGTTGCCAATCAATACTCGTCCTCGTTAAAGAAAAAATCGTCTTTACTCGGATAGTCGGGCCATATATCTTCTATATTTTCATATATCTCGCCCTCGTCTTCGATTTCCTGCAAGTTTTCGATTACTTCCAACGGCGCGCCCGACCTTGAAGCAAAATCTATCAACTCGTCTTTTGTTGCAGGCCAAGGTGCATCTTCTAATTTCGATGCCAACTCTAAAGTCCAATACATACGCTAACTACTTTATTATTAAACTAATACTTTTTATTTTCGGACTGCGAAGATAATACTTTTTTTATTAATCAACAAAAGGAATCCATTTTTTTGTTGAAATATTACATTTTTTTGCAATTTTTCGCGACAAAACAAAAAAATAATCCGACAAACGATTTATAAATTCCGTTACTTGCGTCGGAACATCGCCGCCGCCTTCAATCACATCGACTATTCTGCGCTCGGCGCGTCTGCAAACCGTTCGTGCAACGTGGCATTGCGACGCCGCTACATGACCCCCCGGAAGCAGAAAACAGTCAGACGGCTCCAAATCGCGATCTATTTCATCGATACAACATTCTAATCGCGTGGTATCAACAGCAGTTACTTGCGGTATCTTTTTCCTTGAATCGCCTTCGGCGGCTAATACCGAAGAAACTGTCATTAGTCTGTCCAATATCCACAAAAGGAAATCCTTGTCCTTCGCCTCTGTCAGCATATCCATCAGCAAACCGGTGTGCGCCATTAGTTCGTCAATTGTTCCGTACGCTTCAATACGCGGATGAGCTTTTGAAACCCGTTTTCCGCCAATAAGGGCAGTCTGACCACAATCACCCGTTTTTGTATAAACTTTCATTCGATAAAATATTTTTGTTCAACGGCGCAAATATATCAGTTTTTTTTTATTTTTTGCGGATCATTATTATTTTTTAAAAAAAAATATCTATCTTTGCCAAAATTTATTTCGTCAAAAAATGAAGCAAATTGAAGATGAAAATAGGCAATTGAAAGCGCAATCAAGCGAAATGACGCAGGAATCGTGGGAAACAAATTTTCTTCCAAAAGACCTCAAACTTCTGAATGAATTGGAACATCTTGAGTCTTTAGGCAAAAATTTTCCTAACGGATGCTTGTTCCGTTTGCAGATTGACGCCGAAATACTTGAAAGAGCCGATGCCAAAAATATATGGTTTCAGCATCTGTTTTTAGTGTATTTAAGTCCATCATGGGAGCTAATCAGCGATATCCCACGCGATGACATAATGACAGACTTTACGTTGTCGATAAAAAAATTACATCATGACGACGCCCAAACACTTATGCCAATCATGTACAGATGCCTTGTCGACTGTAGCCCGTTCAACGCCGGATTGCGCTACTGCTATTCCGATGGCTCTATCCGATGGATACAGGTTGCAACGCATCCCCGACGCGAAGGTCGCAGTATCGTGTGCGAAGGATATTTATTCGATGTCTCTGCACACAAAACTATTGAATCAGACTTGTCATTGAATCGTGAAGAACTTGAACTTTTGGTGAAGGAACAAACAATAGAACTCAAAACCATTAACGAGGAACTTGCCGTAACAAATGAGGAACTGTCGAGCATAAACGAAGAATTGAACGCTGTAAACGAAGAACTGCAGGTTAAAAACGCCGAGTTGAACCGCTATCGTTCGAATCTTGAGAAAATGGTAGAAGAAAAAACTATCGAATTAACCATGGCAAAAGAAAAAGCCGAAGAATCCGGCAGACTGAAATCGGCATTTTTAGCGAACATGTCACACGAAATACGCACTCCTTTAAGCGGCATAGCAGGACTTCTCAACGTTCTTTCAGCCGATGTGCAATTGCCTGAAACTATCCGCGAACATATAGGATTAATCAACAGCAATTGCGAGCAAGTTACAAGATTGTTCAACGATATTCTTGATGCCGCCAAAATGGAAGCCGGACAAATGCAAATACGTCCCGAGCCGATTTCTTTAAACGAATTGGTAGACGACGTAATCTTTTTTTTCACACAATACCTGCGTACTGCGGAAAAAACTCATGTTAAATTAGAAAAACATAGCGACGGAAGCGTCGAAAATGACATTATATTTGCCGACCCCGTAAGACTGAAGCAGATTTTGAACAATCTGTTGAGCAACGCTACCAAATTCACAGAACAGGGATATATTCGCGTCGGATACGGGATGAACGATGACAATATGCTGGAATTTTTTGTAGAAGACACCGGCATAGGAATACCGGAAGACCAACATGAAATCATTTTCCTGCGTTTTCGTCAGGTAGAGAAGGAGACCATTCGCAAGTACGGAGGAACCGGACTTGGACTGTCGATCTCTCGCGGGCTTGTACAACTGATGGGAGGCGATATGCGGGTTGAATCAACAGAAGGCAAAGGATCAAAGTTTACATTCAATATCGAATACCATCCCTGCGAAATAATTTAGAATTGGAAATACAAAAAGAAATAATGTCTGAAAACCCAATCAAAGGTTCAGAGGCGCTGATGCGCTCGCTTATCAATGAAGGCGTAGATACGATATTTGGATATCCCGGAGGCGCCATCATACCTGTATTCGACACTTTGTACGATTACAAAAAACAGTTGCGCCATATATTGGTGCGTCACGAACAGGGCGCTATTCACGCTGCACAGGGTTTTGCCCGTGCTTCGGGAAAAACGGGAGTAGCAATCTTAACGTCGGGGCCCGGCGCAACAAACGCAATCACCGGCATCGCCGATGCTATGATTGACAGCACGCCAATAGTCGTATTCACCGGACAGGTAACATCGTTGCTGCTTGGTACTGACGCTTTTCAGGAAACTGACGTGATAGGTATCACACAGCCGATTACCAAGTGGGCTTACCAGATTC
>Ga0099364_10010071_pt1 | contig 10366 bp, 8 predicted proteins | sample TergutTh196P3_FD_73070 | JGI IMG/M metagenome (GOLD analysis project Ga0099364, IMG submission 73070) | Microcerotermes parvus P3 segment gut microbial communities from Pointe-Noire, Republic of the Congo - Th196 P3 | ecosystem: Host-associated > Arthropoda: Insects > Digestive system > Gut ...
GGTGATTTTCTTTGTCATATATTCAGGGATATTTTACGTCCAAAATGCGGCACGACCTTCGGCATTGTACCATAAACGGGCAGGAATAGGAAATTTCCCTTTGCGCACTTTGCGAAAACTTTGCGTCCCTTGCGGTTAAAAAGAGAATTGAACCGCAAGGTTTGCCAAGTACCAGTTCATGCCTTCACACAGGTTCATAACCTTTACACAGGAATATACTCATTGCCGATTTTCCGGGCGCGTTGCGGTTTGTCCAGGTTGAGGTGATGAGCCACGCCAATCTGGACGAGCAGATTCCAACCGGCAAAGAGTTGCAGATAGGAGTCATAACTGGCGAGTGTCGGTACGATAATCGTGTCAAATGGAGTCTGCTTTGGGGCGATAGCGATGATTTTCATCTTGAGCGCATCCACATAACGCTGCTGGATACGTCCCCACTCCGCCTCGAAGGGATCGACCAGTACGAGAACATCGTGGGGCTGCATAATCTCCTCAACGCCATGAAGCAGATACGTGCCTTCTAGGAAACCACTCTTCTGCCGGGCGATTTCGTACGTTTTCAAGGTCAGTTCTTCCGCCACGCCGTTGTTGCGTCCTGCCCAATAGACTGTACCGGCTTGTGCCAACGCCTCAATCATCGAGGGTTCATATTCGGCTTCCAGAATTTGTTGACCAAGTCTTTCCGCTTGGGTTGCCGCACGGGGGCATCCGCAGTCTGTCATCATGCACAGCAGCGATTGATAGACCAATGCCTGTTCCACCACACTTTTGGTTGCCGCAACGGCTTTCTCCTTGCCGCAAGTAAGGACAATCGACTCATTGGTGAACTCGATAATTTTCCCTTGCGGATTAGCAGTAACGGCGAAACGTTTTGGGTGTCCTTCTTTGACTAACTTGACCAAGAGGTCAATCGTTTCTGCCGTCTGTCCGCTGTTGGAAGAGGCAATGACTGCCCATTGCGAGAGATCATAATCCATGCACTGCCGGCTGCCTTCAGTAGCGAGGGTCAGATCGAGTCCTGACCGCCGGACACGGTCGATAAAGTTTTTCGCCGGAAAAATTCGGGAGGAACCTTCCCCGGCGATAAAAAGTTTGCCCGCCGCTTTAACCTGCCGGGCAATGTTCTGGACACGTCCGAAGTCGAAACGACCGATCAGTTCCGGGGTTTCGAGCATTTCACGGACAAGAGCAAAGGAATTATATTTGGATTCAGTGATATTCATGGGAACCGATTGTACCATAAACGGGCAGGAATGAGACATTTTTCCTTGCGTCCCTTGTGCTTTCTTCAGTCCGTCGACACGTTTGCCTAGTGAGGTAGGTTGCCGACCGCCGGGCGGCAACATGCGGTACTCCGCACTTGGGAGGCGAACACGCCATGCCCCGTGTTTTCCAGTGCCGGTCGGCTATCGCCGACGCAACCGCCCGGCGGTCGGTTGCCTACCTTGGCTGCCCCAATTGCAAACGTGTCGACGGACTGATGCTTTCTTTTGCGAACTTTACGGTTAAAAAAGAATTGAACCGCAAGGTTCGCAAAGGACTATGATTTATACCGTGAACTCTCTATCGTCCTTCACAAACACCGCTCGATAAACTTTTTTGCCATGCAATCGGGTGCGCCGTTCAAAATGGGTACGGTAATCCATTTCGTTTTCCGCTTCCTGTTCCGGCACTTCAAAAGGACCTTGCAGTGCTGTTGTTTGTGCTAAAAGTTTGAGTGTCGAGGTAAAATACTCCTCAACGTCTGTCCAAAAGTGCAATTTGCCGCCCGGCATCAAGCGGCTTTCGATCAGTTGCAACACTTCTGTCCGCAACACCCGCCGTTTGCGGTGCGCCCGCTTCCACCAGGGATCAGGAAAATAGACATGCACGGCTGTCAGTGTACCCCCCGGAATAGTATCCCGCAGCACCAATGCAGCATCACCGCAAACCATAACGGCATTGGTGCGGTTTTGCCGAATGAGCCGTGCGGCGGAATAGCGGGCGTATTTTATACCGATTTCGATACCGAGAAAATTATGGTGCGGAAACTGCCCGGCGGCGTTACTGATAAACATCCCCTTACCGGAACCGATTTCAAGTTCCAGAGGTGCTGAGCGTCCGAAAAGTTTTTCGCCTGTCCATGGCACAGGTAAATCTGCCGCCATTCTGAATATAGCGGAGAGATCAGCGTTCGGGTCAATAGTCTTAACGGGACGGCGAGGCACTACCGGCAGGAGGAGAGTGTAGGATAGGGTCATTGTGCCACGAACGGCAAAAAAAGGAAGGGGCGGTACAAGCAGGGGTGTGGTAATTTTTTGTCCACGAAAAGCACGAAAGACACGAATTTTTTTCCACGAACATTTTTCGTGTTTTCCGTGTCTTTCACGGACAAAAACGCTCTTGCCTTCGACGGATAACATTGTATCATGTGCCCATCTGCATACACTTCAGCAAGGAGAATCCATGCAACGCTATATCTTAACCTTCACTCTCGCCCTATTCCTCGGCACGGCAACGTTCGCCGACGCACAGGAACAAGTACGAACCTCCGCCGAAATCCAAGAGGAAATCGATAAACTGCAAATCGAATTGCAGAAAGCACAGGAAGCAGAGAGAGTAATTCCCCGCCATCGCGGACTGCCCCAGCGACCGGAAAGCGAGCGGCGGATATTTCAACTGTTGGAAATGCCCGTTACGCTGCCAGTCGATGAAACGACTACGTTTTATGATTTAATGAGGATCATAAACGCACGGGTCGATGAGAACCTCCCGATTCATTTTGATAGAGAAGCAATTCAAAATTCATCCACTGCATCTACGATTCGGAGCGATTCGACAATAAATCCAGAGGGATATATGCCGACGGACAACATGAAACTAAAAAACGCCCTCAAAGTGTTGCTAGAACCACATGGACTCACTTACATAGTAAAGAATGAAATGCTTTATATCACAAGCATAGAGCAGGCACGGAGAGAAGTCTTTACGAGGACATACTATGTAGGGGATATTGTCCCGGTAGTCTCAGCAGAAGAGGAAAGCAGGGTTGAGAAGACGGATACAGCGGAATCCGGCTTGAAATGCTGCGCTGGATGCACTTGTGCAGTACAACAAAACAATCCCGTAATGATGAGTGAATGGGTATGGTGGAGATGGAAAAATCTGTCCATCAGAGGCACCGATCGCCTCATCATCGTTATTATGACTACCATTGATCCGTATTCGTGGAGTGTGAATAATGCGGGCGGGGATGGAGTACTCCAGATGTACACTCCCACCCAAAGTTTAATCGTTCACGCAACCGACGATGTGCATGCCCAGATAGAGGAATTTCTCACGGTGATTCGGAAGATGCACGCACTACACCAAGCGGTACAAGCAGGGGTGCGGTAATTTTTTTTCCACGAAAAGCACGAAAGACACGAATTTTTCCCACGAACATTTTTCGTGTTTTCCGTGTCTTTCGCGGACAAAAACATTCTTGTATTCGACGGATCACATTGTATCATGTGCCCGTCTGCATCCACTTATTTGTCTTCCGGCAACTCGCCGTTTTTTCGTTGACATTCACACGGCCTCCTGCTATAATCCCTTACTTATGGAAGAGGAACAGTCATATTGTACAAATTGCGGTAATTCCGTTGCCGAACAGAGGCAATCTTTTGCTTGCATGTCATGCGGAGCTCGTCCGTTTGGGCATAAAAAGTTCTGTTTTCAATGCGGCGTGAAACTCAATCCCGAACAGGTCGTCTGCATCAAATGCGGGGTGGGATTGATCGACCACTTCGGTGCTGCCGGTGCTTCTCCTGCTGATACAATCGATAAACTCAATACGTACTTCAAAGTGTTTTGGATATTGATGGTGGTGGGACTGCCCTTGTGTCTCATCGTTATTGGCCTTATCCCCCTGATTATTTCCATCGTTTATTGTTGCATGTTGCACTACCAGTTGTGGAAACTAATTTCAAAGGAAATTGCCCGAACCACGCCGGGCAAAGCCGTCGGTTTCCAGTTTATTCCTTTTTTCAATTTTTACTGGTACTTTGTTACGTATTATGGATTATGCCAGGACATGAACGACACGCTTGTGCGCCGAGGGATACAGTGTCAAGTTAGCGAAGGCTTGGGAATGACATACGCCATTCTTTCTGTCATTTGCTGGCTTACTCTTTTTGATCCCTCTGGTATCATTGCTCTGTCTGTAGGTGTGGCAACGTGTATTGTCAGCATTCTCTTTTACAAAGATGTCAAGAGTGGTGCTATCGCTCTGTTGAAACAGGAGGACAGTAGCGGCTCTATTTCCTTGCTTACACGGTGGGATCCAAACGCAACTGAAAATCGTCTCAATACTTGCTGAATCGCCGCAACACACTATAATCTACGCGTATGACTACTTCCGAATCTCTCGACACTCTCCGCCACTCCGCCGCACACATCATGGCACGTGCCGTCATGCGGCTCTATCCCAACGTCCAACTCGCCTTCGGTCCCAATGTTGAAAACGGTTTTTACTACGATTTCCTCATGGAACATCGACTCACCGAAGAGGATTTTCCCAAAATCGAAGCCGAGATAAAAAAACTCATTAAACTTAATGAGGAATTTGAACGTATCGAATTGCCGGTGAGCGAAGCCGTTGAACTATTATATGGTATCGGACAAACGCTTAAAGTCGAACATATACGGGAAAGTCTCGCTTGCCCTCACCCTAACCCTCTCCCAGAGGGAGAGGGGACTAATAATGTCCTCCCCCCCACCGGGGGGGAGTTAGAGGGGGGGCTAAATGGAGAGAGGACCGTCTCCCTCTATCGCCAGGGAGAATTCCTCGACCTCTGCCGAGGTCCGCATATTGAACGTCCCAAAGAAATCGGCGCATTCAAACTCATGTCCCTCGCCGGTGCCTATTGGAAAGGAGACGCTTCCAATCCGCAACTGCAACGGCTCTACGGCACCGCATTTTTCAACAAGAAGGAACTCGAAGAACATCTTCACCAAATCGAAGAGGCAAAGAAGCGGGATCACCGAGTCCTCGGCAAACAGCATGAACTCTTTGCACTCGATTCCCGCGTTGGACAGGGCTTGATTCTCTGGTTGCCGAAAGGTGCCATCGTGCGCCGGCAACTGGAAAACTTCATTTCGGAAGAGTTGGTCAAACGCGGTTATCAGCAAATCTACACGCCGGTCATCGGAAACATCGAACTATTCAAAACATCGGGACACTATCCGTACTATGCCGAGAGTCAATTCCCGCCGATACAGTTGCCCGATGGGCAACAACAGGAAGCAGGAGGCAGGAAGCAGGAGGCAGGAGACAGCAGAGAAAAAGTTGAAACTCCGCTTGCGTCTGCTGCCGCCTGCCGCCTGCCGCCTGCCGCCTCTCATGCTGTCTTACTACGTCCGATGAATTGTCCGCACCACATTATGGTCTATCAGCAAAAGCCGAGAAGTTACCGCGACCTGCCTTATAGGATTGCCGAGTTCGGCTGTGTGCATCGCTTTGAACAGTCCGGCGAACTCAGTGGAATGACTCGTGTTCGAGGCTTTACGCAAGACGATGCTCATATCTTTTGCATGCCGGAGCAGGTCGAGGCGGAGTTTCGAGCGTGTATCGAAATGACGCTTAACGTCTTGCAAACGATGGGTTTTCGCGATTTTGAAGTGCGGTTAAGTTTTCGCGATTGGACGAGCGACAAGTACGTGGGCAGTGCCGAGAATTGGAAAATTGCGCAGGCGAGTTTAGAAAAAGTGTGCAAAGAAATGGACTTGCCAAATCTTGACATTGTGGAGGGTGAGGCGGCATTTTACGGACCGAAGGCGGATTTTGTAGTGAAGGATTGTCTCGGTCGCCGCTGGCAACTCGGCACGGTGCAGCTGGATTATAGTTTGCCTTCGCCAGAGCGTTTCCATTTGGAATATACGGGAGCGGACAACAAACCGCATACTCCGGTGATGATTCATCGTGCGCCGTTGGGTTCGTTCGAGCGGTTCTTTGGCATTTTGATTGAACACTTTGCGGCGGCGTTTCCACTGTGGTTGGCACCGGAGCAGATTCGTATTTTGACGGTGAGCGAAAAGTTCGGCGATTATGGTCATGCGGTATTATCGAAGTTACAAGCATCGGGACTTCGGGCTTCGTTGGACAATCGCAGTGAAAAGATTGGTGCGAAGATTCGTGAGGGGCGTTTGGACTTGGTGCCTTACCTTGCGGTGGTGGGAGCGAAGGAAGCGGAGAACGATTCCGTTGCTCTGCGTAGCCACAAAGAAGGCGAACTCGGCGAAGTGAGCGTCGATGGCGTCGTTGAAAAATTAGTGAAAGAGGTTAGAATGAGGGTGTTGTAGAAGGAGACGGAATCAATGAGCGAACGTAAAACAGAACAATTTGTTCGGAAACATTTTGAGCAATTTCACGACATAACAATTGAGGAACAGCGTTCGGATAACGTTAAAATTCAAAAACTTCTTTCCACGGCTTCTAAAAGCGGACAGGGGGCGGGACGACCTGAATTTATCATTCAATATCTGCGTGAACCAAACTTTATTATCGTCGTTGAATGTAAAGCCGAAACAAGTAAACACGAAAGCACATCACGAGACCGGTACAGCGAGTACGCCGTTGACGGTGTTCTACTTTATGCTGCGCATTTGGCAAAGGAATATGACGTACTAGCGATAGCAGTAAGCGGACAAAATGTGAAGCGATTGAAAATATCCCATTTTTTGCATCTGAAAGGAGAAGGCATCGCAACACCCATTTTTTCAGATAATTTTCTGCCGCTTGATGATTATCTCGATGGGTACATAAAAAGTCCAGAAAAATTTCGACAGGATTATAACAGCCTTTTGGCATTTGCAGGACAACTCAATAAAACTCTACATATACATAAAATTGTAGAAAGTGATCGAGCTCTTTTGTTGAGTTGTATTCTTATTGCCCTTGAAAATAAGGGGTTTTCGTCGACTTATCAATCATACGTCAACCCTAAGCAGTTGGCAGACTATCTTACACTGACTGTAAAAAATGAATTCCAAAACGCAAAATTGGACACGGAAAAACTGGAAGTTTTGATGAGCCGGTTTGCTTTCATTACAACCGATACCACGCTGTCTAAAAAAGATAACGTACTGCGGGACATCATCAACGATGTCGAAAAAAACATTACAAACTTCATCAAAACGCATGAGTATTTTGACGTGTTAGGACAACTCTATATTGAATTTTTGCGTTATGCCAACTCTGACAAGGGGCTGGGTATTGTGCTAACGCCACCACATATCACCGAATTTATGTCGCAATTAGCGGAAGTCAATAAAGACAGCATCGTTTACGATAATTGTACCGGCACTGGTGGTTTTTTGGTTTCCGCAATGAAACAGATGATACAGGATGCGAAAGGTGACCAAACAAAGATAAAAACCATTAAACACACACAACTTGTTGGTGTGGAGTATCAAGCCCCTAATTTTGCATTGGCTTGTTCCAATATGTTTATTCATCAAGACGGTAAAACAAACATACTCAATGGCAGTTGTTTTGACAAAAACATTATCAACCATGTAAAAAGATTTCATCCTACAGTTGGCTTACTTAATCCGCCCTTTAAGGGAGATAAGAAAAAAGATACAGAAGAGTTGGAATTTGTTTTGAATAATCTCGAATGTATTAGGCAGGGAGGACGTTGTGTTGCCATTGTGCCAATGCAAGCAGCATTAGCAACGCGAGGAAAAATCTATGAGTACAAACGAAAATTACTGAGCGAGCACACGTTGGAAGCCGTTTTTTCGATGCCGAATGAACTGTTTTTTAATTCCAAAGTCGGCGTGGTTGCCTGCATTATGGTGTTCACGGCAAAGCGTCCACATCCCAAAAGCAAGGAGGTTTATTTGGGATACTATAAAGAAGATGGTTTTGTCAAACGAAAACATTTGGGACGTGTTGATCTCTATGGCGATTTTGAAAACAACATTAAGCACAAATGGATTTCACACTGGATTAACCATAAAGCAATGCCAGGATTGAGTGTTTGTCGAACTTTATCGGCAAATGAAGAATGGTGTGCGGAACTCTACATGACGACCGATTACTCGTTGCTCAGCCAAGAAGCGTTTGGAAAAAAAATTCGCGACTATGTTGCCTATCGCGTAAGAACGGCAATAAAAAATGCAGAAGAACAAATATTGGGTAATCGGGTAACCAATAAAAATTATTCGCTGGACACCCAAAATTGGCGATGGTTCCGATATGATTCCTTATTCAATATCGTCAAAGGAAAACGTTTAACAAAAGCCGATATGATATCCGGCAATATCCCTTTTATTGGAGCCACTGAATTTAACAACGGAGTAACAGCTTACGTTGATAGTGATAAACATGTACACCCAGAGAACCTAATCACTGTTTCCTATAATGGTTCTGTGGGAATGGCTTTTTATCAACCTCAGAACTTTTTCGCTTGCGATGACATCAACGTTCTTTATCCAAAGTTTCAACTTAATCCTTACATTGCAATTTTTTTGGCTACTCTAATCGAGCAGGAACGATATCGCTATAACTATGGTCTTAAATGGACAAAAGAAAAAATGGAACAGTCCCTACTGAAGCTACCAGTCAAAATCGATGGGGCTCCAGACTGGGAATTTATGGAAAACTACATCAAAAGTTTACCATACAGCAAAAATTTTTAACGGCACTTTGCGGTTGCCCCTACCTAGCATTACCGCGTTGTGGTTGGCACCGGAGCAGATACGCATTTTGACGGTGAGCGAAAAGTTCGGCGATTATGGCAGTGCGGTCTTATCGAAGTTGCAAGCATCGGGACTTCGGGCATCTCTGGACAATCGCAGTGAAAAGATTGGTGCGAAGATTCGGGAGGGACGTTTGGATTTGGTGCCTTACCTTGCGGTAGTGGGAGCGAAGGAAGCGGAAAATGATTCTGTTGCTCTGCGTAGCCGCAAAGACGGCGAACTCGGCGAAGTGAACGGCGATGCCGTGATTGAAAAGTTGAACGAAGAAGTTAAAGAACGGCGATTGTAATGTTAGCCGCCTCGCTTTGCGAGGCGTAAAAAGACTCTATGATTAAAAAAGCAACTTGCACACTATGTTTTGTTTGTGCGTTTGCCCTGTTTGCAACGGGCGGCGGCAGTGTGGGAAATCCCATAGGAACTGCGGCACAGACGCTGCTGTTCGGTTCCGATAAAAAACGGCAAGAAACCCTGACAGCCCTGTTGAGTGAATACAATGATTTTCACCGAGATGATACGTCTGACGTTGAGTTTACATACAATTATGACCATCCCAAACTGGCGGAGTTGAAAAATAAATATGACTTGGGAACCGTTGCCGGTACGGGCGATACCCAAAGCAAAGTGGTGAATCTGCTGGCTTGGTTGGGACGCGGCACTCACCATAACGGCAGGTATGGTCATGCTGAAAGTAACGCTTTAGCCTTACTGGAATACTCTTATGGTCAAGGTGCCAGAAAAGGGATAAACTGCCGTAGCCTTTCTATTGTGTTGAGTGAAATGTGCCTGTCCGTAGGCATTCAAGCCCGGGCACTGTGGTTGATGCCCTACAATCCGAAGGACATAGACAATCATGTGGTAGTCATGGCTTATATCCCGGAAAAGGAAAAATGGATCATGGTCGATCCGTCGTGGAATGTCTATTTTATGGACGAGGAGGATGAAATTCTTTCTCCCATGGAAGTTCGGGAACGAATGGTCAATGGGAAGGTTTTGAGGATAAACAAGGACGCAAAAAGAGGGGAAATGGGATATATCACCTACATGGCAAAGGACATGTTTTATTTTTTGTCTATCAAGGATACATATTATGGTGCTTTCGATAGTGATAGAACCTCTGTCTATCTTTGTCCGAAAAATTTTGATCTGACAGAATGGCAGGTGGAGAACATGTATTTTAGAAGTTCCCTTTTCGACAGACTTACAAAGCAGGATGAACTAGCGGAAAAAGAAAATGCTATCCGGCAACGCCAACCGATCTTTGCCGCACCGGAAAGTTTTTGGAGAAGATAGACAATATGAAGAGAACGAATGTGTCCGCCGTTTCGCTGCGCTCTACTCCGTCTTTTGATTGCCTCTTGTATTCAGTAGATGTGCAGGTTTCCCCAAAGGTAGGATGCCGACTGCCGGGCGGCATCGTCGGCGATAGCCGACTGGCAGCGTGGCAACGTTTTCCGGGGTGCCAGTGCGGAGTACCGCACACAGCCGCCCGGCGGTCGGCTGCCTACCTTACGTTGTCCAAATGGAAACTTGCACATCTAGTGTCTTGTCTCTATTCAATAATGGGATATAGAGATTTCAGTTTTGCTCTTGCCTTTTCGATGTTGAAGTGCCATTGAATCCCTTTGAGTTTTTCATTGCACGC
>Ga0099364_10014750_pt1 | contig 10366 bp, 7 predicted proteins | sample TergutTh196P3_FD_73070 | JGI IMG/M metagenome (GOLD analysis project Ga0099364, IMG submission 73070) | Microcerotermes parvus P3 segment gut microbial communities from Pointe-Noire, Republic of the Congo - Th196 P3 | ecosystem: Host-associated > Arthropoda: Insects > Digestive system > Gut ...
GGACGCCGCCGAGCAGGCCGGGGTCGGTGTCCGCCGTGACGGCCACCCGGCATTTCCCCACCTCGACGACCAAGCCGCCGCTTCCCTCCGCCGCCGGCGGCAGACAGGCCACCCATCCCGCCGGGGCGGGCGGGCACTCCGCCACCGCCCCTCCCCCGCGTGCCGTCGGCGGCATCTGGGCGCAGGCCGCCCCGCGCAGTTTGCGCAACCAGTAAAAATATGCGTTCCGGCTTATCCCGCGTCCCTCGCAGAATGCCTTGACCGTCTCGCCGCTCTCCATGCGTTCCCGGATGGTCTGCGCCCAGCCGGCCAGACGGTATTCGGCCGTGGCTTTTCTTGTGTCCATACAATCGCCCTCCATTCCGGTTGAAAAAGTTGTGCAACTTTTTCAACCCCTCCAACTTTGTTGGGTCAATTGTAGCGCAGGACGCGCCGTCGTGGAATGCGCCCTGCTATTAGACGCTTACGAAGTTTCATGGCTTTTCAACGAAATGGGTGCTTTTTATGAGTTTGGGAGTGAAATAGGTTATAAAGGAAATCAATCACGGTGATTAAAATTATGTGGCGGCGAAATCGCATATCCCCGCAATCACCGTAAATCGAAAATTTTCCTAAAGTTACCCTATCACGGGTAATAAGACCACCCCACGCTTGCTATACTGAGTACAAACTAAAACTCAGACAAGGTGTGCTGTACATGACTTATTCGCAAATAATATCAGAGCGGATATTGGGATTGTGCTGGGAACGAAATATTACCATCAACAAGCTTGCCACCCTATCCGGCATGAACCAATCGACGCTAGACAACATCATGAGGGAAAACACCAAGATTCCTAAAGTAAGGACCATCCACCGCCTGGCGCAGGGCCTGGGAATGACACTCACAGAGTTCTTTGACTTCCCGGAGATCAATGAGGCCCTGCTCGACGATGAATGAGGCAATAAGCCCGTCTTAATTAATCCACGACCATATCGGTCGCCGGCACGTCTGCCGACATCCTCCGAAGCAAATTATTGACAGAAAGGAGGCAATATACCCATACTCTTATTAAAATCAACGTTCGATCATGCAAAGCGACACACAAAGTAAGTAAATAGTGATTCCAAGAAAATCATATCCCATTTCTCGCGGAACATCGAAGTTCCGCGATCCCGTGCTTTTCAGCACAAGTTTCCACCTCAAGCAGTAAGAGAAGCCCTGACATGACATTGCGCATTGGCGCAAAAGAACGACATATCCGTATTTTATCTTCGCCACTCGGCACAATACCTGGATGATGGCCCTGGCCGCCATCCGTCACAAACAGGCAAGCTGCGCCCGTCCCCTCCGGCCCCATCGCTTATCACAAGCATGTCGTGAATACCGCAGTTTCGCCATGACCTCCAAAGGAAATCCATATGGCATCTGCGTCTTTTTCCCGTATGCGGCTCTCCCGTTGCCGTTCGCCGCCATCCCTCCATTCATTTCATTTTGCCACCCAAAAACGAATGGAGGAAAAACCATGAAATACACATACAGGACCGTCCTGGGCCTTGTCACCATCGAGGTTGATGAAAAATGGCACGGCCTTCTTGAACAGTTGGACACAGAGGAAGCCAATGCCAACCGCAGGCATATCAGGAATGACCACAAATACGCGCCGGGAACACCGATCAGCCTGAACACCGTCGATGAAAGCGCGGAAATACCCTGTAAACCCCGGAACATACCGGACATGGCCGGCATCATAAACGACCTCAGAACCGCCCTAGAAAGACTGACCCACATGCAGCGTTTCTGCTTCATCGAAACCGAACTTGGCGGCAGGACGCAGCAGTCTGTCGCCGACGAGCTGGGCATCGCCCAGAAAAATGTGAACAAGCACATCAAGGCGGCCAGGAAAAAAATAAAAATATTTTTCACCGAGGGGGTATAATCAGCGTTTTTCAAGGCTAGTAAGTAGAGGGATCTTTTTCCGGGGCCGCCCACCCCGGAAAGCCATCCCCCACGGCACCATGACAAACACCGTCCGCGGACGGTCATACGGTACACAGGGAACTTCCCGGCCATGCCGGGCGCCACGACCGCCCATGAAGGGCGCGAGCGCACATTCCCCGTGACGCAACCAGTCACGGGGTTTAGGTATCCACAACGCATGGCCCGATAATGGTACTCCCCCGAGAAAACCGGGGCCGGAACGCGCGGAGGCGCGAATCGGGGAAGCGTCGTGCGGTCTGAAAGAGGGCCGCGGGAGCTTCCGTGTGCGGGCCCGAACCCGCAGCCCCGTGTCCCCAGGAAAAGCAGCATGGCACCGCAAACCATAAAAATCATCTCATGTTTGGCGGCTTTGCCATTGTAGCGTAGCCGGGAGGTTGCGCTACAACACAAAGCCTCCAAGCACGGACACAGGGAGACACACGAATGGAAAAAGAAAAAACCAATGAAAACACGGGCCGCCTGATTGACCGCGCCCCCGGCCAGGCACTCAGCAGGGAAGAAGGCCGGGAAATACTCGGCACCGTGTTCAGGAACATCCTGCCACGGCATGGCTACCAGATCCGCGGTGAACAGATCGGACTGGCGGAGTGCGTCATGGACACAATCTGCCGCCGCAGGATCATCCTTGCCGAGGCCCAGGTCGGCACCGGCAAGACCCACGCCTACCTCATCGCCGCAATCATCGCGAAAAGGGGGCGCATGAACGATTACTGGAACAAGGCATATTATCCTGATGCAAGCTACGCGGAGATGGCGGACATGCCGATCCTGATTACCACCTCGACGATGGCATTGCAGAAAGCCCTTGTCCGGGATTACATCCCGGAGCTGTCGGGAATACTGATGGAGAACGGCATCATAAGTACACCCCTCACAGTCGCTTCACGCAAAGGACGCTCGAACTACGTCTGCGACCACCGTCTGCGCTCGCACATCCCTTATGAGGGCGTCCATGAAACCAGGGAAGTCCTCATAAGTCTGCTCGACCCGAAGGCGGCCATAGACCTCGGTGAGGTCACGGGGCTCTGCGCCCATGTGAAAAAGATCATCAGCGTACCAGGACGTTGCAGTGACCGTTGCCCCTGTAGGGAAATATGCCGCTACCGTGGTTTCGTCCGGGAATCGGAGGACACGACCGTGGACATCCAGATCACCAACCACAACTTCTTCCTTGCCGACGTGATGGGTCGTGGGGAGGGCAAAAGGCCGCTGCTGCCCAATTACCAGGTGGCGGTCATAGACGAGGCCCACAAGTTCCTCGCGGCGGCCCGCTCGATGTACGGCCACGAACTGCAAGGTGGACTGGCCGAGGACATCCTCCGCGGGCTTGACTCCATCCACCCATCAGCGAAGATGCCGCATGGGGCAATCCGAAATGCGGCAAAGAAGCTGGCCGATGAAAACAGGCGGCTGTTCTACCGACTCATATCCGATGCCGTGGCCGGGCTGGACGAGGACGTGGAGCGTCACGGTGTCGAGATTGACCCCGTGGCCGCAAGGCATTTAAGGAACATCCGCGTCATAGCCGGGAGGCTCCACGGCCAGTTGAAAGCCGGGCACATGCCCGAACACCTGCAAGGCCGGGTAAACCGACTGCTCGAGGACATAAAAGAAATCAGGGAAAAGGCCGATGCCTTCATCCGGGGCGGGGAAAACATATGCTGGCTCGAGACCGATCCCGACGGGGAGGTCGCGCTCTGCTCCATCCCCAAGGAGCTGCACAAGTACCTGTACCGTGACATATGGAAGAAAGGCATCCCCACGGTGCTCACGTCGGGAACGCTGTCAGCCGACGGTGATTTTACCCGCACGAAGGCCACGCTCGGCCTTGACATGGCCGGGAAGATGGTCGCGACGGCCAGCAAGCCGTCGCCCTTCGACCACCGGTGCAACACACTAATATACACGAGCGAAAATGTGCCATTCCCCGATGGCCGGAACCCCCGTTACATCGAGGCCCTGGCGGAGGAAATCCGGCGGCTCACCGAAGCCTCGCACGGCCACGCCGCCGTGCTGTTCACCTCCTACAACACGCTTGGCCGCGTCCATGCCGCTTTGTCGGAAATGAACATCCCCTACCCGCTGATGCGCCTTGAGCGCGGCAGCACCGCCACCATCACGCAGTTCAAGAAGGCGGGAAACGGCATACTGCTCGCCTCCGGTGCGCTGTGGGAGGGCATAGACATCCCCGGCGACACCCTTTCGATGCTGATAATCGTCAAGCTACCCTTCCAGGCCCCCGACGCCATCAGCGAATACGAGCAGTCACTATATCCTGACTTCAATGCCTACCTGGACGGGGTGCTCGTGCCGGACATGCTGATCAAGCTGAAACAGGGCTTCGGACGCCTGATCCGCAGCGAGACGGACACGGGCGTGGCCGCCATACTGGACTGCCGCGCAAGCAGGAATGGCAACTACCGTAAGCGCGTCCTTGATGCCCTGCCGGACTGCCGCATGACGGACAGCATAAACGACATCAGTGACTTCTTCAAAGCGAGGAAGCCGGCGGGGTATTTTGAATGACAAACACATGCGGCCTTTTCCCAAGTCGGGAAAAGCTGCCGCTTCCATTAAATGACCGCCCGCGCGGGCCGGGGAAAGGGGCATGGCATGGACATGACGATTGAAGAACTGGAAAGGATGGGGGCAGTGGACATACTGGCCGTCAACATAGAAGACCTCACGGACATCAGGGACATAAGGATAGACGCGGGGCAAAGCGTCCCGGATAAAATGCGGCAATACGCCGCGCAGGCCGGCAACGTGTTTTTTAACAGGCACGGCGACTACATCGTCAAGGTCTCCTACGCCGACACGGACGCGACGGTCAACGACAAGATGAAAAAACACGTAAGCGGCCTCGCGGAAATCAGGTGTTGAGCGGCTTGCCAAAGCCTGGGGGCCATGATAGGTTAAGGCCAGGACTGAATCATCGGAAGCCCCGGCCTTGCCGGCAGCGCCCCGTGGGACGGGCGCATGACCGGACAACAAAGTCAGGAGCGTGAAGATGAAAAACAAACCCCATAACGCGGCCATGTACCTGCGGCTGTCGCGCGACGACCATGCGGAAAGCACGGACGTTGGCGGCGGCACGGGCAATGGCCTTAAAACGGAGAGCAACTCAATCTCCAACCAACGTGAGATCATCAGGGAATTCATACGCGGGCATGACGACATGGAACTGTATGACGTCTATGTCGATGACGGTTATTCCGGCGCGAACTTCAACCGCCCGGAGTTCAAAAGGATGCTCGGCGACATCGAGGCGGGACATGTGGATTGCGTCATCGTGAAGGACCTTTCGCGCTTCGGTCGCGATTACATCGAAGCGGGGCGGCACATCCAGGTGCTGTTCCCCCGGAAAGGCATCCGCTTCATCGCCCTGGGCGACAACTACGACAGCGACACCGCCGACCACTCGGAGCGTTCCATCATCATCCCGGTCAAGAACTTCATCAACGATTCCTACTGCCGCGACATATCCACGAAGGTGCGGAGCCAGAAGCGGATGAAAATCCAGCGCGGCGACTGCATCGGCGCGTTCGCGGCCTATGGGTACGTGAAGGACGCAAACAACAAAAGCCGCTACGTCCCGGACAGTTACGCCGCCCGGGTGGTCAGGGACATCTTCAACTGGAAGATTGACGGGCTGAGCGCCAATGCCATCGCCGCGAGGCTCAACGGGCTGGGGATACTGTCCCCGATGGAGCACAAACGGCAAAGCGGCGAGAATTTCAGATGCGGCTTCGCGGCAAACGGCACCGGGAAATGGCAGGCCAAGTCGGTGCTGCGGGTGTTGACAAACGAAGCCTACCTCGGCCACATGGTACAGGGCAAGACCGAAAAAATTAACTACAAGGTGGACAAGTCCGTCACCAGGCACAAGGACGAGTGGGTCAAGGTGGAAAACACCCATGAGGCGATCATCGACGCCGACGACTTCCGCGCCGTCCAGAACCTTCTTGCGAGCGACAGCAGGGTCTCCCCCACTGACGGCGGGGCCAGCTTCTTCTCCGGCCTCCTCTTCTGCGGACTTTGCGGGGAGCAGATGATAAGGCGTGTCAACCGCCACAAGGGGAAGGCAAGCGTCGCCTACATCTGCTCGACCAACAACAGGGGCGACGGATGCAAACGGAACGCCATCGGCGACACGGTGCTCCGCGAACTGGTGACGGACGAGTGCCGCAACTACGCCAGCCTTTACCTGGAGCAGTCCGGCATCCTTGACGAGATAAACCGCAGGGAGGCCAACTTTGACACCGTGGCTAGACACGACGGCGAGATGGCGAGGCTCAGGCGGGAGCGCGACAGATATTACGGGCTGTCTTCCGGGCTTTACGAGGACCTGCGGGGTGAAATACTGACCAAGGATGAATTTGAAAGGCTCATGCGCGGCTACGATGCCAGGGTCAGGCAGCTCGACACCGCCATCGCCAACCAAGAACTGCTCATAAAGAGGCTCCTGAAGGACGGGATAGCCGCCGGGGCCAGGCTCGAAAGGTTCAGGGAATGCCTCGAAATCGCCGAACTTGACCGCCGCACCCTCGTCAGCCTCGTCCACCGCATCCACTGCCACGGTGACAGGCGAATCGAGATAACCTTCAACTTCCATGATGAATACAAGGCCGCCGCGGGCCTGGGTCACGGCATGGGCAAAAGCGGAATTGCCATGCCGCAGGAAAGGACGGTGTTACATGCCTAGAATCTCAAAACGCATCGCGACGGGCCTTGTGCCCGCCGTACCCGGAAACGCCGGAATCCTTTACAAAGCTGCGATATACGCAAGGCTTTCATGCGACACGGACGAAAAAAAGAACGGGTCAATCGACTCGCAGACTGACATTGCCAAAGGCCACCTGGACAGTCTGCGGGCAACCGAGGAGCGGGTCGAGCTTGAGGGCGTCTACATCGACCTCGGCGAGACCGGCACAAACTTCAAGCGGGATGGGTTCGAGCGGATGATGCAGGGCATCAAGGCCGGGAACATCAACTGCGTCATCGTCAAGGACCTTTCGCGCTTCGGGCGCAACCACATCGAGGCGGGAAACTACATCGAGAAGATTTTCCCCTTCCTCGGCATCCGCTTCATCGCCGTGACGGACGGATTCGACACGGCTGCCGCCGATGCCGGCGAGCGGAAAATCTCGATGAACATCAAAAACCTCGTCAATGACATGTATGCGGGCGACTGCTCGGAAAAGACTAGGCTGCAAATCAGACAGCGGCAGGACCGCGGGGCCTACATCGGCGGGGCGATGCCGTATGGATACACCCACGATGAGGGCGACCGTGACCGCAAGCCCATCGTCCATCCGGAGACAGGCGCGGTGGTCAGGCTCATGTTCGATCTGTACCTAGAGAAAAAGAGCCTGGCCGCCGTCGCAAGGGAACTGACGAGGCGGCGGATAAATCCCCCGACCGTATACTGGCGCACACGGGAGGTTTACTGCGCTGAAGGACAGGAGCAGAAAGAATGGTGTACCGGCGGGGTCATGGCCTGCCTAAGAAATGAGGCGCACATCGGGACGATGGTGCTGGGACAGACCAGTTGCGACAGGGGATCATACGTCCGCAACGACCCGTCCACATGGACGCGCAGGGAAAACAACCACGAGGCGACGGTGGATGCCGATGTCTTCAAAAAGGCGCAGGAACTCTTGGCGGCGGGCAACGGACGGCGGAGCGTGAAGAAGCCGGACGGTGGTGCGACCAAGGAAAGCATCCATGCGAAAGTCATCCACTGCGGCATCTGCGGGCTGAAGCTTGAGCGCTCCACGCAGACACGCAGACTGGCGGATGGCACGGCCAGGCCATACGAAAACTACCGCTGTCCGAACTCCAGGGACAGGGGGCTTGAAAGCAGATGCCCCTGTAAGTCCATCAGCGGCACCGACCTCGACGCCATCCTCATCGCGGCATTGAAGAAAGAGTTTGCTCCATTCCTCGAAAAACCTCGAAAATACACGGCCTTGAATGATGGGCACGGCACAGCGCGGAAAAAGGAGCTTGAAGACTTGTTATATATAACAAATCGGGACATGGCACGGCGAGGGGCACTGGAGGGCGACCTCTACAGGGATTACCGCGAAAACAGGATCAGCACCGGGGAATACGCCGACATGAAGGCGCAACATGCCGCCGAGAGGGAAAGACTGGAGCGTGAACACGACATACTGGCACGGCGGCTTGCGGCCCATGACGGTGAGGCAGAAAGACGCGCCAGGGCCGTCGCCGGGCTTATGAGGTTCAAAAAAACCCGTGTACCCGACAGGGAACTGCTGGACGTGTTGGTGAAAAAAATATGCCTGTTGCCGGACAAGCGTGTCGAAATCAGCTATTCGTTCGACATGGGGATGATGGAGGGGATGGCATGAAGATACTGGCGATTTACCTCCGCCTGTCAGAGGATGACGGGAACGGCGGCGAAAGCAACAGCATCACCAACCAGAGGCTGCTGCTCCATGACCATATCAGGAATATCCCGGAACTCGCCGGAATGGAAATCCGCGAGTACCGCGACGACGGCTATTCCGGCATGACCATAAAACGCCCTGCCTTCACGGAACTTATCGACGACATGAAGCGGGACATGGTGGGCTGCATAGCAGTCAAGGATTTTTCACGGTTTGCCCGTGATTATGTCGTGATGGGCGATTACCTCGACCACATCCTGCCTTTTTACGGCATCAGGTTCATCGCCGTGGGCGACGGTTATGACAGCGAAAATCACAAAGGAACGACGGCGGACATCGGCACGGCGTTCAAGACGCTACGCAACAGCATCTATTCAGCCGACCTGTCCGTGAAAATGAAGACGGTCATCAGGAGCAGGTGCAATAACGGCGAATACATGAACGGGAGGCCGCCGCTCGGTTATGAAAAAGTGCCCGGCGGCAAAAACCTGATCAGGGCCAATGACAAAGCCGCCGCGATTATCAGGAACATCTTTAAACTGGCGGCAGATGGCCTCACGGACGCGGAAGTCGCGAGACGGCTTAATGGCAACGGCATCCCGACCGCCCATGAACTGGCGGGCAGGAGGACGGGAGCTGCCCTGTGGTCATCCGTGCAGGTTAGGAACATCCTGAAAAACCGCGTCTATCTCGGCGAGCATGTCTACAACAAGTCGGAAATGGTATCACCGGGAAGCAACATGCGGAGGAACAAGCCCGAAAGTGAATGGATCACGGTACGGGATCACCATGAGGCCATCATCCCCGAAAGCCTGTTTGACAAGGCCCAACGCAAAAAGGAACGAAAGAAATGCGATGTCCGATCCGGGGTTCAGGGGCATCCGCTCAGGGGTAGGGTACGGTGCGGGGGTTGTGGCTATGCGATGTGGTATTCAACGGGGCATGGCGGTCAATATACATGCCGGACACGGCTCATGAAGAGTGGCGGTGATTGCTGCCGTCCCGTGAGGGTTGACGCGCTGGAAAGCACCATCCTTGCCATGCTCCGGATGGAGCTGGTGAAGCAGGCGGATCTAGGCGAAATAAGCAGGGCAGTCAGGGAATCGTTGAAAAGCCGCCTGGCGCTGCTGGATGACAAGGTGCGGGATGTCCGCAACTCTATCTGGAAACTGGAAAACGGGGCGATGCTGGCATATGAAAGCTATGCCGGTGGCGAAATGGATGCCGGGGAATACAAGCGCTTGGCGGCTGAGAGTGGGCAGGAAGTCCGCAAGCTGGAAGAAATAATCGTGAAATATCAGGATGACATCAGGGCCACCGAGTACGCTTATTCCCGCGAGGGAGAAAGCATGAGGGGGATTCCGGGGTGTTCTGTCATAGACGGACTGAGCCGAGGGGTCGTCGAAGACTTCATCGACAAGATAATAGTGCATGGCAATGGCGCAATAGAGATTGTATGGGCGTTCAGGCGGTCATGTTAAAAGGTTCGGGGGATTATATGCTGATGAATTATGGAGAAAAAAGTTTTGAAAAATTTGAAACATTTGCTTGACATGATTGTGTAAGCGCGTATCCACACTTACCCTCGTTTTATGCAAAGGCCAGACTACTCCCGCTATCCACATTTTCCTTGAAAATATAAGTCCGCTGGACTATAATAAAAATGTGTATCGCAGAGAAATCTGTATTGTGTGGTAGCTGCACTACCATCCTTGCCTGGTGGGGTGGTCGCCCCATCAGGTGGTACACCGCTGTTTGCTTAAATTCTCTTGGCTTTAGCTTATCATAAGAAGGGTTGGGGTGCAAGAGTTTTTTTAGTAACACCAAGCTTGGTAGCGGAATTTGCTAAACTATCCACATAAGCAATCGGTCAAGGAGTCCTGTCCAAAGCCATGAATCTATTAGAAATATTGACGGAAGAAATGGAAATGAAGTTGAAGGGCGGCCTGTATCATCAGACGCAGATTAA
>Ga0099364_10014751_pt1 | contig 10366 bp, 8 predicted proteins | sample TergutTh196P3_FD_73070 | JGI IMG/M metagenome (GOLD analysis project Ga0099364, IMG submission 73070) | Microcerotermes parvus P3 segment gut microbial communities from Pointe-Noire, Republic of the Congo - Th196 P3 | ecosystem: Host-associated > Arthropoda: Insects > Digestive system > Gut ...
TTTTCTTGACTTTTTCCGGATCGATGCCCGCGCCGTCGTCTTTGACCTCTATGATGACGCCGTTGCCCTCCTGAAACGCGGCTATTACTATCGTGCCGACGCGCGGCTTTCCATGCTCTTCCCTTACGTCGGGAGATTCGATGCCGTGATCCAGGGAATTGCGAAGTATATGAACCATCGGATCCCCGATCTCGTCTATCACGGTGCGATCAAGTTCCGTTTCGGCGCCCTCCACCTCAAGCTTAATATCTTTGCCCATCTGCCTCGACAGATCGCGTACCAATCTGGGCATTCGGTCGAAAACCATCGACACGGGAACCATGCGCAATTTGGTGACGAGTTCCTGAATGTCGCCGGATATGCGTCCCAACTGCGAGAGAGGCTCCTCGAACGCCTTGAGCTTCGACTCCTGCACCAGACGCTCTATTCGCGCGCGCCCTATTACAAGCTCGCCCACTAGGTTCATCAGTTTGTCCAGCCGCCCAATGTCCACCCTGACGGTTCTGCTGCCTGCCTTCGCCGGATCCTTTTTTGCGGCGGCTTCTCCGGCTTTTGCATGTTCGTCTTGAATGGAAGCGGCCGGCACACTTGCTTCATTTTTTTGCGCCGGCTGTTTCGGCGGAGCCGTCTCGGTAAAAGACGCCTTCTGCTCAGGTTCGCTTATCGGGTCGGAATTAAAATTATCCATTTTGAGTTCTCTGCCCTTCACGGCCGCCACCTCGCCGATGCGTTTGATCTGGGACACAAGGCTTTCGACAGATTCCCGGGACGCGACATATAACGTGAACTCGTGATCAAACGCCTCTTTTTCGAGATCCTCCACGCTCGGTATCGTCTTGATGATATCGCTTACATCTCCCAGCAGCGTCACCACCATATAAGCCCTTGCCGCCCTCAGCATGCAACTGCTTTCCAGCGTCACGATCAGTTCATAAACTTGCATACCCACCGATTCGGCGGTAACAAGCCAATCAAGTTCCTGTTCCGTAAGTTTTCCGACCGAAGGAGAGGCGGCGCCCTTCGCGCCGCTCACCGCAGTCTTGTCCTCTATAAAGTCGGCGGCGTCAGGCACCGCCTCCGCAAGAGAACCCTCCGGATGATCCCTGCGCGCGTGGAGTACATCGGTCAAGTGGGCGGACTCGACATTCTGATCGCTTCCGCCGTTTCTTATCGCTTCCACCATCGCCGTCAACGTGTCAAGACATTTGAAGAGCACGTCGACGTCGTCGGAAAGGAGCACAAGATGCCCCGAACGTACGAGGCCGAGCAAGTCCTCCATGGCATGAGTCATGCCTGTCATTGCGCTGAAATTCATGGTGGCCGCCATGCCTTTGAACGTGTGAGCGACGCGGAAAATCTCGTTGATAATGCTCATATCGCTTGGATTCTTCTCGGCGGAAAGCAGAAGTTCGTTCAAATGCTCCAAACTGTCGCTCGCTTCGTCCAGAAAAGCGCTCAAGTATTGATTCATATCCATGTTATCCGACATCCAAATTGCCTCCCAATCCCTGCTGATCTATATTAACCCATTGAAACGAGGATTTATCATTTTTAAATTCGCTTACTTTGAGGCATGCCTTTTATATCCCTTTAATCACCCGTTCAAGCCCTTCCGCTATCGAGTAAAGCGGCAGAACTTCGTCCGTGAGGCCGGCATCTATCACCGCTCCGGGCATTCCGAATATCACGCTGGTCTCACGGCTCTCGGCGATCACATAAGCGCCCTTCTCTTTCAACAGCCTGGAACCATCCAGCCCATCCTTACCCATGCCGGTAAGTATCAAAACGATTACATTGCCCCCCACGGCATCCGAAACACTCGCGAAGAGCACGTCGGCCGACGGGCGCACCGAGCGCACCGGCGGCGTTTCCGTCAGGCGGCACAGTAATTCCGCCCCTCTTCTTTCAACCAACATGTGATAGCCTCCGGGCGCTATAATCACGCTGCCTCGCCTGACCGGCATCCCATCGCAAGCTTCCGTTACTTTCAGTTTGCTGCGCTCGTTCAGGCGCTGAGCCAATGAGGTCGTAAAGCCGGGCGGCATGTGCTGCACAATGAGCACCGGGAAAGGAAGGCTGCCCGGCAGTTCCGGGATAACCTCCTGCAACGCCATCGGCCCTCCTGTGGAGGACGCGATCACGAGCAACTCCGGCTTGTTCTGCGCGCGGCGTATTTGGTGCTGAACTTTTGTCTCCTCCCGGGCCGGCAAAATTCTTTTCGCCCGTTTATTTTGGACGGTAGCCTTGCTAGCCGCCCTTACCTTGCTTCTCAGTTCCTCCGCGACTTTCTCCATTCCCAGCGAGATGTTCCCGGAGGGTTTGGTCACGAAATCCACCGCTCCTATGTCAAGAGCCTGCAGGGTTACATCCGCCCCGTCTTTTGCAAGGCTGCTCACAATGACAACGGGAATGAGTTTGTAGGCTATTATGTCTTGCAATACTTCGATACCGCTTCTGCCGGGCATCTCTATATCAAGCGTTATCACGTCCGGAGACAGCGAGCGGATTACTTCCATAGCCTCGTTTCCGTTGCGCGCCCTCCCGACGATCTCTATATCGGGATCCACCGTCAGGATATCGGATATTATTTTGCGCATAAACGCTGAATCCTCTACGATCACTGTTCGGATTTTATCTTGTTTTTTCGTTTTATTCATCTCGCAAAAGCATCTCCTGCTGCCTGATGTACTCGAAAAGTTTTTTTTCCAGATTTGAAGGCAGGGAATCGAATCCCACGCCCACCTCCCACGCGTCTGCGGTCTGTTCGATGCGCGTACCCTTCCCACACAGCATGTACCGCTTCTCCAACAGTGTGAAGAGTATTAGAATCCTGTCGTTCGTTTCAAATCTCAGACCGCGGGCTTCCGCTTTGCTTAACTTGAAACGGTATCCGCCCAAGCTGATATCTATGGCCTTCGCCGGATGCCATCTCGAGGACATTGGTTTTTTCTTTTCATATTCCAGAGGGAAGATCAAAATATCCCAAAAACACGGAACGCGCAGAAACCCTCTGCGTTGAATCCTCCTGGGATAATCGAGCTGTTCCGCCCACAAAATCGCAATGTTTCCCCGAGTCTCCACCCTCCTGACGGACATCTCAAAAATGTAAAGCGCGCTGCTGTCCTCCATGATGAATTCGAATTCCAAATCCCTGTATAGCGGCAACAATGCCCCTTTGATAATAGGATACGAAAAGCCGGCTACCTTATCCTTGATCTCCTCAATCCAAGTTGGGTAACGCCCCTTGTAAACGCCGGCGTTAATAACTATTTCGCCTTTTAACCCAACCTGCATCTTATCCGTATAATCCTGGTTAAGAAGATCGTTGACCCATGCCATGTCACTGCCGTTCCTTACTCGCCGAATGGCGTAGAAGCCGCAGCAGAAATGTGTCGCGTTTCTCCGATTTCCGGAGTGATTGTCCCTCTTCCGACGAATCGTAAATCTTCTGTGCCAGATCCTTGAAATAAGGCACAGCGGCGGACTCCACATCGCTCAATAGAAGCGGCTTCCTCTTTCTCACGGAATCCTGAAGCGCCGAGTCCCATATCACACATCCAAAGTACGGAACCTTAAAATTCAAAAATTGCTCCGCCGCCGAGATGATACGTTCCGAAACAAGGAACGCCTCCCTGTCGCTGCCGGCCATATTCACTACAAGACCTATATCTATGTCGCCGCCCGTCGCCTGCCAGAGTGTTTTCAAAACGCTGTACGAATCCCTGATTGCAGTCGGTTCGGGCGTAGTTATCAAAAGTGAAAGATCGGAAGCCATTGCGAATGAAATGACGTTCTGGTGTATGCCTGCGCTCATGTCCAATATTATGATATCCGTGTCGTCCTCCAGCTTCGAGAGACGGTCGATCATCCAGGACTGACCCTGTTCGTCAAGGTCGGCCAAGTCACGCAGGCCCGCCCCCCCGGGAATGATGGACAACCTCTCCTCGACTTTGAAAATAATCTCCGATAGATCTTTTTCTCCCTTGATCACGTGCCCCAAGTTGAACTTCGGAGAGACTCCGAAAAGTATGTCGATATTCGCGAGACCGAAATCCGCGTCAAGCAGGGTGATATTCAAACCCTTCGCTATCAGCGCGAGAGCGAGGTTCACGGCGACATTGCTCTTTCCTACGCCTCCCTTGCCGCTCAATACCGTGATAGATTTCACACCGGTGATGCGTTCCCTGATCCTTGCAATATCTTTCCTGCCGGAAACCAACTCGCGGAGAGCTGTCGCCTGATCGTTCAAGTGGGTCGGCATGGCGGGCATAATGACAGGATTCATACTCACTCTTTCCTCAAGGGCATGTTATCGAGCAGCATATCGACAAATCTGTCGCCGCGCGCTACTTCTATATCGTTGGGAACATTCTGCCCAATTGTAAAAAATGAGATGGGCAGGCTGAAATCTCTCATAACGTTGAATATGGTTCCAAAGCTGGAGGTTTCGTCCAGCTTTGTGAATAATAAAGACGAGATGGGCACCACGCCCATGCGTTCTATCACATTGAGCATATCGCGGTATTTTATGTTCGCGGCCATGACCAAATGAACCGCGTCGGGAGAAAACGATTCGTGCAGAGCGCGCAATTCGTCAATCCGATTTTCATCGTAATGGCTGCGCCCTGCGGTATCCATAAGAATGAGATCTGCTTCCCTGTGTTTTTTCAACAAACCCGTTATATCCTTGGGATCCGCAATAATCTCGATGGGTATACCCAATATTTTGGCGTAAGTACGAAGTTGTTCCACAGCGGCGATTCTATATGTGTCGGCGGTCATCAGAACGACCCTGCGATTCTCCCAGAGGGACTGGGAGGCGGCTATCTTCGCTATGGTGGTTGTTTTGCCGACGCCGGTAGGACCCGCAAAGAATACCTTTCTGCCCCCTATTGCGGCGGTCGCGTCCATACCTGTTGTGTTCACCACAGACGGCAGCCATTTTCGGAATGGGACTTTTTGTCCGCTTTTAGTAAACTCCGTTACAATATCGGTTGCAATATTCTTATCCACGTCTGAGAGGACGAGTTTTTTGACGTTATCGTCTTCAGCGGCGGCGGCCGGCGCTGAAGATGGGGGCACGCTCTCCAGTCTGGAGAGTACCTTACCCAGAATGTCCTTTATCTCGTCAACTTCACGGACGGTGGTCTCCTGGGAAACCGGAGTCTTGTTTGACTCGTAGGCGCGCACAGCCGCACCTTGCGCGGCGGCCCCGAATGCGGACGCCGCGCTGCGGTCTCTTAGCGGGGATTCGGGCGGCGAGCTTCCGTTGACCGCTTTTCGCACTTCCAAAAGATGCTGGAAAGCGACCATTCGATCCCGTGATTCTTTTTTTTCGTCCTCCGTGTCTGGAACCAGTATTCCGGCGGTGACCCACAACACGTCACGCGCGAACAAACCAAAGACGCCTCCGAGTTTCACGGGCCGGCTCGACAGCACCACAGCCTCCCGCCCCAATCTGTCGCGAGCTACTCTAATCGCTTCGGCTTCGCTTTTTGCCTCATATTCTATCTGCTGCTCTACCCTCAATTACTCCACCGTCCCCAATGATTTTAACTGAGCACCCTGAGCGATTTCATTATAGGATATAACAAATAGTTGAGGAAGTGTTCCTTCGATAATTTTTCGTACGACAAACCTCACGTCAGGATGAGCAAGAATTATCGGGGTCAGTCCTGCCATCGCCATCTGCTCCGCAGCGGTCGAGGCGGACTTGATTACCTGTTGTAACTCGCTCGGGGAGAGACCGAGCTGCCAGCCCTGGTTGAGATCTCCCTGCATCGAGTCTTTTATTCGCTGTTCAAGCCTTGGCGACAGCGCAAACACCGAGAGTATGCCCTCCTCGTCCTGGAGGCGGATCGTTATCATTCGCGACAGGGCTTCCCTGACTCGCTCGGTGAGAAAATCAACGCCCTTCGCAAAACGGCCGAAGTCGGTCAGCGTCTCGAATATAGTGACGAGGTCACGAATCGGCACTTGTTCGCGCGCTAAATTCTGCAGTACTTTTTGTATATCGCCAAGACCGAGCACACCCGATAGTTCTTCCGCGACCGCCGGATTCGTTTCTTTCACGAGGTCGATGAGTTTCTGTACCTCCTGCCTCGACAACAGATCGGCGCCGTATCTCTTTATGACCTCCGAGAGATGGGTCGCCAACACGGACGGGCAGTCGACCACAGTGTAGCCCATGGCTTCCGCCTGGTCGCGCACCTCCGGGGATATCCAAACGGCCGGAAGCCCGAACGAAGGCTCAATCGTCGGGATGCCTACAAGAGAGTCGTCGCTCTGATCCACGCTCATGCTGAGGTAATGGTCGGGAAGCAGCTCGCCTCGCCCCACCTCGGCCCCCTTCACGCGAACCACATACTCCGTCGGCCTCAGTTGTATGTTGTCTCTGATGCGTATAGGAGGAACGACAAGGCCGAGATCCATAGCCATCTGGCGGCGTATTGTCCCGATCCTGTCGAGCATGTCTCCGCCCTGTCCCGGATCAACCATCGAGATAAGCGCGTAGCCTATCTCAACCTCCATCGGGTCGACAGTAAGGAGAGGAAGTATATTTTCGGGACTGCCGGGCGCGGCGTCCGCGCCGGCGCTCGCGCCCGGCGTATGGGTTCCAGGCGTATGCCGTTGAGCTCGGTCGGGGTCGTCGCGGTAAAGTTCGCTCTCTCTATATACAGCCCGCCCCAAAACCGCCATAAATATGCCGATGACGGCAAAGGGTATCGTCGGCATACCCGGCACCATGCCCATTGCGAGCAGCGTGCCGGACGCTATGAAGAGCGGTCTGTGGTTATTGGCGAGAGAATTGACAATGTCCATGCCCAGGTTATTCTCACCGGCTGATCTCGTAACGATGACGCCGGTGGACGTCGAGAACAGCAATGCAGGTATCTGCGACACCAGTCCGTCCCCAACTGTGAGAAGGCTGTAGGTCTGCGCGGCGGCTCCCACCGGCATCCCTCTCTGCAGCGCCCCGATTGCCAGTCCGCCGACGATGTTTATCAGAGTTATTATCAAGCCGGCAATAGCGTCGCCCTTAACGAACTTCGACGCGCCGTCCATCGCCCCGTAGAAATCAGCCTCGCGCTGGATGCGATCCCGCCTCACTCTCGCCTCCGCCTCGTCTATCATGCCGGCGTTGAGATCCGCGTCTATGGCCATCTGCTTGCCGGGCATAGCGTCCAGAGTAAAGCGGGCCGCAACCTCGGCGACGCGCTCGGAGCCCTTAGTTATTACCAGGAACTGTATGACTATAAGAATAAGGAACACGACGCCGCCCACGACGTAGTTTCCTCCGACTACGAACGTGCCGAAGGCGTTTATTACGTCTCCCGCGTATCCGTTGAGCAGTATCTGCCTCGTGGTCGAGATGTTGAGAGACAGCCGGAAGAGGGTCGCGATGAGCACTATGCTGGGAAACGCCGCGATATCAAGCGCGCTGTGCACATAAAAAGTGGTGAGCAGCATCATGACGCCGAAAGCTATGTTCATCGCGAGAAGCACGTCCAGTATATACGTCGGCACCGGGATGATCATCATCACCACGATGAGGATCAATAAAGCCGCGAGACCCACGTCAGCGAACCTCGTTACGCTACCTCCTGCAGGCATTGTCGTATCCGCCATTACTCACACCCCTGAAACAGAATAAATCATTATCTGCCGATAATGTAATATTTTATCATGCAATCGCTCCTGAACGCGCATTAAATGACGATTTCACAAAATACTGAAATTTTTACGCCGATTTCTTAAGCCTGTAGACGAACGCCAATACCTCGGCGACCGAGAGGTACAACTCCTCCGGTATGGTTTCGCCTACTTCAACTTTCTGCATCAGCGCTCGCGCAAGGGGCGGGTTCTCAATGACGGGGATATTATGCTCGGCGGCGATGTCGCGTATCTTCTGCGCTATGAAGTCCTGGCCCTTCGCCACCACAATCGGGGCGCTCATGCTTTGCTGGTTGTATTGTATTGCGACCGCGATGCGGGTGGGGTTTGTCACAACGACGTCCGACTGCGGCACGTCGCCCATCATCCGTTTCATAGCCATCTCGCGCTGCTTCTGCCTAATCCTCCTCTTCACCAGGGGATCCCCTTCCATCTGTTTGAACTCCTCTTTTACCTCCTGCTTGCTCATCTTGATCGACTTCTCGTGCTCCCATTTCTGATAAGGGTAATCAATGAGAGCAATTAAAAAAAGGACGATCGCCATGCGGAAGGCAAGATTCCAGATTCTTCCCATCACTATTTCCGTGCCTCTGTCCAGCGGGAACATCATTATCGACAGCAGAATGTCACGCTCGTTGCGAAACGCCAGATACAGCATACCGACCAGGATGGACGCCTTAAGTATCCCCTTGACGAGTTCGACTATAGTCCTGATCGAAAATATTTTTTTGAGTCCGTTGACCGGGTTGAATTTACTGATCTTAAATCCGAACGGCTCGAACGAGACCACCCATCCCACCTGATATACCACAATCATCACAGCCAGCACCGCGCAGATGAAAGCGAGCGGCATCCATATGAACGAATATGTCCCGAACGCGTCAAAAAGCGGCCTTGTCCACCAGCCGCCGCCTTCCATCTGAGACGAGGACAGATGCTCGGCAATGACTCTGAACATGAGCCGGAGTCTTCCCCACATCATCACTCCCAGCGATCTGAAAACAAGCAAGCCGGTGATGATCACCACCGCCGCGTTGAGATCCTTGCTCTTGGCGACTCGCCCCTTTCTCCGCTCCTTCCTTCTTTTTCTGGGAGTCGCGCGCTCGGTGCGTTCCTGGGCGAAGAACTGTATGTCGAAAAAAAACCTGCGGCTCATCTCAGGAAACGTATGCCGTCCAGCGCTTTTGAAACGGCAATTTCAATCTCTCCGTGAAAAATATCCACGATACTCGGCAAAACAGTCACCAGCACAAAAAAACCGACCATTATCTTGATAGGGATACCAAGTATGAATACGTTCAACTGAGGAACGGTGCGAGCGACAAAACCAAGTCCTATCTCGCTCAGAATAGCGGCCCCGAAAATCGGCAGGCTGATCCTCATCGCTATGACAAACACGTTCTGCATCCATTCTATCAATTGCGCAGCGGCCGGATCCTCCCAGATCGAAATGCCGACGGGCACCAGCCGCACGCTCTCCATGAGAGCTCTTATCAGCAGCATGTGCCCGTCCCAGTGGAAATAGAACCATATCGCCATGAAATATTTCATCTGCGCAAGCACCGGTACCTGCGACTGCAAGGTCGGGTCGAAGATGTTCATCATGTTGAGGCCCATTTTAATACCGTCGAGATAGCCCGACGCCTGAAGCGCGTAAAGGGGGATACCCGATATTAAGCCTATTACCGCGCCTATAAGAAATTCGCGCAGAGCCATCAGAAAGAGCAAGACCAGGCTGCCGAGCGCGACGGCCGGCACGGAGGCCTCCACGACCGGCGTAATGATCAGGGCAAGCGCGACCGACAACCAGAATCTGATAGTGTTGGGAATGGAGGGGAGCATAAAGACCGAAGCTGAGAGCAGGAGAGCAAGCATCCTGACGCTTATCATGAAGTGCAGCAGGATTAAATTTACATATACGTCGTTCGCCAGGAACGGCAGCATTCCTTTAACGCCTTTAGCTCACGTATCTGTACAGATTAGTGAAGAGCCTTATCGCGAATTCGCTCACCACGCGAAATATCCACGGGCCGAATATAATAAACGAAATTATTACGGCAAGAATCTTCGGAATAAAGGCGAGCGTCTGCTCCTGGATCGAGGTGGCGGTCTGCAATATGCCCATGATGAGCCCTGTGCTCATGGCTATCAGCAACACAGGCGCCGTCACCAGAATAACGGTTTGCAGGGCTTCGACGAACACGTCTCCTATGGTTAATCCCTCCATGAGATACCCCTCCTAGATGTTGAAACTTGTAACAAGGCTCGCTATTATCAGGCTCCATCCATCCGCCATGACGAACAGCAGAATTTTAAACGGCAGCGATATCATCATCGGCGGGAGCATCATCATTCCCATGCTCATCAATATACTCGCCACGATCAAATCTATCACCATAAACGGAATATATATTACCACACCCATTTGAAACGCCGTCTTTAGTTCGCTTAAGACATAAGCCGGGATCAACACCATCGTCCTTATGTCGTCCTGGTTGTTCGGCTGCGGATCGCCCGACAGACGAACCATCAGGGACAACTCCCTTTCCCTGACCTGCCCCAGCATGTACCTGCGGAGAGGGGTGACGGTAAGGTCAAAAGCCTCGGCGGCGGGCAGTTCCTCTCTCATGTATGGAACCAGAGCGTTCTCGTATATGTCGCGCCACACGGGCGTCATGGTGAATATAGTGAG
>Ga0099364_10014752_pt1 | contig 10366 bp, 12 predicted proteins | sample TergutTh196P3_FD_73070 | JGI IMG/M metagenome (GOLD analysis project Ga0099364, IMG submission 73070) | Microcerotermes parvus P3 segment gut microbial communities from Pointe-Noire, Republic of the Congo - Th196 P3 | ecosystem: Host-associated > Arthropoda: Insects > Digestive system > Gut ...
GTTATCTATCTATGAAATAATGCAAATTTTGGGTATATCCGTTTTCGATAAATCATCAGTTAGAGAACTCCTCACTGAATTTCAAGTCAATCAAAATGTCAAAGAGCAAATAAATTTATTTAGTTTTAATTTTTAACGCATCAGTAGTAAATTGCACGATAGAATGAAACCCGGCTGCGAAAAAGCGTTTTGGAAAATAAAAAGGAATTTTGACGAGATAGCACAAAATGGAGAAGATTTCTATCTTTCAAAAAACGGCTATATCAAGATGAAATCAAAATAAGACCCCGCATGACAGCCATGCGGCGCTGTTTTATTATTTATAAACAATACCATATATCACTTTAACAACCAAGTAATAATATAACCAAACGAGCCAGAATTGTCTTTTAAGCGCTGCCATCTGAACCAGACGTATTCTACGTGAAAACATGGTATTCCGGTTGATATAACTGTTCGCTTCAGGATACCATTCCAACCATCGCCGATAAGAGTTTTTATCGTTTGTAATTAAAAATGGCAATTTAATATTCAGTTTAAAGAATTGAAGTTCTTCTTCCAAGTCTGCTCCATACCGGTTTTGAATAAATTCGATTGTCCGGTTTGCATTATGTGAAATCTGAGACAAATGAACGTCTGAAACCGTTTTGGTCAACGCAGCCATATTTAACTGTACATAATGGTATAATGCTTCCGGAAGATAGCATACTTTTTTCGCAAAAGCAAACGCCTGAATCATGGTCATATCTTCTCCCATCCCAAAACCATCGGGAAACGTAATCTTATTGTTCAAATAAATACTTCGCTTGACCAATTTATTCCAGACATTGTATTTCAACCGTCCCGAAAGCATGGCTTTGATGCAATCTATCGGTGTTTCATCACCTTTCTGCTGCATCGTACGTTCGTTGTTTCGAAACGATAAAAACCAATCACACCAAACAATATCCGCTTTCGCGTTTTGTGCCGCCTGAAACATCTTTTCCATCGCATCTTTTTCCATCCAGTCGTCACTGTCGCAATGAAAAATATAATCTCCAGTCGCATAAGCTAATCCCGAGTTGCGGGCGCTTGGAAGACCTTTGTTTTGTTTATGGGTGACGATTTTTATTGTTAAATCCTTATCTTTGTATTCTTTGATAAGTTGACGAACGATCACCATACTCTGATCAGGGCTGCCATCATCTACAAATATATATTCGATATTGTCTAATGTCTGTTCAAAAAGTGAACGTACACAACGCTCAATATATTTCTCAACGTTGTAGATGGGTACAATAATGGAAACAACACTTTTTTTCATCTAATTAAAAACGATGCAAATATACTCTATTTTGTAATAAAACCAAAGTGAAAAAAATATTTTTTTGTAATAAAATAAAACAGCCTTTCAAGCAAGTTTCTGTCGCATTGTAATTATGGAAGACAACAAATGAAAGCGACCAACAGCCACGCTTGTTACCTGCTGGCATTCTTTCATTCGTTTTTTGTTATAATGCTCTGAAATTCCGTGATAGAGACAATTTGCGTTACTTCAAAAGATTTCAAGACAAGCAAATCTTTATCCCCGGTGAGTAAGTAGTTTGCTTTTGCATCTTTGGCAAGCGATAGCAAAAAATTGTCTTTCGCATCGCGACATAGCGTAACAGTAGATACCAAAGGAATATGAATAGCATGACGATCTATGATTTCAAAAACTAATGTCCAATCATCGGCTGTAAAAAATTTCCTTAACTTGGGACGACTTGTTACTTCAATCAACTCGGAAAGCAATTCATTGCAAAAAACCAATTCTAATTTCCCACTATCCAATAATTTATCAATGAAATTGAACCTTTTGGACAACAGAAAACTAATCCACAAGCTGGTATCAACAATTATTCTTAATTTTTGCCTCATATTGTTTTTGTCTTACTAACTCCACTTCTTTCGTAATTTCTTCGAGTGTAGGCGTTTCGACTTCATTGCGGCGAAGTTTTACCAACATTTCCGACAATTTCGGTTTTACCTCAATGCGAATCAGGTTCATTTCTTCCATGTTTAATAAAACCGACTTCGCTTTTGGATTAATAATCTGTACGTTTAATGCTTCCATTTTTGTTTCCATTTTTATAACTTATGCAAATATACATCTTTTTTTTGAATATTTTAGTTTTTCGGCAGGTTGTCTTTTGTGCCGCTCATTCGTCGCTTGCAGGTAACAATTCGATTGCTTAATCGGTTTTTCAAATGATTTATTTCAAATCCGATTTTTGCTATCAAAGGATGAATATACAATAGTCGGATAAAGCGTCTTTCATTGGCATTGAGATTGACTTTTGCCGTTTTAAAATTGTCCTTCAATAATTTCATGGCATACGCATCGTTGAATTGACGCAAGACATCCTGCTTGGTAAGGTAAGTCAGCAGCCTGACGATAAAGGTTGCATGTTCGACCGGATAATTCGCTGCCACATCGGGGTGTTCGTGTATGAATTGTTCATACGTCATCAAAGTTTGTTTGATGTCCTGCACCAAATGACCTGTACGCATCACGGAAGTGTTCAATTGACGGTAATAATAGAGCGGTTCTCTAAGGGTGGCTGTTTTTAAGGATTTACAGGCATGATAGAGTTCGATAAGGAAAAGCATGTCTTCTCCTATCCTGACATCGGTGTTAAATCGCAAAGAAACCAGCAACTCTCTTTTGAAAATCTTTCCCCATATTTCCGAACGTACCTGAGATATCGTCAAAAGCCTTTTTAGTATTTCTTCCTGATTAAAACACTGATTTTCTTCATAGATATATTCGGGAGTGATCTTATTGTCCTGAACCAAAAAACAATTGCAAAAAACAGCCTCCATAGATTGGGAAGAAACGATTTGCAGCATTTGCTCCAAATAATCGGGGGCTATCCAATCGTCGCTATCAACAAAAGTAATCCACTTGCCTTGCGCATTGTTTAATCCTGTGTTCCGGGCAGCGCTTGTCCCTGCGTTTGCCTGGTGAAAAACGCGGATTCTGGAATCATTCAGTGCATAGTCATTACAGATTGCGGCGCTGTTGTCAACACTTCCATCATCAATCAACAATAATCCCCAATCCTCCAATGTTTGTTTCAGGATACTGTCTAAACACCGACGCACATATTTTTCGGCGTTAAATACGGGTACAATGACATCTATTTCAGGTCTTTTCATTATTGAACGATATGTTTTCGTATAATTATTTCCCACAAAGTAATCATTTTATTCATACCTCTTCCAATCCCGTAAGTTAATTTGTTTTGCAACATCCGTTTAAAATCCTGATGTATTTTCTTAAAATAGTAATAATCAGTTAAAATATAGGGGGGAATTAACTCTTCCATCACTTTTCTACTTTCTTTTCGTGCCAGTTCTAAATAATCCTTGTCACTACCAATACCGTCCATATCGAATGAAGTGACAACAGTATCCATATATTTCACGTTAACTCCGCCGAAAATAATGGTTTTTAAAAAAAATACCCAATCGGAAATAATTTTGTATTGTTCTTCATACAAGCCGTATTGATCAAAGAGTTTACGTCGGATAAAGGTAGCCTGGTGAGGAATAAACTCCGTAAAAAAGTCAAATAAAGTCTGTTTTTCACCATCCTTTGCATGACGATGGGGGCGTCTCTTTCTCTCAATCCCTTTTTTTGGATAATAATTCATTAAATTTCCAATGATAATATCTTCGCTGAAGTTTTGATTGAATACTTCTTCCAAAACGGTGGTAGTATACAAAGCGTCTCCACTGTTTAGAAAAAGACAATAGTCGCCTTTTGCTTGCAGAATACCCTTGTTCATGGCATTATAAATACCAGTGTCAGGCTCGCTGATCCAATAATGAATTTTATCCGCATATTCTCTAATTACATCTGCGCTGCCATCGACAGAGGCGCCATCAATAACAATATACTCAAAATCCGCAAAAATTTGACACACAACGCTTTTTATGGTTCTTTCCAGACCCTTCCGATTGTTCATATTGATTGTGATCACTGATAATCTCATGGTATGAATCTATTTGTTTTCTAAAAAAAATCTGATGATGATTTGATAATCCGAATCTTTTACCAATTTTGCACTTCTTAACATAAAGGTTACTTTTGCATATAATTCGGTTTTTAACTGAACAGTTGAATTTCTCTGTTTTATCATTTGAAGTATATGATACAAAATACTCAAAATTTTCCTAATCAAGCTTTTATTCTTTTCGGCTAAAATTAGATCATATTTTTTCAGCAGAATATTGGCGTGTTCGATCCCTTGAAGTAAATTTTTCAAATATACCCAGTTTAATCTGTTACGAGTCATAAAATGATAGAACAATAACGACTTGTCATAATATAATTTGTATCCTATTAACATCATTCTTCTACACATTTCGCTATCTTCACCCGATAACAAATTATTTTCTGTTCGACCTTGGGTTATAAACGGATATTTGTCGTTAAAAACCTTTAACAATAGCGATCGGCGCGTCATCATACCGGCAGACCACACATATCTTCTATGCGTAACATCACCGGAATTGTTTGCCTGTTCTCCCACTGCATACCAACTTTGATAATCTGAAAACCAATCGGGAAAATCGACGTCGCTAATCGCAACGCTTTGTCCTCCCAATGCGCCTATCTTTTCGTTCGATTCCATAATATCATACGCTCTTTGCGCATAATCTGATTGCAGATAATTATCATGATCGCAACACAGGATATATTCGTATTGAGCTTCAGTAACTCCCCTTTGACGAGCAAACAGTACACCAGGTTTTTCTTCATCAACCATCCTGAATAAGAAATCGGAATTATACTTCTTCCATTCCAACCCCGCTACTTCTTTTGTATTGTCAGTTGATACATTATTTATAATTAATAACTCAACGGGAATGTCTTTTCTTATTTCCTGCTTAGCCAAATGTTCTAATGTTTTGGGCAGAAAGAATTCACTATTGTAACAGGTTATCACTATTGAAATACCTTTTTTATCAGTCTGTACCATTTTTTTAACAACGTTATACATTTTTTATTGATATTTTCGCATATTAATAAGTAAATCACAGGTTTTTTTATGTGATATTCAAATTTTTCTTTACATAATCTCATATTTTCTCTTGGCAACAAGTGTTTATGCCATATAAAACGCCTGTATTTTTCATTTATTGCCGAATGAAATTCAGATTTATTAATCAATCTTTTATTACTAAACCATTGTAGCACTTCAATTTCTTCAAGATAATTAAGACCTGTGTTGTATGATTTTGTGCTTACATCTCCTGCATGATTTCGAAAATAATTCAGCGCCTTTCCGCTAATAAACACATTTCCGCAGGTCGCTACCACTCCCCAAAAAAACCAATCGCCACAAAATTTATAATTACTGTAGCTATTGTCTATCTGATAAAAAACAGATTTTCTGAATATCGCCATACTGGCATTAAATATAGGCTTGCTATATAACAAATGCCGTTTTAAAAAAAAATGGCCATCTACTATTTTCTCTAAAGAGGCTTCTGATGATACCCATTTAATTGTTATATCATCAACAATATAATATGATTGAACATATCCAATCACCACATTTTTATCCATTTCTAAAGGTGGGACCAATGTTTCTAAAAGCGTCGGCTCACACCAATCATCGCTCTCTGCTACCCAAATATACTCGCCTTGCGCCAATTCTATCCCTTTATTCCACTGTTTAAAGGTAGAGCCTGAATTTTCAGTGTTATAGACAACCTGGCTCACTTTGGGATGATTTCTGTATTGTTCAATCATTTCCTTACTGTTATCCGTTGAACAATCATCCAAAATTATGAGTTCAAAATCCTGATAAGTCTGATTTAATATACTATCAATACGCTGCCTTAGAAAAGGAGCATGATTGTAGTTTGGTACTATAACTGATACTGTTGGCATTTTTTATTTTTTTATAACTTTTCTCAACATAGAAAATGGATTGAATATAAACTTTCCCAAACGGTAAGATTTCGAACTTAACGTATGTTGTAACTGCTTTTGTGTTGATACATTACGATTTATTTTCGCACAAATATCTTCTGATATTTTCTGGTTAATACCGTCTATCTCTTCTTGTGTCAAATATATTCCTACTGTTACCGGTAACTTATCATACCATTTAAAATAAAATTGAATTAAATCCTTTTCCCATTTTTCGTCTATATTACCCATTGATTGATGTTCTATCAATATATCAGGAATCACTACGACTTCATAACCGGCATTCCGCACCTGAAAACAAATATCAATATCGTAGCAATGAAATCCTGCGTATTTTTTTTCATCAAATGCTATACTTCTATCAAATAATGATTTCGGTATGCAGAACCAAAGACCATCAACAGAAACTACTTCGATACTTTTTTTGTTTTGTAAAAAATCCGGATAGCGATCCAACCTTGTAGCATAGCAGCCTGATTCATTGATATAACCCTGCAAACATTGTCCCGACATCAAACCACTTTGCCACCAAGGAACAGGATAAGGAGGCGCATAGTGACCTCCAACAACTCCACAAAGACCTATCCTTTTGTTTTCAAAACATTTTAATACATTCTCCCCCCATCGTGTTGCATGAAACACAATGTCTTCGTGCATAAAACAAAGATAAGGGAATTTTGATCGTCTAACTCCCTCATTATATGCAGAAAAAATAGAATATTCATTTCTTGAATTATCAATCACTATTATTTCATATTCAACACCTGTTGTTTCTGCTATATTATTTTTCAGCGCTTGCGGAATGTCCGTATGTCGGGAACAAATAACTATTGAAATCATATTATTCTTTTCTATTTACTAGTTTAAATAATCAAGTCCATTCTTTCTCACTGTTTAGCGTCTTTGTTTCTTGTTTATCAGGGAACAAAAAAATGATAAGATAAAAATTCTGATAGTAGAGCCTAACTTTCTTAACACAGCAAATGGTTTTAATAAAAAATTGCCTAATTGATATGCTTTAGATGCTTTTATGGCTCTCATTTCTTGTTGTTTTTGTAATAATAAATTTACAATTGCTTCAGGCATTATATTTTTTTGATTAAAAAATACAAATAACAATTCCGAAACATATTTATCATTCAAGCCCAAAGCCTTTTCTAACAAATAAGTTGCTGCTTGAAAAAGTACAGGAAATGAAATTCTTTCTTCAATCTTATATTTTTTTACATAATTTAATTGAATTTCAAATGCTTTTAATTCAAATTGTAATTGTTTGTTTTCATCTATATGGCAACTTGCCGAACTCAAATGTTTCCTGTATATTCCTGTTACTTCCGGGATATAATGTATTTTTGTCTGTTGTGCTATTTCATAAAACATAAACAACGCAGCATCAACACAATTGTTCTCAATTGAAAATAGTTGTAACACTGTTTTACGAAAGAGCCATGTCAAATTTGCAAGATAACCCCGCGATTTTATGGGATTATCATTATCAAGAAAAGTGATTCCATTACGTATAATTGCAGTTTGTTTATATTTGATGTCTTCATAATAAATATCAACATCGGTATATACAAAACTGAAATCCGGATTCGCCTCCAAAAAATCCACCTGCTTTTGTAATTTATACGGGTCGATCCAATAATCGTCGCCTTCGCAAAGTGCTATATATTTGCCTGCACATGATTGTATCGTGGCATTAAAATTCTGTATCATACCCAAATTTTTTTCAGGTAATAACAATTTTATCTTGTCGGGATATTTTTCTTTATATTCCATGCAAAGATTGCGGGTATTATCCGTACTGCAATCTTCCCCGATAACCAATTCTATCGGGAAATCCGTTTTTTGCATTAATACGCCATCAATCGACTGAGAGATATACTTTTCGTGATTGTAGGTAATCATACACACCGAAACCAACGGAATATTTTCACTATTTATTTCATTATTCATTTTTTCTTGATCTTTTTTCTATTCTATCTATTGCCTCTCTTGTTAAATAATAACCACCTGTCTTCTTCGAACCTTTATATTCGATAATATGAACATCTTTTAGAATTTTGATATATCTATCTGTGGTTGCTTGCTCTTTTCGGGTCAAATTAATTAGATTTTTTCTGTTTTGATGAGGGTTAAGATACAAATATTTGATGATCGTGAACAAACGCTCATTTATTTTGTCTTTTATTTTCTCTTTTCCGTCATTTATCTTATCATTTCTATCTTTTATCTTCTCATTTTCGTCATTTATCTTATCATTTCTATCTTTTATCTTCTCATTAATGAGAGCATAAATTGTTTCAGGCTGAATTTCAAAATCTTCTGAAATTTTTATTTTTTCATTTACCCTCTCATCTTCATCACGATAAGTTAATGAGAAAACAAATTTTTCGTTATTTTCAATCTCAATTCTGTAATCCTGATAATAATACGGTGCATATTTCATAATGTTTTTCCTGCCTGAACCGAGTTCTTCAACCCATCCCAATTCCTTGAATACTTTGGCAATCATCGGATTTTTGGGATAGGTTTCGAGTTGGTCTATCGTAATCGGATTTAAACCGGATGGCTTTGTCCAGTTCTCTGTGATTACTTTGTCGGAAAAGACAAGAAATTTAGCGGAAAAACTATGTGCATATTCTCTATGGATAAGCATATTGGCTGCAATTTCACGGAATATTTTGTCGCGAATATCAATCCGTTGTATACCTTCTATATGGAATTTATCCGGCAGGTTTCTATTGACAAAACTCATCAAACGTTGGTAGGCTTCTATCAGGTTTACACGTATATCGTCCCGGTCGTCATAACGAACGTCAGGGTCGGAAGGAAGAGGATGAAGAAAACGTTCGTATGTCATATTTCTGTAAATGGCATCTGTCCTGTAAGCAGGACAACAACTCAAAACGGTATTTTCTTTTCCGAACAACAAAGCGGCAGCCAATGTGTATCCTTCTTTTCCGGTTAAATTATCTTTTCTCCAAAGTCCGCTGAAACGAAGCATTTCGGCATCGTCCATCGTAAGCCATGGATGATTGTCATCCCAAACTCCGCATAAACGGCGAGCCTTTTTAAAAGTATCGCTATTTAAATCGGCAATTTCAAGAAATGGTAAAACTTCATTTTCTGTAAAATTTTTATTTTTACGCAGATAGATATTATTAATGAGGTAATGACTGTTCGTGATATTGTTATCTGCATCTCCGGCACGGTCGTAAATCTTACCTTTATAGCGATGAACCTGCGAACTTTCAGGGATATATATATGAATAATTTTTTTCCCCTCAATGGTAAAAACTTCAGGTGAAAAATAAAATGTCGGATTCAGTATTTCAGGATTATTGACTGTATTGATGAAATTTTTAATCATTGATTCAATGCAATTCGCATTAACTCCTACAATACTGCCATTATCGGCAACTTCCAAAATCAAATGCCCGCCTGATCGGTTCAGAAAAGAACAAACCGTCTCAAAAACCGAAGAATTCAATTCAGTTTCACATTTCTTAAATTCAACAGAAATGTTTTCTCCAGCGTTTATCATATTTTGAAGTTGTGATTGTGTCATACTCATTCAAATTTGATTGTAAGTAATCATACAAATGGAAACCAACGGGATATTCATGCTTTTGGAATTTAGTAATATAATTTTTAAATAAGTATCTTTTCTTTTTTTTCGTAATACTCAATACATACTGCAGGGTAATTTCTGTTTTTCATTTCCCGAATCAAAACATCTACATCATAACGTATTGCTATTGGTTCAAATATTTGATTTTCAGTATTGTATATTAAATAATTGATTACGTTCATATATTTTCGATTTTGACCAACGCTGCCCGTATTCCAAAGAAAACATCCATTGATTTTCTTCAAAAACTGATGATGAGAATGTCCTATTACATAATTTTTATCAAGCGCTATTTCCGAGTCGATGTATATGTTTCGGTTTTGGATTGTATGAGTGAAGATTATATCGTTTAACATGTAATTTTCTGCAAATTTTTTTATTTCCTCAAACCGTTGAAAACCGGGATAACATTGATTAAAAAACTGATTTACAAGCAAATTTTTCCCTTGATAGCGTCCATTTATAAATGCTTGTTCATGGTTGCCTTTGATAAATACGGAATTAGGAATAGAAATAGCCAAATCTACACATTCGTTGCTCCAAGGTCCATAGTTCACAAGATCTCCCAGACAGATACAGCCATCAATTCTTCCTGCATTTTGCAGCATTGTTTCCATTGCAGGAAGATTCCCATGCACATCACTATATACAAGTAATCTCATTATCAATTAGTTTTATTGTTTATTTTTTAGTTTTGAAAAATAATCTTTAATATATTTTTCCAAGTCAAAGTGATGTATATTCAAATATGTCAGTTTTTC
>Ga0099364_10014753_pt1 | contig 10365 bp, 14 predicted proteins | sample TergutTh196P3_FD_73070 | JGI IMG/M metagenome (GOLD analysis project Ga0099364, IMG submission 73070) | Microcerotermes parvus P3 segment gut microbial communities from Pointe-Noire, Republic of the Congo - Th196 P3 | ecosystem: Host-associated > Arthropoda: Insects > Digestive system > Gut ...
CGCCGCGCGGGGAAGCCTGATAGTAGCCGTCGGGGGTGATGGCAAGCCATTCGCCGTCGAGCGAGGTTGCGGAGGTTTGAGTTTCCACGGTAAGGCCGCGGCTGGCGGCGGCGAGTTGGGAGTCGCTGCCGGAGAATGAGATGAACTGGGCAATTTCATTGCCTGTGGCTACGTCCCAGAGACGGACAGTGCCATCGCCGGAACCGGAAAGGATTTGCTTTCCATCGGGACTATACTCTGCAAAAAAAACTGTGTTTGTATGTCCAGAAAATGTTCTTATTTCTCTGCCAGTACCCACCTCCCATAACTTTATATTATTGTCAATGGAAGCAGAAACAATATGTTTCCCATCAGGGCTAAATACAGCGGCTAGAACTGGTCTGGTATGCCCTGCGAGTATTCTGATTTCTCTTCCTGTTGCGATCTCCCATATTTCTACATTCCTGTCATCAGAACCAGAAATGATATACTTCCCATCAGGGCTAAATGCTATAGAATTAGCAAGTCTATCCTTTGTAAAAGTTATAACTTCTTCACCACTGATCGTATCTCGCAAATATATGTTATTTCTAAAATTATGACTAAATAAAAAAGCGATCTGGTTTCCATTAGGGCTAAATACCACGATCGAATCATCAGTAAATTCTCTACCGAGACGTAAACCACCGCGCGGTTCCGAATGATTCCAGATTTCTTCATAGGTAGCAATATTCCACAGTATTACATTCCCATACGATCCAGATGCGATATATCTCCCATCAGGGCTGAATGCTACTGATGTGACTTCATATGAATGTCCAAAAAATGTTCTGATTTCGCTGCCTGTCGCTGTATCCCATAGTTTTACGGTATTGTCAAAAGAACCCGAAACAATATATTTTCCATCAGGGCTGAATGCCACAGAATCTACCCATCTAGAATGTCCAGAAAAAATTTTGATTTCTCTACCATTAATTATATCCCACAATCTCACGGCGTTATCGCTAGAGCCAAAAGCGACATACTTCCCATCAGGACTGAATGCAGCGGTTTTTATCAAATTAGAATGTCCGGCGAAAGTCCTAATCTCCTTACCGCTTGATGCTTCCAATATATTCACGTCGTTATCATTAAAGTTGTATGCTATAAGTTTACCATCAGGGCTATATGTTACTAAAGAGATATAGTCATGTGTAGAACTCCATATTTCCTGACTTGTAGTGATATCCCACAGTCTTATGGTCCGATCCAGAGAACTTGAAGCGATATACTTCTCATCAGGACTGAATACTACTGATGTTACCTCTCTAGAGTGCCCATAAAATGTTCTGATTTCGCTGCCTGTCGCTGTATCCCATAGTTTTACTGTATTGTCAGTTGAACCCGAAACAATATATTTTCCATCAGGACTGAATGCTATTGATGTGACTTCATATGAATGTCCAAAAAATGTTCTGATTTCTTGTCCCGTGGCTACATCCCATAGTTTAATAGTTCTATCTCGAGAACAGGAAAGTAAAAATCTACTATCATGACTGAAACTTACTGAGCTAACATACCCTGAATGCCCGGAAAAAGTTCTTCTCTCATTGCCCGTAGTTATATCCCACAATCTTATGATTTGAGATGAGATTGAAGCTATATACTTCCCATCAGGACTGAACGCTACTGACACAACCCAATCAGAATGTCCAAATGTTCTGATTTCACTGCCTATTGCTGTGTCCCATAGTTTTACGGTATTGTCAGTTGAACCCGAAACAATATATTTTCCATCAGGACTGAATGCCACTGATGTAACAGAACTAGAATGTCCAGTGAATGCCATGATTTCCCTGCCTGTTTTCGCATCCCACAACCTCACTGTACTGTCATGAGAACCGGTAGCGATAAGTGTGTCATCAAGGCTGAACGCTACAGATAAGATACCCTCACTATGCCCCAACTGCGGAAACACATCAATATCAGCCTCGATGAACGGCACTTCCTCTACGGCAAGCCCGCGGGCACTGACAGAGCCGCCGCTTTTACAGGCCGTGCAAAGAAAAAGCATGGCAACTAATCCACATAATAAATAAATCACTTTATTAAACATAATTTTTTCTTTTCTCATTATTCTTTCCTTTCAACAAGCAATCGCTCCCTTTCCAACTCCCTCTTCAATTCCTCCTCTGTGGGAAGATACAACATATATTTCGATGCAAACAAATTATCTTTGTCTGACAGTACAGAATATTTTGCTACGGCTTCATTTTTATCAGTACATAGAATAATACCCAATGTAGGGTTATCGTCCGGTAATTTAATTTGGTCATCAAAGTACCTTACATAAAAATCAATCTGTCCAATATCATGATGATTCAGTTTATTTGTTTTTAAGTCTATTACTATAAAACATTTTAGTATGTAGTTGTAAAAAACAAGATCAACATACCAGTGATCACCGTCAATAGTGATACGTTTTTGCCGTGCTACAAACGAGAAACCCTTGCCAAGTTCAAGCAGGAATTCTTGTAACTTGTTTATCAAGGATTGTTCCAATTCACTTTCAAGATAATCGCGGTTTTCTTTTAAATCTAAAAATTCCAATATATAAGGGTCTTTTAAAACATAGTCAGGCGTTGTTTTAGGTTCAAGCGTTTGAATTTCATTCCTTACCTTATCCTGTCCGCTTTTTTGCGTTGCCAACAGGCGTTCATAATAGAAAGAGTTTATCTGCCGTTCCAATTGGCGGACGCTCCAGTTTGCTTCTATGCATTCACGACCATAAAATCCTCGCTTAGTTTCGTCATCTAGTCTGATAAGCAGCCTGTAATGTGACCAGTTCAATTCCGCACACAGTGTGTGCGTATTTGGAAATGCCATATAAAACTGCCGCATTGTCTGTAAATTTCTAACTGTAAAGCCTTTGCCAAATTCTATGGATAATTTCCGGGAAATATCCTGCAAAAGTCCTTTCCCATATTCAGCACGGTCACCAACAGCTTGTTCAATTTGCTTTCCGATTTCCCAGTATGCTTCTACCATAGCGAAATTGACAGCGGAATACACTTTCTGCCGAGCGTTAACAAGGACAGCACGTATATTTTGATAGACAGTGTTATCAGGCAGTTTAGATTCTTTTACCACAAATTATTATATCATATTACAGCTTAATAATGCCAGTCAAAAATCAGCCTTTGATCCACGGCACTTCCTCAACCGCAAGCCCTCTTACCCTGACAGAGCCGCCGCTTTTGCAAGCCGTACAAATGAAAAGTGAAAAGAGAAAAAGTAAAAGTGCAACCCCCATTTTCCGTATAACCTGCAAGCTGTTCTTATTCATTTTTATCTCCTTATTCAAAAAGCATCGGTCTTATAAATAAGCAAACCCAGATGTTTTTCCTATGCCGTCCGCATCTCGTCAAGATTACCTTCCCACTGTAGTTTACCCCGGTATTTTCTTGCCTTTTCCTGCCCGTTCTGCATTGAATAATTGCGTAATGCATTTTCAACAAGCTGGCGCTGAGTTTGCCCTTCTGCAGCATACATTGCTTTATTGAGTATATCAGTATCAATGGTAACAACAGTTTCTGTTTGCATAAATGTAAACTCCTATATTGTTTGATTATACACCATGCTAAAGAAACTTGGCAATGCCCTGCTGCTGCCTGTTCCGGCACAAGCCATACAAGTGAAAAGGTAAAAAGTAAAAAGTAAAAGTGCGGTTGTACGCAAGATGGGGGTTGGGGACTGGGGGCTAGGGGTTGGGGACCAGATTTCCGTATAATGTTTGATATTAATTTTCTTCATTGTAAAACTCCTTTGTTTTATTATACAGCTATTTTTGGGAATTCCCGTAACTTTATTTTTTTCTGACGAACTTTCCATAAATCAAGTTTTGCCTGCATAGCAAGCCAGCTTTCCGCACTGGTGTGTGTTACCATTGCTATCCTAATCGCCATTAGCGGGCTGCAGGACGATTTTTCGTTTACCAACTCCGAGAGCGCTTTACGTGTTATTCCCATCATGTATGCCGCATCGGTAACTGTTATTTCAAGCGGAACTAAAACATCCTCAAAGAAAACTTTTCCCGGATGAACGGGTTTACGAATTTGTTTCATATTTTCTCCTTAATGATAATCCTTATAATCTACCAAAATTGCATCTTTTTGATCGAATTCAAATGTTATACGCCAATTTGCATTTACCGTAACTGACCATGTTCCGGTATCTTTCCCTTTAAGTTCATGCAGTCGATACCCCGGCAGGTTCATATCAGCCGGAGAAATACTTGCATCCAAACGATCAAGCATACGCGCTATTTTTTCTGCGTTTTCTGGCTGTATACCTCTTCTTGAACCGGTATAAAAAAATCGCTCTAAACCTTTATGCCTAAATGACCGGATCATGGCTAAATATACCATGTAACTCCTAAAATGACAACCTAACTCCTAACTCCTCATTCCTAATTTTTCATACCCCTACAGTTGCCGATAATTTCTTCCGGTGTTTTTTGGGTTTCTATTGATTTGGTTAGAAGGTAATTAACCGTTAGATTATCCATTCCAAAAAAACGGTTAGCCTTGCACCGTGCAAAAATGCCTGGCTTGGACGGCTCTGTTTTTGGCGGATTTTCCATAAAATAATCGCTCCAGTATTTAGCTTCTTCTTCAGTCATGTCTTTTTCCACAAATTATTATATCATATTACAGCTTAATAATGCCAGTCGAAAGTTCCTCATTTTTCACTTATCATTTATACCTTGCCCTGCTGCCACATGTTCCGGCACAAGCCATACAAATTAAAAGTGAAAAGGTAAAAATTAAAAGTGTTATTGTACGTAAGATGAGGGTTTGCAAGCTGTTCAGCGTGCTGTGGTTGGCTTTTTCTGCTTTTTCGTTCTTCATAGAAAATCGCCTCCAAGAAAAATACTTATTCCATTTTACCCTTGGCTGGATTTTCTTTCAATAACCTGATTGATGTGTTTTTTTCCAATAAACTTTTCACTTGACTTTTTCTAATTTCATCAATATATTCTAAATAGAGGTTATAAAATGGCAGTCAAAGTAAAGCCCGTGCAGCCCACGGAAATAAAAGACAAAAAAATAGTACGCGAAGTCATTGAGCAGATCCGCAAGCCCATACCTGCTTCTGTATACGTAAGGCATAAAAAACTCGTTGAAACAATCGAAAGAATGACCCGTAAATGAACAAGTTGATTAAAATATCCTCAGAAAATGCTGAAAAATATTTCTATCTCGAGACCCTTGTCCCAGGGAACCTTCCTTCATATTTCCAATGTTCGATTGAAGAATATAACGATTATCTGTTCCATGATTCTATCCGATCTCTCAATGACCATATTGCTAAAACGTGGCTCTTGGTGGAATCAGCGTCAAGTCAAATAGCCGCATATATGTCCCTGATTACTGATGCCATTAAGTTATCGGCAACAGAAAAAGAACTCCATGCCCTTAACTATCCCTTTAAGACAATACCAGCCATAAAAATTGCCAAACTTGCTGTTTCTCAATACCATATAGAAAAATACAAAGGCATCGGCTCATTTATGATAGAAGTTGCAAAAAGTAAAGCAATCGGCTGTAATGCTGATTACTGTGCCGCCCGCTTTCTCACTGTTGATGCTGACATAGAACATGACAAAGGCGTAATTGCCTTCTATGGAAAAAACGGCTTCATCCAAAACGCAGAACTATACAACAAAAACCGCAAAACAGTTAGCATGAGGAAAGATATCTACAAATAAAGTGTTTTCTGGTAATTCAGATTACAGAATAGCTTACGTGTTGACTCCCAATACTTCGGGCAAAACCCTAACTCCTAACCCCTAACCATGCGACACCCACTACCCACTTCCCCCTTACCTACTCTATCTTAAACTTTGAAACTTCCTTAACAAGATGATCTATGCTTTCCTTGTTTTTAGCGCTCAGTCCGTTTACATCCTGAACAGCGGAATTTATTTGATTTGCCCCGCTGGCCATTTCGTTCATGCCTCCGGTAATTTCCTGTGTTAACATTTCAAGGTTTTTGCCTTCATGAATACATTCTTTTGAACCTTCAAAAATGATCCCTGTGCCGCTTTTTACCTGCTGCGTAATTTCGTTTAACATGCTTATAGCCTGAAGAATTTGCTTGCTTCCCTCGTCCTGTTCTTCCATAGCAAGGCGGATATTTTCTTCCTGATCAATTACTATTTTGATGCTGGAATCGATGGCCTCAAACCTCTTTAGAACATTGCCTGTAGAAACATATATCTTGTCGATAGAGCTTTTTATTTTTTTAAGCACGGTGCTGATTATTTTAGACTGCTCGCTGGAATTTTCCGCCAGTTTGCGGATTTCATCGGCTACAACAGCAAAACCCTTGCCGGCCTCTCCCGCATGAGCCGCTTCAATTGCGGCATTCATCGAAAGCAAATTAGTCTGACTGGCAATATTTTCCATTACGGCATTTATTTCCAAAAGCCCCTCAGATTCCTTTGCAATCTCCTGTATATCAACAGCCACCTCGTTAAGCCCCGTGCGTCCCAGTTCTGAAGCAGAAGACAGTTCATTAACGCTTTTGGAATTTTGAACAAGGGTCTGTGTCACAGACTTGATATTTGCAAGCATCTCCTCGATAGCAGACGAAGATTGAGACACGCTGGCCGACTGGTTTTCTACACATTCGTTTAATTTGTTTATACCGATTGTTATCTGTTCCATAGTGGCGTTTGTTTCGGTAACAGAAGCGCTCTGACTGATAATTCTTTCCTTTATACTTTGAATGTTAGCTGTAATTTCGTTGATTGCCGATGCGGTCTCGGTTGTGTTGGAGGACAGGTCGTTTCCGGTATCCAAGAGGGTGCCTGCCTGTTGTTTTATTATAATGATTAGTTTTTTGATCTTTTCCAGCGTCTGGTTAAAATAATTTGCAAGATCGCCTGTTTCATCCCTGGATTTAACATTAATCTGCCTTGTAAGATCGCCTTCGCCCTGGGCAATATCCTTGAGGGTTTCACTTACTTTGACAATCGGCTTGACAGTTGCATTTACGGTAAAAAATACGATTACAGCGGTTGCCAGAATAAATATTACCGCAAGAATTACAGTGAATTTAGTTATCTCGTTTACTTCTGCCAGAATATAGTCGTCGGGGCTTCCTATCATAATCGTCCATGTATAGCCGGAATTTCCTATCTCGAAGGACACCATTGCTACCTCAAGTTTTAAATCCAAAGAGGGCACATCAAGCGCAAAAAGATCGTCATTTCCTTCACGCACATTCTTTACAGCCCTTTCAAGCATTGAGCCGTATTCGTTAAATTCGGCTTCCTGCATCATCCTTGGGCGGTCGGGGAAGATATTGGCTATAATAAATTCATTTCTGGCATATATCGACATAACGGCAATTTCCTTATAATTCCTGATAGTTTCATCCAGTGTCGTCTGCACATGGCTTATATCAATGGTTAAACCAACAGCCCCGGCTATTTCACCGGTAAGCGGATTACTTACGACGGTTATCATGTTATACGCTAAAATATTTCTGCCTCCAATTGATATGACAAAAGGATCTGTTACCTTGTCTTTTCCCGCATCGGGACTGTTTAGATAAGCAACAGTATCCTCAAAATTGCCCGAAACCTTGGCTTCCAATTTGCCCGTTTCCCTGCTCCAGCTCATGGCATATTGCCCTGTGCTGGTAGACCCTGCCCGCCCAATCCATGAAGAATCCATTCCGTCCAGGGCATTGGGCTTAAACACAGCATAGAACTGCAAAAGGTCGTCGTTTACTTCCATAGGCCCTCTTAGAAGGCCGTCAATTATATCACGGCGTTCTGTAACCGGCATAGTTTCATACTGCGAAAGCATTTCTGCAATGGTACGCATTTTGGCAACATAAGCATTTTCTACGCCGCTCCAATACTCAGCACGCCTGCCGACAAGGTTATTTATTCCCCGTATGCTCAGCGACATACTGATATCCGAAGCCCGGTTCAACAAAATCAGAGACAGTGATGTAACCACGCTTGCCATAATCACAATTACAATGATACTTAGTTTAAATTTTATTTTCATATTGTCATCCTCTAAACCAAATATAGTAATACAATATTGCGAATTCAATGGTTTAAAGATAAACTAAGGTATGATATTATAATCTTATAGGAGACTGTTATGAGTAGTTGTTTTAATCCGCAGGAATTGGCCGATTTTGCAAGGTATTATGGATTCCATTATGACGGGCTTGATCCCTGCGCTTTGGTGAAGGATATTTGTATTGATATTAAGAGGGGGCTCGAAGGCAAAAGTTCCAGCCTGCCGATGATACCTTCGTATATTTCGCCCGTGTCAAAAGTGCCGGCAGGGAAAACGGTTTTGGCTCTGGATGCCGGCGGGACAAATTTAAGAGCAAGCCTTGTAAGTTTTGACGAAGACGGCAATGTAATTACAAAAGATACCGAAAAGCATCCGATGCCCGGCACAAAAGGCTCGGTGGTAAATGCAGATCAATTTTTTGACGCTATTGCAGATGCGGCTTTTAAAAAACTTTCCGGCGCTTCGGACATTGCAGGGATTGGTTTTACTTTTTCTTATCCCATGGAAATTCAACCTAATGCAGACGGCATTCTTACGGCGCTTAGCAAAGAAGTTAATGCAACGGATGTTGTTGGAAAAACTATCGGTGCCGAACTAAGAGAAGCTCTTGCAAGGCGCGGCTATGTTTTTAAAGGCCCCATTGTGCTGTTAAACGATGCTGTTGCAACTTTGCTTTCCGGGCTTGCATCCATACCTGCAAACGGCGGGGAACTGTCAACAAAAAACGATTACGGCTTTCCTGGAGGGCCGGTAATTGGTTTCATTTTAGGAACCGGTTTTAACACGGCCTACCCTGAAACAAATATTCCTAAAATTAATTTTAATTCAAAAAATGCCCCGCAAATTGTGGTTTGCGAATCCGGCACATTCAATCTTAGGTACCGAGGCCCGCTTGATATAGAATTTGACAATACAACAAAAACCCCTGGAACCTTTTCTATGGAAAAAGCCACTTCAGGGGCCTACCTTGGCCAGCTTTCCCTGCACATACTTAAGCGGGCTGTTAAAGATAAAGTTATTTGTTTTAATAAATCCGATGAATTGCTTGCCATGCCTCAGCTTGATACAAGGTACCTTAATGAATTTATGCGTTCCCCTCTTCTAGCCGAGGGCCCTTTGGGTTCGCTTTTCGGCAAAGACGAAGGCGGTGCTCTTGCCGCTGTGCAGTACCTTGTTTCCATCATCACCGAGCGCGGAGGGCTTTTTTCCGCATCTGTACTTGCCGCCACTGTTGAACATCTAAATGCAGGCTGTGAACCTTATGCCCCTGTCCGCATAGCCGTAGAAGGAACCACCTACGTTATCTACAAAGGCATGCGCCGTTCCCTTGAATCATGGCTTCACAATATGCTTATCCGTGAGAAACCCCGTTCTTACATTATAGCCCCTGTAGAACAGGCAAGCCTCTTGGGAGCCGCAGTCGCAGCATTGAGCAAGCTGCAGGAAGTGTAGGAGTTAGAATAAGTTAGGAGTTAGGAGTTAGAAGTGCGAATTAATACGAATGAGAGAATAGTGGGTAGTGAGTAGTGGTTAGTGGTTAAAATTTGACGTTTACTTTCAAAAGGTTTTAAAGTATGATTGAATTTGAGTGGCATTCCGAAAAGGAACGACTAATAGCCGAAAAACATGGCATTGACATGGAAGCTATTAAAAGGATATTTGATGATCCTTATCGGATTGTACAGTATGACAAAAAACATAGCGGTATAGAAGACAGATGGCAAATATTGGGAATGTCAAAAGGGATTTTATTTGCTGTTTATACGGAACGCGGAGAAAAATTTCGTATTATAACAGCAAGAGAAGCTACGCCCCAGGAGAGGCGAATTTATTATGGTGAAAACAAAAAAGGTTACTGGTTTATCCCCTAAAGAATTAGAGCGGATACAAGCGGCTCAAAAAAGACACGCCGCTATTGACCCTGCCTGTGTGCATTTAACACCGGAAGAGTTTATAAACTGGCATCCGGTCGGCGGTATGTCATGGGATGAACGCGCCCGGCGCATGAAAGCGGCGGGAATAACAAACCCGGAATTGACTCCTTGAATTGGAAGAAGAATCAACGAATGGCGCGAATTAATACGAATGAAGATAATAAACCACAGAGGACACAGAGTTCCACAGAGTTGTTGTCCGAAATCATTCTTTTCTTCCTCCGTGCTTCTCCGTGACCTCCTATGTATTTTGTCAAGGGGAAGTTGAATTTTATTTAAAATTCTTTTCCCTCGTGACAGCTCCCGGCCCAATTACGCGCTTAATTTTAATTGGGCTTTTTCAGCCTCTTTCTTTTTTTCTGGGG
>Ga0099364_10014754_pt1 | contig 10365 bp, 9 predicted proteins | sample TergutTh196P3_FD_73070 | JGI IMG/M metagenome (GOLD analysis project Ga0099364, IMG submission 73070) | Microcerotermes parvus P3 segment gut microbial communities from Pointe-Noire, Republic of the Congo - Th196 P3 | ecosystem: Host-associated > Arthropoda: Insects > Digestive system > Gut ...
AATAGCGCACTTACGTCCGCGCACTAATACTTTTGGCGCTATACTTCGCATACGTCACGCTATGTCGTTTGCCATCCACAAGTATTTCAACGACAACGGATTTTTTTATCTTCATACGCCTATCATCACAGGCTCTGATTGCGAAGGAGCCGGGGCTATGTTTCACGTAACGTCGATGGACCTCGACAGCATACCCAAAACGTCAGAAGGTACGATAGATTATTCTCACGATTTTTTCGGACGCGCCACGCATCTCACCGTTTCAGGGCAGTTAGAAGGCGAATTGGGAGCTATGGCATTAGGGCAGATTTACACGTTCGGACCTACGTTTCGCGCCGAAAACTCCAATACGCCGCGCCATCTTGCCGAGTTCTGGATGATTGAACCCGAAATGGCGTTCTGCGAAATAAAGGACAATATGGATTTGGCTGAAGATTTTTTGAAGTATCTTATAATGTATGCGTTGGAACATTGCATGCCCGACCTCGATTTTTTGGAAAAAATGTACGACAAGGAACTGTTGGAACGTCTGCGTTTCGTGATTGATAATGATTTTGTGCGCCTGACCTATACCGAAGGAGTAGAAATTCTTGAAAAATCGGGACAAAGTTTTGAGTTTCCCGTCAGCTGGGGCGTAGACTTGCAATCGGAACACGAACGCTATCTTGTAGAGCGACATTTCAAGCGTCCGGTCATACTCACCGACTATCCGCGCGATATCAAAGCGTTCTATATGAAGCAAAACGCCGACGGAAAAACAGTGCGCGCTATGGACGTTCTTTTCCCAAAAATTGGCGAAATCATAGGCGGTTCGCAGCGCGAAGAAGATTACGCCAGATTGAAAACACGTATCGACGAAATGGGTATTCCCGAAAAGGAGATGTGGTGGTATCTCGAAACCCGCAAGTTTGGCACGGCGCCTCACAGCGGATTCGGTCTGGGCTTCGAACGGTTGATACTATTTATTACCGGTATGTCAAACATCCGCGATGTGATACCCTTCCCAAGAACGCCTAAAAATGCAGAATTTTAAGTGGAAATTTGTGAATAAATTATAATGTATATATGAAAACATTCAAAAAAAAATCATCTTATAATTATATAAGTCCTGAAGATTTAGTATTCGACCTTGAAGTAAAAACGAGAGAAGAAGCGTTGAACTATCTGTATAGAGCAGGAATAGTAACCAAAAAAGGTAATTTGCGCAAATTCTATCGCAATACGGATATAAATAAGAGTAACTCACCAGCAATTGTTTAGCAGTTATGTATAGTGAACGACCATCTTTTGTTATCGGATATCATGGATGCGATCGCTCTATTCGCGACAAGGTTGTTTTGAAGCAACTTGAAATGAAAAAGAGCGAAAACGATTACGATTGGTTAGGGCATGGAGCTTATTTTTGGGAAAGCAATAAAGAAAGAGCATTTCTGTTTGCTTGTGAACAGATTGTCAGAAATAATATAAGTGAGCCTGCTGTGCTTGGCGCTTTCATTGACTTGGGAAATTGTTTGGATTTATTAGATTCAAAATATCTTAACTTGCTTAAGACCATAGGATATCCTGCGGCAGACCTTTTTTTCAAAAATTCAGGCTTACCGATGCCTCAAAATACTCCTGTCGAAAAATCAAATGACTTAATATTAAGAAGATTAGATTGTGCCGTAATTGAATCTTTACATATATTTTATGAAGAAAAAGGACTTCAACCCTTCGATTCTGTTCGCGGGGTATTTTGGGAAGGCAATGATCTTTATCCCGGAGCCGGAATGAAAGAAAAGAATCATATTCAAATATGTATCAGGAATTTTGATTGCATTAAGGGATTTTTCATTCCACGAACGCTATCTAAATAAATAATCATTTTTTTGTAACTTTTTCATCATTCAAAACGTATACATATACAAAAGCAATCAAAAATTAAAAATCAAAAATTGCAGTGTTAAATCAGAGCATACAGCAAAAACTTTTTCAGAAGTTATCTCCGCAACAGATACAGATTATCAAGTTGTTGGAGGTGCCTACCATGTATCTGGATGAACGCATTAAAGCAGAGATGGAAGAAAATCCGCTTTTGGAAGAAGGTCGCGACGAAAATATTGATACCGGCGATACCGAAATGCACAAAGAAGACGATACCGGCAGCAATCTGTCAATCGACGAATATCTGAATACCGACGATACGCCTCTTTACAAGTTGAACGCTAAAAATTACATAAAAGATGAACAAAAAATCGAAATACCGTTTTCGGCAGGCAGCAGTTTTCACGACCAGTTGGAAGCGCAACTTGGGCTACGCAATATTTCCGAACGACAGCAACAGCTTGCCGGTTACCTGATTGGCTGTATTGACGATGATGGGTACCTTCGACGTAAACTTGACGCAATTGCCGACGATATGGCTTTTTCGTCGGCTATCGAAACAACAAAGGAAGAATTGGAAAGGGCATTGAAAATCATTCAGGGGTTTGATCCGCCCGGAGTTGGAGCGCGAAATCTGAAGGAATGTCTGATATTGCAGTTGAAACAAAAAAAGGAAACAACCGCAATAAAAATGGCAAAAAACATTCTGACTCATCATTTTGACGAGTTTACCCGCAAGCATTACGACAAAATTATTGCAAAGATGGATATTAACGAAGATGACCTGAAAGACGGTATCGACGAAATTTTGAAACTTAATCCAAAGCCGGGCGGGTCGTTTCAATCAGACAAGGTTGCCGAACATATAATTCCCGATTTTATACTTGAATACAAAGACGGCTACATGCAACTGTATCTAAACTCGCGCAATGTTCCCGAACTGCGCGTGAGTAGCGCTTACAGCGATATGCTTGATTCTTACAGCAAAAACAGACGAGAAAATAAACATAACAAAGACGCCGTAAATTTTGTAAAACAAAAGCTTGATTCAGCGCGATGGTTTATTGACGCCATCAAGCAGCGACAATCTACTATGATGCTAACGATGAAGGCAATTATGAAACATCAGGAAGACTATTTCGAAAGCTGGGGCGACGAACTCTTGATGAAACCAATGATTCTTAAAGATATTGAAGACCTTACAGGATTGGATAAATCGACCATATCACGCGTTGGCAACAGCAAATATATACAAACGCCTTTCGGAATTTTTCCGTTGAAGTTTTTCTTTTCGGAAGGACTGCTTACCGAATCGGGCGATGAAGTATCCGCACATGAAATCAGAAAAATAGTTAAAGATTGCGTAGAAGCAGAATCAAAACGAAATCCGCTAACTGACGACGAACTGTCGGATATTCTAATAAAAAGAGGATATCTGATTGCACGACGCACAGTGGCTAAATACAGGGAGCAATTGAATATTCCTGTTGCAAGGATGAGGCGAGAATTGTGACGTGAAAAATGAAAAAGGGCAAGTTACGCAAAAAGACGCGTATAAGATATGAATAAACACGGAGGCAACAATCAAAAATCAAAAATGGATGAGTTGAATCGCAAATCAGTAGGCGAGTTTAAAGAATCGAAGAAGTTTCCATTAGTTGTTGTGCTTGATAATATTCGCAGTTCGCACAACATAGGTTCGATTTTCCGTACCTGCGACGCTTTTATGATAGAGACGATATATCTTTGCGGAATATCCGCTACGCCTCCACATAAGGAAATACACAAATCGGCATTAGGCGCGGAAGAATCAGTGGACTGGAAGTATTTTGAAGCTACGATGCAGGCAATGGAACATCTGCAAGCCAACGGCTACGAAATATGGGGCGTAGAACAGACGCAAAACAGTTGCTCGTTAGAACATTTTACAATAGATGCAAGTAAACGCTATGCGTTAGTATTCGGCAATGAGGTACGCGGAATAGAACAGGAAGTAGTTGATCGTTGCAGGGGGTGTTTAGAAATCCCGCAATTCGGTACAAAACACTCGTTTAATGTGTCGGTCAGCGCAGGTATTGCGCTTTGGGAATTTTTCAAACAACTTCATAAACTTTAAAATGCACGAAAAACAAAAAAAATGAAAAAAAATGAAAAAAAATGCAAAAATTAAAAAAAGATATATTATCTTTGCAGTTTTAAGAATAAACAAATTTTAGGTAATATGAAATATATCAGTTATATAGTATTATTTATTGTGGTTGTAAGCAGTAGCGTATCGCTTACATCGTGCCACAACGAGTATCAGAGAAGTTATACTGTGTCCTTCTATACAGGCAGCAGCGCTACCGCCGTTGAACCGCGAACAGTATACGAAAGCGAAAAGGTTAGAAAACCTGAAAGCCCGTCACGCACAGGTTACGTCTTTGTGGATTGGTATAAGGAAGTAGGGATGGTCAATCCATGGAATTTTGAAACCGACCTTGTAATAGACAACATCACACTATATGCAAAATGGAATGTGGTGGAGTCGACAAAGTTTACAGTAACCTTCCATACAGGCGACAACGCTATCGCCGTTGAACCGCAAATTATAGACGAAGGCGGAAAAGTAACAAAGCCCGAAAATATGACGCGTGTGGGCTACACTTTTGCGGATTGGTATAAGGAAACTGCATTTGTAAACATGTGGGATTTTGAAAACGATGTTGTAAACGCCGACATTACGCTTTATGCCAAATGGAATGAAATTCCCCTATCCCACGAAGCTACGGTAACATTTTATGTTGGTACTTTTCCTGCTACTGTGGAACCGCAAACAGTATTGCCGGGCAAAAAAATTTCAATGCCCGAGAACGTAGAGCGCAACGGCTTCACTTTTGACGCATGGTATAGGGAAGCAGAATCCATTAACAAATGGGATTTTGAAAACGACGTTGTATACAACCACCTTACGCTTTATGCAAAATGGATCAAGAACGATTATGTGGCGAACGACGAAGAGCAAAAGTTATACGACCTCATAATGGAGTATCGACAAGTTTTTGGACTGCATAAAATACCTCTCTCCAAGTCACTTGGCTATGTTGCACAGGTTCACGCAAAAGATTTACAGGAGCGCTTTGTCAAAGATGATGGATGTATGCCTCACAGTTGGTCGGAATGGGGCGACTGGACGCCATGTTGCTATACTTCAGATCATGCAATGATTGACTGTATGCGGCTCAAACCTATCGAGTTGACATCTTATACGGGACATGGTTATGAAATATTCGTATGGTCTGCAAAAACATTAACAGCCCAAGATTATTTAAATACATGGAAAAGAAGCGTCATTCATAATGCATTGATACTAAACCAAAATGAATGGGTAACGTTTAGTTGGAACGCTATAGGCGTTGCTATTTACAAAAATTACGCGGTCGTTTGGTTTGGAGAAGAAGTGGATGAATGAATGAACCTTGAAGATGAACAGCTTTCATTGAATTAATGTTTGCCAAATCCTGTCTTTCAGTTCGACCAATCCTTTTTGCTCTATTGATGAAATAAACACATACGGTGGCAAACCGACGAGTTCCGGTTTCATTTCTTCAATCATTTCCTCGTCGAGCATATCGCATTTACTGATAGCGATTAACCGTTTTTTATCAAGCAATTCGGGGTTGTATTCTTTCAACTCATTGATTAGAATACGGTATTCCTTTTCAATATTTTTGCTGTCGGCGGGAATGATGAACAGTAGCATTGCGTTACGCTCGATGTGTCGCAGAAAACGTATTCCAAGTCCTTTGCCTTCATGCGCGCCTTCAATTATTCCCGGAATATCGGCTACAACAAACGAACGATTGTCCCTATACCTAACCATACCCAGATTAGGAACCAATGTAGTAAATGGATAATCGGCTATTTCGGGTTTTGCCGCTGAGATAACCGACAGTAGCGTCGATTTTCCTGCATTTGGAAATCCCACAAGACCGACGTCAGCCAATATTTTTAGTTCAAGAATTTTCCATCCTTCGTCACCTTCTTCTCCCGGTTGTGCGTAGCGCGGCGCACGATTGACCGGCGATTTGAAATGGTCGTTTCCCAAGCCGCCGCGTCCGCCTTTGGCAATGATACGCGATTCGGCGTGAGCGGTTATTTCAAACAGCATCTCTCCCGTTTCGGCATCGCGCGCAACGGTTCCCAATGGTACTTCGATGATGACGTCTTTTCCGTCGGCGCCTGTTTTTAGAGCGCTGCCGCCGTTTTCACCGTTTCCTGCAAATACATGCCGCTGGTATTTCAGATGTATCAATGTCCACAGTTGGCTGTTACCCCTAACTATAACATGCCCGCCGCGTCCGCCGTCGCCGCCGTCGGGACCACCTTTGGAAGTGGTGCGGTCGCGATGAAAATGACATGAACCCGCGCCACCATGCCCCGAACGACAAAAAATCTTAACGTAATCTACAAAATTTGATTCAGCCATTGTTTTTTTTGAGTGCAAATATACAAAAAAATCAAACAATACGAATATTTTTCGTATTTTTGCGCTCGAAAAAATAAGAAATATAATATATAATGTATTGGTATTTTTACAGAAGTACGATTATTCTAAACATATGTGTTTCAATTTTGGTTGCTTTTTTTACAGGAAGTTTATTTCTTGTTGTTTTTCCCGTATGTTTTGCCACAATAGGACTTTTTGCGGTTTTTCTTTATAAGGAAGTAGCGCGTCCTTTGGAGTATTTTTTTTATTATAATCGTGGTATTACCAAAATCAAACTTTTCCTTTTTTGTATGCTTATCAATATTTTGCCGGCGTCATTGTTTTTAATATTCTTCTTTTATGTCTCATAAACTTGAAATAGACAGTGTTAATAAGTCATTTGGTCACTATAGGGTACTGACTGACATATATTTGAAATGTGAAACAGGTGATATTGTAGGTTTGCTTGGCAGCAACGGCTCCGGAAAATCTACGTTGCTCAAAATTTTGTTCGGAGTAGAAGACGCCGAACAAAAATTTATCTGCATTGACGGCAAAATCTTCGACCGTCCATACATGACGCTGGGCGAAATTGCTTATCTTCCGCAGGATTCTTTCATTCCGGGCAACATGTCGCTTGTTTCTGCCGCAAAACTATACCTGCGCACCGATGAAAATATAAATTTGTTTTTTGACGACCCTGCGTTGTATCTGCTTCAAAACAGGATAGCGTCGCAACTATCAGGCGGAGAATTGCGTTATGCCGAAATAAAATTGATATTGAGCATTGATGTGAAATTTGTATTGTTAGATGAACCTTTCAATGGCATCTCGCCCATCAATATCGAATCTGTTAAGGAAATGATTCGGAAAAGCTCGCAACACAGAGGCATAATACTTACCGACCATGACTACCGCAATGTTCTTGACGTCGCCAATTGCCATTACATATTGTCAGACGGCGGTTTGAGAAGCGTCAGAGATAAGGACGATCTGATGCTGCGAGGCTATATGTCGGAGAAGACAGCCAATAGATTGAAATTTTGAAACGTAAAATATAATTTTTGCAAAATCGATTTTGCAAAGACATTCCGGCGCGCAAAATTTTGGAATTCTCAAAATATTTATCTAATTTTGCATTTTTATCTTAAAATAATAACATGATGTATAGATTGTTTGTTTTTATATTGTTGGTATGTTCCATAAACCTTTTGGCAAATCAACCATTTTTCACGACAGGTATTGCTATGACGGAAAGAGGCGAGATTTTGCTGACGCAAAAGGGAACGAAACAAGTAGATATTTTTTCCGGCGACGGAAAGATATTGCTGCATTCGTTCGCCATGAACGCAACGCCGACGGGCGTCTGTGTGGATGGCGACAAGGCATATATCACTACCTTTGAGACCAAAGGCGAGCTGCACATTCTGAATTTGTCTTCGGGAATGATAGAAGCGAGTATTTTGACCGGCTCGGGCGCTTGTAGTCCGATAATGAGCCACGACAAACGAAAGATTTACGTCTGCAACCAGTTTGCAAATACTGTTTCCGAAGTAGACGTCAATCAGCGAAAAGTATTACGAACGGCGCGTGTATTGCGCGAACCGAAAGCCGCCGTTTTGAGTAAAGACGGGAAACATCTGTTTGTGGTGAATTTTTTGCCTAATCAGCGAGCCGATGCAGATGTTGTTGCTGCGTGCGTTTCGGTGGTGGAAACAAGTCGATTTTCGAAAATAAAAGATATCCAACTTGCAAACGGAAGTAACGCTTTGCGTGACATATGTATCACACCTGACGGAAAATATATTTATGTGACGCATAATCTGGGACGTTTTACCGTACCAACTTCGCAACTGCAACAGGGATGGATGAATACGAGCGCATTTAGCGTCATAGACGCAGAAAAACAGATGTTTCTCGGAGCCGTTTTGGTAGACGAACCTGAAAGAGGAGCCGCCGGAGTATGGGGAATACGCTGCAATCAACAAAATATTTACGTCACACATTCAGGAACGCATGACATTAGCATCATCAATCATCAGGCTATGCTCGAAAAATTTTTGGCTTACCCCAACAAAGAGCAATTAGACTATGATTTACGCTTTCTGTACGGATTAAGAAGACGTTTGCCTTTGGAAGGAAACGGACCGCGCGGAATATATCTAACTGATGACAAACTGTTTATTCCAACTTATTTTGCTGACATCTTGAATATTATAGACTTACCCTCCGTCGATTTGACAACTGTGGCATTGAATCCTGCTCGCACTGAAACAAGAGAACAACTTGGCGAAAAATTTTTCAACGACGCCAACAAATGTTTTCAGAACTGGCAAAGTTGCAATGGCTGTCATCCCGGCGACGCCCGTATGGACGGTCTGAACTGGGATTTGATGAACGACGGTATAGGAAACCCCAAAAACTGCAAAAGTTTGCTGTATAGCCATGTGACTCCTCCAAATATGATAACAGGAATCAGAGAATCTGCCGAAATAGCTGTACGCGCCGGATTCAAGTTTATCCAGTTTTTCGACGTCAACGAAGAAACGGCATCTTGCGTTGACGATTATTTAAAATCATTGCGTCCCGTTCCAAGTCCTTTTTTGGTAGACGGCAAACTGTCGAAAAAAGCGGAAGATGGGCGAAAGGTTTTTGAAAAATTGAAGTGCGACGAGTGCCACAGCGGACCATATTACACCGATTTGAAAATGCACCGTATAGGCGAAAACATCGAGTTTGAGGCAGGTTGGGACACGCCAACGCTCATTGAAGTATGGCGCACCGCTCCCTATTTATTTAACGGCGCGGCTGCAACAATGGAAGAGGTTTTTACGAAATACAGGCACGGAATAGAACGAAAAGTCTCCAAAAAAGAAATTGAAACGCTGGTAGAATATGTAAATTCATTATGAATAATGCTGATAAAAACAGTTCCTTAGATGTGAATCGGTTCACTCCATACTGCCGTTGCCGCTTCCATAATAGCTTCCGACATGGTAGGATGCGGATGGACAGTCATCATCAGTTCTTGCGCCGTTGTTTCTAAATGGCGCGCCACTACTAATTCACCCAGCATCTCTGTTACGTTTTCGCCGATAAGATGCGCTCCAAGCAGTTCGCCGTACTCAATATCGAAAATAAGCTTAACGAAACCGTCTTTAGCGCCTGCTGCCGCAGCCTTGCCTGATGCAGTGAACGGAAATTTACCAATCTTGATTTTATGACCCATTTCTTTTGCCTCCTTTTCGGTCATGCCAACCGATGCAACTTCGGGACTTGTGTATATGCAGCACGGAATATTTCGGTAAGGTACAGGTTCGGGGTCCATACCGGCTATAAACTCCACGCAAGCAATCCCTTCTGCCGAAGCAACATGCGCAAGCGCATGGGTATCGACAATATCGCCAATAGCATATAATCCTTCAATTTCGGTTTGATAGTTGTTATCAACCCTCACGCAACCGAATCGAATTTCTATGTCCAATTCTTCCAACCCGATGTTCTCAACATTGGGAGCTATGCCAACCGCCGAAAGTACTATGTCGACGTTTTGAGTTTCCACTCCTTTTTTCGTTTTTATTTTAACAACGCAACCATCGCCCGATGTATCAACCGATTCGACTGTAGAATCCGTCATAACCTTCATACCCGCCTTTTTGAACGAGCGTTCCAATTGTCTTGATACTTCTTCGTCTTCAAGCGGAATAATGTTCGATTTAAATTCAACAAGCGTCACTTTTGTACCAATTGACTGATAGAAAAACGCTAATTCGCTGCCAATTGCTCCCGAACCCACTACCAACATGGTCTTTGGCTGCTGCGGCAACGCCAGCGCTTGACGATAGCCAATCACTTTTTTCCCGTCTATCGGCAAGTTTGGCAACTCACGCGCGCGCGCGCCGGTTGCCAAAATGATATTGGAGGCTGTAAACGTTGAAGTTTTCCCTTCGGCGTCGGTAACTGCAACTGTGCCCTTTGCTGCAATTTTTCCAGTCCCCAAAATAACGTCTATCTTGTTCTTTTTTAGAAGAAAC
>Ga0099364_10014755_pt1 | contig 10364 bp, 7 predicted proteins | sample TergutTh196P3_FD_73070 | JGI IMG/M metagenome (GOLD analysis project Ga0099364, IMG submission 73070) | Microcerotermes parvus P3 segment gut microbial communities from Pointe-Noire, Republic of the Congo - Th196 P3 | ecosystem: Host-associated > Arthropoda: Insects > Digestive system > Gut ...
GAGGCCACACCCGTTCCCATACCGAACACGGTAGTTAAGCTCATCTGCGTCGACAATACTTGGCTGGCGACGGCCCGGGAAGATAGATCTGTGCCGCCTTTTATATTCCTCAATAGCTCAGTTGGTAGAGCATGCGGCTGTTAACCGCAGGGTCGTTGGTTCGAGTCCAACTTGGGGAGCCAACTCATTGTTACCCGAACACATTTGTAACAAAGGATGTGTTCGGGATAACAATAAAAACGCAACACAAAAGAGCCGGAAGGATTATCCTAACGGCTATTTTGTGTTTGCTCGATTATTTTGTCGAAAACGATTGTTTTAACCTACGCTTTGTGATATGCTGTAAATGGAAAAATTATATTATAAAACAGTGAAGGGCATATTAAAATGAACAACTCAAAAATTCTCTCAAATGTTCCTGCTGTATGGTATGGAAACCCATCGGCAGTTTGCTACATAGGTTCAGTTATGCGGCTTATGGAGTATATTGACGATCCTGTGGAACAGGACGAATTATTCGCGCTGTCCGGTGTTGGGTTGTGCTTCCCGTGGCAATTCGCTTCATCCTGCGATGAAGTCAGCATTATCCCCGAAATCCCCGTGCGTACTTTTGAGGCGTTTGGCTATGAAAGCGAGCATTTGACAGGTGAAGTCGTGAGCAACAAATCGGCTTGTTTCGATAAAATCAAACAGTCTATTGACTGCGGCTATCCCGTTATCGGGTTTGGAATCACAACGGAAATGCCGATGTCCTGCTTAATTGTCGGTTATGACGACAATGGATTATATACACGTTCTTTTTATCCGCCAAACGGTGAAAAGCATGACTGTGAGGAATATTTTTACTCTTCAGACTGGCACGAAAAATGCTCCGGACTGCTGATTATCGGCAAAAAATCCGGAGAGCGTTTGACCGGAGCGGCGGCATATGCCCGTATTGTTGAGTGGGCAAGAAATTTCCGTTGGGAAAGAGTTTCCCGCGGATACAGCGAAACTGTTATCGTGCAGGGTAGGGAAATATTCATAAACCAACATGCTTTCAACGCTATGATTAAATGGCTGCTTGACGATGAACAGTGGCAAAATCCTAATGAGAGCAGCAAGGAACAATACTTGAAGCAATGCGGATTATTATTGTTTGGTCATTACCGCTGGCAGTTATTTGAATATCTGAAAAAGTTGGAAAATCAATATCCCGGAACTGTAAATAAGCCTGTTTTGACTGCGCTTGAAAGTATAGGTGAAAAAATCCCGGGTGCTCACATCTCTGATTTATGGTTGCACGAGGTTGTTGATCCGGCGCTAAAAGATTTTTCTGTTATGAGTGAACGCTCCATACGCCAAAAGGTTGCGGATTATGTAGGTTTTTTGCAAGGATGCGATAACATTGTTCAATGGACGTTGTTTATGCCCGATTTTGTGAAGAATCAAACCCAAGGTTTCAAAGTTGAGAATTTTGAATACCGTAAATTCCCCGCTATGCGGTTTATTGGCGCGGAAGGTCATACCGTTGGCGAAGATGATATTATAACACGCACCAATGTAAAACGTGTGCTTGACGGAATGGATGAATATAAATCAGGTTTTGATTATGATGTTTATTTCGGACATCATCACGGAAAGGATGCGGGCGATAAATGGCATGGCGTTTGGGGACGGTTTATGAAAGCGGACGCGCCAGTACCCGATGGATTCATTTCGATTGATTTTGTACCGCATGATGTTCCCGTTCCGGGACCTCCTTATTATTCATGCTTCGCTTTTGCAAAATTTTCAGGCGATATGAAATTAATGCACTCAAACGAAGGTTTTGATGTTGATGCGATGTACGATGTAACACGCAATATAATTCTGGGTGATGGAGTAAACATTCCATACCCCGAAAAGTATTGGACTGCGGAAGTGTTTTTTAATAGTTTTGATGAGTGGAGTACCGGATATTTATTTTCCATCGGGGGCGAATTTCCGGGGAAATAAATAAAACGTAATAATTGCTTGAACGGGGCGAAAAAATCATTGACAGCACGGGATATTTGAAGTGTTTTATTGGCGGAATCAGCATTTGTGCAACCGACCCGGCCGCCAACAGCGGCGGTTGCACCGAGTAGCGTGTCATACTAATCCCACATTAAAATCATCGTTTCAAACTTCGTTCGTTATTCGTTTTTCTTAAAAAACTACTCCCTCGTTTTCAACGGTTTTTAAAATGGGATTAGTGTCAGCCATGTTTTGTCGTCGCGATTGTCCTCAAGACCAATGGCGTGGAGCGGCAAGACGTTGAAAAAGCTGGCTCCTGTTTTGGCAGCGGGAAAACTTTCGTTTGAAAAGAAAGAGCGTATTTGCGAGCTTCCGGCGTCTCTTCGAAAGGCCGCTGAGAAAATCTTATCGTTGCATTGTAATGCCAAACATGATATAATGTGTTTATCTTAATTTTTCGGAGGTTTAATTTTGAAAAGTGCTATTGAAAATAATATTCGCGCCGTGATCAGAATGAGCAACGGGGTCAAAATACCCGCGTTGGGGCTGGGTGTATGGCAGGTTGAAAACGAACAGGAGCTTCGGACTTCCTGCAAAGCAGCGTTGGATGCACAATACTGGCATATTGATACAGCGGCAATTTATGGAAACGAGGCTATGGTAGGCAGAGCTGTCCGGGATTTTGGGGATCGGGAAAAGCTTTTCCTTACAACCAAACTTTGGAATGCAAATCACGCCGATGCACACGCCGCTTTCGAGCAGAGCCTAAAAAATCTGCAAACAGATTACGTCGATCTATATTTGATCCACTGGCCCGCGACAAAAAAATATAACATATACACGACGGCGTGGAAATCCTTGATCGAAATATACAAGTCCGGACGGGCAAAAGCTATCGGAGTGTCGAATTTTGACAAGCACCACCTGGAAAAGATCATAGATGCTACCGGGGTTGTGCCTCATATGAATCAGGTGGAGCGGCATCCCTTGTATCAACAAAAAGAACTTGAGGAGTATTGCAAAAATCTGGGTATAACTATGACCGCATACAGTCCGTTAGGCAGCGGACATTTGCCCGAAATCGCGCCTAAACTGCAAACTGTTGCGGATAAACACGGAAAATCTGTCGCTCAGGTAATTCTACGCTGGCAGTTTCAATCCGGATGGGTGCTTATACCCAAAAGCGTGAATCCCGTGCGGGTTAGAGAAAATTCCGAAATATTTGATTTTGAATTGGATAGCACGGATATATCCGTTATTGAATCGCTGGATGCAGGCAAAAAATTCCTGCCGCCCCCAGATGATGCCAATTTCTAGTAATAACTCCTACCCGACTTTGTTTGTTTTACTGAAAAACCGCAAAAAATCAGACTAAATCAAAAGCGCATTTGTAAACATTGCATATATATATATATATATGCAATGTTTTTTCGACACATTTCGACAATTTTATAAAAACGCTTGCATTTAATAGGTGAAAAATGTTATTATATGTTGGTTGAAAAGTTTTATGAATGATGGGTTGTTTCAAAAATATTACGAATGTAGGAGTTGCAAAAAGATGCGGAATTTAATAAAAAGCGACGAGAGTGTTTGTGTAGGATGCAATAGGTGCGTGCGGGCTTGCCCCATGGAAGGAGCGAGCATCACATATGTACAGGAAGGGGAAATAAAAAGTACTATTGACAGTAAGCGGTGTATCGCCTGCGGAGCGTGCGTGGATACCTGCAGACATGATGTTAGAACATATGAAGACGATACCGAGCGGTTTATAAGTGACCTAAAAAACGGTGCGCCTATTTCTATGTTTGCAGCGCCGGCATTTCGTGTGGGTACTATCGACGGAAGTAAGATACTTATGTGGCTCCGGAAACTGGGTGTCAGAAAAATATATGACGTATCCCTGGGCGCGGATATATGCACTTGGGCACACGTTAGGTACATTCAAAAGGCGAAACCCAAATCCATTATTACGCAGCCCTGTCCCGCTATTGTAAATTATATATTACTCCATGAACATGATTTAATACAATATCTGTCGCCCGTACACAGTCCTATGTTATGTACAGCTATTTATATGAAGAAATATGGTAATGTTAATGATAAGATAGCGGCACTTTCACCTTGTATAGCAAAAGCGCATGAATTCGAGGATACCGGGTATGTGCATTACAATGTAACACTGGAAAAGTTATATGATTACATAAGAAACCATAATATTCAGCTACCCTCAGAGCCCTTTGTATTTGATCATGAAGAGGCATCTTTCGGCCGCCTTTACTCTATGCCGGGCGGGTTAAAAGAGAATGTCGAGTATGCGATCGGCAAACAGCTGCGGATAGATCAAGCGGAGGGTACGGAAATAGTTTATGATGCTCTTAAGCTGTTTGCAGAGAAGCGGGGCAATAATCTCCCCGACATATTTGATGTGTTGAATTGTGCTGAAGGATGTAATATCGGTACCGGCTGTCTGCATGAGCATGACAGATTTGATGCAAGTGCCGTTATGGATGCAAATCGAAAAAATACGCGCAGCGAGTATGATAAAGAGGAATATGATAAATTATACGAACGATATGACAAACTGCTCCGGCTTGAAGATTTTATCCGGAGATATACACCGAAATATGTCAAGCAATACACCGCAACGGAAAATCAAATAGAGGAAGCGTATGCTTCGCTTGATAAATTTGACGATATAAAAAGAAAATTTGACTGCGGAGCGTGCGGTTCGGACACCTGCCATGAAATGGCGCGTAAAATCGTGTTCGGCATTGATGTTCCGAGCAACTGTATTCAAAAAGAAAAGGATATTATTCACACCGACCACAAAAAGATAACCGAACTTTCAGAAAAAAATCTTGTAAATATTAATAAGATACTTTCAGACATATCAGAAATAAAAGGCTTGTCGGACGAGATTGTCAGCTCTGTAGAATTTGTTAACGAAGCGATCCGCCAATATAGTGTTATGTCGCGTGAAATAGATTCCATTTCTATGCAGGTAAACATACTTGCGATAAATTCATCCATTGAAGCTGCCCGGGCAGGCGTACACGGTAAAGCGTTTGGAGTGGTTGCGGATGAGGTTAGGACACTTGCGGACAAATCGAAGGACACCGTTTCAAAAACAGATGAAATTTCGGAAGAGGCCACTAAATCCATAACGCTGATCAACGCCAAGGTAGACAGCATATCCAAGGCTATATTAAAAGCACATTCAGAAATAACTGATGTTCACGACAGCACGATGCAGGCGTTAAAGGATTTTGAAGAATAGAAGAGGGTATTGAAAAAAGCCGCCCGCAAAAATATTGCCCGCAAAAAATATTGCCCGCAAAAATATTGCCCGCAAAAATATCGTTCTTGATTTTTAGCGGTCTTTGGGGTAATATCCCGTTTTAGCTTTTAGCTTTTAGATTTAACTTTTTAGGTCCCAAAGTTAGGCCTAAAAGAATGAACGCAGGTTTTCAATCATCTGATGAAGATGTAAAGAATCTGCGTTCATATATTTTTATAATCAACCGGAAATCCTGTGTACACCTAAAATCCGTAAGCGTTTGCCTTTTTAACTTCCAGTTTGCAGCTGCTTTGGGGGTGTTTTTTTTGTGCTTTTTTTCACTATTTTGGGTTTGGATCCGCTTGTGACCGTGCTTTCGTCAATAACTACTTTGGAAGCAGTGGTATAAGACGGTATTTTATACATGATGTCGGTAAGCAAATCCTCCATTATGGCACGAAGACCACGCGCTCCGGTTTTGCGTTCAATGGCAAGTTTTGCGATGGCAGTCATTGCATCCGGTGTGATTTCCAGTGATGCGCCGTCCATTCCAAGCAATTTCTTATACTGCTTGACGATAGCGTTTTTTGGTTCGGTCAGCATTTTAACAAGAGCTTCCTCATCCAGCGCATCGAGCAGTGTGATTACCGGAAGTCTGCCCACAAGCTCGGGGATTAATCCGTATTTGACCAAATCCTGCGGTTCAATTTGCTGTAAAGCTTTGGACAACGCATTTTTGGAAGTATCCTTGATTTTTGCTTCAAACCCCAGCGACGAAGAGTTAGCGCGCTTGCCGATGATTTGATCCAGACCCTCGAACGAGCCGCCGCATATAAACAGGATATTTTTGGTGTCAATTTGTATGAATTCCTGGCTGGGATGCTTACGTCCGCCCTGCGGCGGAACATTGGAAACCGTACCTTCGATAATTTTTAACAGAGCTTGCTGGACTCCCTCGCCGCTGACATCGCGGGTTATAGAGGTGTTTTCGGATTTTCGTCCGACCTTGTCAATTTCGTCGATATATATAATACCGATTTGTGCCGCCGCTATATTGTAATCTGCGGCTTGAATCAACCTCACCAGCACATTTTCCACATCATCACCGACATAGCCCGCTTCGGTAAGTGTTGTGGCATCCGCGATAGCAAAAGGAACTTTAAGCATTTTCGCAAGTGTCTGCGCCATTAAGGTTTTACCCACACCGGTCGGGCCTATCATCAATACATTACTCTTTTGCAGTTCGACATCGTTTTCGTCGTCATTAACATTAATGCGTTTGTAATGATTATAAACAGCTACACTAAGTGCGATTTTCGCCTTATCCTGCCCGATAACATATTGATCCAGCGCATCCTTTATTTCACGGGGGTTGGGAATATGCTCGGTGAGTTCCTTTTTTTTCGGCATCTTCTTCAGCTTTTTGTCTGCATCCGTGTCCGCCAGCATATCATAGCAAATCATTACGCAATCGTCACAAATATACACACCGTTGCCATACATAAGCTGCGATACCTGGTGTTCGGGTCTGCCGCAAAAGCTGCATTTCATTCTGTTTTGGTTATTCGGCATATTTATCACACCCGCTTATTGATGATCTTATCGATCAACCCGTATTCTACAGCCTGCTGTGCCGTCATGAAGTTGTCACGATCGGTATCCTGTTCTACAATATCGATAGGTTTGCCGGTAATTTCGGCTATGATCTCGTTCAGGCGCTGCTTAGTGCGCTGAAACCGTTCGGCGTGGATTTGCAAGTCTGTGACCTGCCCCCTCATTCCGCCTACGGGCTGATGTATCATTATTTCGCTGTGGGGCAGCGCAAAACGTTTTCCCTTGGCACCGGAGGAAAGCAGAAACGCGCCCATAGATGCAGCCATTCCGATACATATAGTGGAAACATCGCACTTAATATATTGCATTGTGTCATATATCGCCATACCTGCGGTGACCGAACCGCCGGGGCTGTTGATATAAAATTGCACATCCTTATCCGGATCCTGGGATTCGAGATAAATAAGCTGGGCTACCACTAAACTTGAAGTAGTGTCATTAACTTCGTCGGTCAGCATTACGATTCTGTCGTTTAACAAGCGCGAGTAAATATCATATGACCGCTCGCCTCGGTTTGTTTGCTCCACAACAATGGGTACTAAAGCCATAAGTTAAATTCTCCTAACAATTTATTTTTGCTTAAACTTTTTTAAAACTGTTCCGAAACAGTATCATTCCGGGATTTCTTCTGAAATTTCCGAATTACTTTTGACAAACTCCAATGCTTCGTTTTTCGCTATGTTATTTTTTAATTCTTTTTCGTTTATTGCTATGCGGACTTTTCCTTCGTCCATTTTATACTCTTCGGCAAGACGCTTGTATTCGGCATCTATTTTATCCTGAGTTATTTCTATATTTTCGAGTTCAGCGATTTTTTCATATGCCAAAGAAAGTTTTACCTGTGTTTCTGATCTTTCGCGGAACTGCTCTTTGAATTCATTTTGGCTTTTTCCGATATATTCACAATATCTCGCAATGTCCATACCCTGCATTCTCAGTGAGTTTTCAAAATCGCGCACATTGTCGTTTATTGTGTTTTCGATCATGACCGGCGGTATTTCTGCTTGCAGCAAACCTGAAATGGTTTCGTTTACCTGCCTGTCCGCATCATTTTCGGCTTCCTGTTTATGTTGATTTTCAAGGTCGGTTTTTACGTTTTCCTTAAATTCTTCAAGGGTATCGAATTCACTGACATCCTTGGCAAATTCATCGTCAAGCTCGGGTAACTCGTTATATTTTATCTCATTTAATTTGCATTTAAAAACAGCTTCTTTGCCTTTCAATTCTTCGTTATGATAATCCTCCGGGAAAGTGACACTTATGTCAAATTCCTCACCCGTGTTCTTTCCGACAAGCTGTTCCTCAAATCCCGGGATAAATCTGCCCGAACCCAATTCAAGGTCAAAGTTTTCGGCTTTTCCGCCCTCAAAAGGCTTTTCGTCCACAAAACCTTCGAAGTCAAAGGTGACTAAATCGCCCGTTTCAGCGGCGCGGTCTTCGGAAACTACCAAACGTCCGGCTTGCTTGCGTTTGTCTTCAATAACATTATTTATATCCTCATCTGTAGGAGTTTTGACAATCTTTTTTACCTTTATTCCTTTGTAGTTTTCGATTTTTACCTCGGGTTTCACGGTGCAGGTAGCGTTGAAAGTATAGCCCTTTTCTTTGGAGACGTCAAGAATTTCGATTTCAGGAGCGGCTACCGGTTCAATGCCGGCTTCTTCCACGGCATCCGACAAAGCTTTTATATAGCTTTCATTAACAGCATCCTCGAAAAACACGGATTCGCCGTAAAGTCTTTCCACCATCATGCGCGGAGCCTTCCCTTTCCGGAACCCGGGTACGGTAATATTTTTGCGTTGTTTTACAAAAACCTTTGCCAGCACATCCTCGAATTGTGCTGCCCCAACCTCAATTTCCAATTTTATCGTGTTTGTGTCCAACTTCTCTTGTTTGATTATACTCATAAATTTAATTCCTTCCTCTTCGGAAATTTGTTTTAGAATTTGCCATAACAGTATAGCATATAAATTCCAAACTGAATACAATAAAAAATAAATTTAACGTTTTGTATAAGATTATTTCACTTTTAAGGGTTTAAAATTTATATAATCACACGAAACTCTATGATAAACGATCCCGTTGAGTTCCTCGTCCGTATTGTTTTTACATTTTTTTCCGTGTAAATGACCGTAATAAACTTCGCTTACGCCATATTTATGCAGGGTGTTCACGATCTCCGTGCTTATGTTACGCTCGAAAATCGGCGGATAGTGCAAAAATACCAGCGGAATGCCGCCCAGTTTTTGCCCGGCGGCAAGACTCATTTCCAGCCTTTGAGTTTCACGGCGGACGATCTTTGCATCATGCGAGAGATTTTTTACATCCGCATCGCAGTTCACCCAGCCGCGTGTGCCGCATATAACATAATCTTTATACTTATACGCATTGTTGTGCAAAATTTTAAGGGTATGAAGACCGTTCTTTGCAAAATAGGTTTCCGCCGATGTTTTGGTGGAAAACCACAGGTCATGGTTCCCTTTAAGTATTATTTTTTCACCCGGCAAACTGTCGATAAACTTAAAATCAGGCAGACATTCCTCCAATTTTATGCCCCAGGAAATATCCCCCGGAATAACTACGGTATCATCATCGTTTACAGTTGCTTTCCAGTTATTCTCCAGCTTTTGCTCGAAGTTTTCCCAACCATTGAAAATATTCATCGGCTTATCAACGCCGAAAGACAAATGAAGATCGGCAATAGTATATAATGACATAACAAAAACAATAGACCTCCTCGAAAATCATTTTGCAGCGAAAGTCACGCAATATTAAAAAAGACTTTCACGCCAACTTGACCCCTTTCTCCGGTATTTTAAAAAGTTAATTATATTCCCGGCCTGATGAACTGAGCAAGTAATTGAGCCGTTTTTTCTATGTCTGCGAGCGCGGTTGTTTCTGCCGGTGTGTGCATATATTTTAAGGGGTTGGACACAAGTCCGGTTCTGATCCCGGTACGGCTCATGCTGATAAAATCCGCGTTAGTTCCGGTTTTACCCCCCACAGGTTCCATTTGATAGGTAATATCGGCTTCCAGGGCAGCAGAACACAGTTGACGGGTGAGTTCACAATCCAGCGAAGGAGCCGTTCCTATCATAGGTCCTTTGCCTGTTTTTCCGCACTTGTATGGTTTGCTGTCCGGAGTCAGCGCCCAGCTCACATCCACCACGATCGCAAGATCGGGATTTGTGTTCCACGCCGCCGTCAAAGCTCCCCTGCACCCCAATTCCTCCTGTGCTGTAAATACTGCGCAAATATTATATTTGAAATTTTTGCTGCTGTTATTTTTGTCATACAACAGCTCCAAGGTTTTCAGTATGGCTGCGACCCCGGCGCGGTTGTCCAGAGATTTGCAGGAAATTGTTTCGTTCAACAGCTCAGCGGCGCAAAAATCATAGGTAACAAAATCACCCGGAGAAATAAATTCCCTAACGGAGTTTTTACACCTTCCGGGTTCGCCTATATCAATAAAAATATCCTCGATTTTGGGGTT
>Ga0099364_10014756_pt1 | contig 10364 bp, 5 predicted proteins | sample TergutTh196P3_FD_73070 | JGI IMG/M metagenome (GOLD analysis project Ga0099364, IMG submission 73070) | Microcerotermes parvus P3 segment gut microbial communities from Pointe-Noire, Republic of the Congo - Th196 P3 | ecosystem: Host-associated > Arthropoda: Insects > Digestive system > Gut ...
CGCACAGCATTTAGCGTTGTCTTGCGGCTCTGCCTACTGTGCCGTCCGCTTCCTTACAGTTGATGCCGACATTGAACACGATGAAGGTCTTCTTGCCTTTTACGAAAAAAACGGCTTTATTCCAAACGCCGAACTCATTAAAAAAAGCAGTAAAACCATCAGCATGAGAAAGGATATTTGGGCGTAGTAAAAGGAAACCCAACTAACACATTCCGTGATAAACTTAAAGACCTCCTTGCAAAATATCCCAATATAGACGTAACCGCAATGGGTTTTCCTAAAGACTGGAAAAATGATCCGTTTTGGAGTGGGGTGTCTAAACTTCTTGATGCAAGACATGGGTCATAGATTCGTTTTAATCATTTTAGTGATTTATAACAAGATACAGTATAATTGCAAGAAGTACTTATGATAGACACTAAATCATTAATATTATTGAAATTTTTTGCACGCATTTAGAGGATTTAACACAGTATTATTCTTTATAAAGTTATAATAGCTATCTTTCCTCGCACAAACATAAAAGAATTTTCCTGCGTTTTTTTCAGGTCTGTTCCTTCCATTTATTGAATTTATATATAGCCTTAAATATTCATTATCATCAAGGGTTTCATCCATTTCAATTTTTTCAATTTTATCAAGACATTTAGCTCTTATTTTAGTGATAATAGTATTCTTAAATTTTATGTTTATATCAATTCCGTCTAAATATTCGCTTAGCTTATTTCCAAGTATTTTCATTTGATTACTGGTAAGCACTGCACATCTGTTAGTTCCACACTTTGGTCTTTTGTATCCTGACCAAAAGATAGATTCACAATCAGGGAAAGATATGTTATTATATTGAATATCAATATAATCTACTATTTTATCATGAGATAGGTTATTCTTAACAACATATTCTACAATCCTTACGATTCTTGCTATATATACAGAACCGTTAGTGTATTTTCGTTGGGGAATAAAGAAAAAATGGATAATACTCATAGAGTTCATCGTTTGAAAATGATGAGATTATTGTTTCTGGTGGTCAGTTTGATACTGAAATGGGGAATACAACTATAATAACGGGCAAAATCCAAATATATGGCACCGAACCGCATACATTTGTGGGAATACTTGATGATAACGGCACAGAGTATGCGGTATATTCCCCGCTCTATGAACAAGACCTTAGAAGGCTCCAAGGGCATATAATTGAATTTACTGTTGTTTTGTTGGATGAACCGAAAAATTATGGCGGTTTATTTTTGAAAGGTGGAACGGTTATTCCTATTATTATGGAAGGTAATTCAGTAGGCTCTTTGCATAATATACTTCAAGTTATGCCAATATTGCGATGTTGTTGTAAGTAGTTATTGTATCCGGATGGTTCTTACCAAGCCTTTTCACTTGGATTGCTAAAGCTTTCTTGTACCATTCTAGTGCTTCTGGGTATTTTCCTTGGCTATGATATACAAACGCTATATTATTATAAGTAATCGCTGTCAATGCGTGTTCCTTTCCCAATTTTTTTTCACGAATTTCTAAAGCCTTTTGTAGATATTCCATTGCTTTGTGGTATTCTTGTTGCTTTTCGTAAATTGTCGCTATATTGTTGTACATAACAGCAATATCTGGATGTTCTTTATCAAGCACGTTTTTTTTAATTTTTAAGGCTTTCTGATACAATTCCAATGCCTCTGAGTATTTTTCCTGATTTTGATATATTGCCGCAATACTGTTGTAACTCATAGCAGTATCATGGTGTTCCTTTCCCAGTTTTTCCTCACGGATTTCTAAAGCCTTTTTACACCATTCTAATGCCACAGAGTTCATTCCTTGACTATAGTATACGAGTGCAATATTATTGTAAGTTATGGCGGTTAGCGGGTGTTTCCCCAGTACTTTTTCTCGAATTTTTAAAGCTTTATTGTGCCATTCAAAAGCTTTTGAATATTCTCTCTGATTTAGATAAGTATCAGCTATATTATTATAAGTTACAGCGATAGATGGATGCTCTTTCCCTAACACTTTCTCACATATCTGTAAAGCCTTCTGATACCATTCCAACGCTTTATGATACTCTCCACGATTATTGTATGCAAGTGCGATATTGTTATAAGTTGCTGCGGTATTTGGATGCTTATTGCCCCAAATTTTTTCATTAATTGCTAAAGCCTTCTGATACCATTCAATCGCCTTTTGATACTCTCCCTGTTTTTGATGGGTGTTAGCGATGTTATTATAAGTTATAGCTGTATCTGGATGTTCTTTCCCAAATATGCTTTCGCTGACATTCAATGCTTTTTGATGCCATCCCATTGCCTTGGGATAATCACCTTGACTATCATGTACAAGTGCAATGTTATTATAAGTAGTGGCTGTATCTGGATGCTCTTTCCCCAAAACTTTCTCACTGATGAATAAAGCCTTATTGTACCATTCTAGTGCTTTTGAGTATTCTCCCTGGCTATAATACAAAAAGGCAACGTTATTGTAAGTGGTAGCAGTATCTGAATGTTCTTTGCCTAGCGTTTTTTCATTAATGGATAAAGCTTTTTCATACCATTCTAATGCCTCTGGATACTTTCCTTGTTTTTGGTAAACCAATGCAATATTATTATAAATAGTAGCATTATTTGGATGTTCTTTCCCTAGTAGTTTTTCATTGATTGTTAAAGCCTTTTGGTACCATTTTAATGTTTCGTCGTAATTAATATTAGTCCATATTCCATTTTCATAAATACTTATCAACTGTTCTACAGCCTTAATTGATGTTTCGGTATAATCTTCTGTACTAGCCGATAATAATCGCACAGCCCTGTAAAAATCTCTTTCAACATCAATCCCCATTAAATAAGCCATTCCAAGCAAATATGTGCATTCGTTATCTAATTGTTTGACAAAAGTAACTTTATCTAATTTGGCACAAAAAGTTTCTCGAAGCGCAATAGTATTATCTATAGAAATAGGAATTTCTGCACTTGGAAAGCAATCAAAAAACTGAGCTTTAGAATCTGTAGGGATAACTTCTACAGACACAATGGGTTTTCCAATTTTTTGTGCAATAGGATATTCTATTTTTTGTACATAGTTACCCTTGATTGTTAGGTCTGGAGTAACAACAAGGACAAGAGCTTTGCTATTGGCGATTGATTCTTCAATATCCTTATCGAAATCTCTTCCTGTCGTTAAAAAATTGTCATACCATACAGAGATTGATTCAAATCCTTCTAAGTCATGAAATGTTTTCATGAACCGTCGTGCTTCACTAAGTTCATGTTTGCGGTAACTCATAAATATGGTTGCAATGAAAGCTTTTTCCCGAATTTGATTTATGATATCTTCGGAAGCAATAAATATATCTATTTGAGTTTTTAATTTGATTTTGTACTCATTATCCATCTTATTAATACAATGTATTGAGCCAAATTTTTCCTTATAGGATTCAAACAATCCTTCGTCACTCAAAATTGGGAGGATAGGAATATGTAATTCTTGTGCAATATTGTATTCCACTGGCAATTTCTCCTGTGTAATAGATTGTAACATTTCTAAAGAAACAAACATTGCCATTACTTTACTATTGAATAGTTCATTTCGTAAAAGTTCTTCATCAATACTAGTATCTATGTTGTCCAAATATGAAACTACATAGTCTATTTCTGTATCCATTGAGAATAAATCTGATATTATTTCATCTCGTCTTTCATAAGTGCATTTATTGTAACTCAAGAATATTCTTTGAGCGTGTTTGGGAATTTGTGTTCCTCTTGGCTTGCGGATTATGTTCATAAATCCCCATTTTTTTGTGGTTCTAAACTTTTGTTGACGATATAGATATTCTTGTAGGTATTTACTGTATCCGGATGCTCCTTACCCAACACTTTTTCACGGATAGCTAAAGCCTTCTGATACCATTTTAATGCATTTAGGCTATCTCCGAGGCGATAATGAACGCCTGCAATGTTGTTGTAAGTGGTAGCGGTAAATGGATGTTCTTTGCCTAGTTTTTTTTCACTTATAACTAAAGCCGATTGATAATATTCTAGAGCCTTAGAGTATATATTTTGTTTTTGGTAAACTACAGCAATATTATTATAAGTTACAGCGGTATCCGGATGCTTTTTTCCAAGTATTTTTTCACGGATAACCAAGGCTTTCAAATGCCATTCCTGTGCTTTAGGATATTTTTTTTGATTCTGGTATACTACCGCAATGTTATTATAAGCTACTGCAGCATCAAGATGCTCCTTTCCAAGTTCTTGTTCTATTATTACTAAAGCTTTATGATACCATTTTAACGCTTTGTGATACTCTCCTAAAATATCATATACAAGTGCAATGTTGTTGTAAATAATAGCAGTATCCAAATGCTTTTTACCAAGAACTTTCTCGCGGATACCTAAAGCTTTCTGATGCCATTCTAGTGACTTGGAGTATTCTCCCATTCTCCTGTAAATATCAGCTAAATTGTTGTAAGTAGAAGCTGTGAGCGTGTGTTTTTTACCAAGAACTTTCTCGCGGATATCTAAAGCTTTATGAAGCCATTCTAATGACTTGGAGTACTCTCCCAAACTTTTGTAAACATCGGCAATGTTATTATAAGTAGTAGAGATGTTTGGATGTTCTTTTCCGAGTGCTTTCTCGCTGATAGCTAAATCTTTCAGAAGCCATTTCAAAGCTTTGGAGTATTCACCTAGATTAACGTATAGAAGAGCAATATTGTTGTAAGTGATTGCAGTACTAGGGTGTTCCTTGCCAAGTGCTTTTTCACGAATAGGTAAAGCCTTCTGGTACCATTCCAAAGCCTCTGAATATTCTCCTAAATTTTTGTAGATACCTGCTATGTTGTTGTAAATAACAGCTGTATCTGGGTGCTCCTTGCCCAATCTTTTGTCAAAAATTGATAATGCTTTCTTATACCATTCTACAGCCTTGAGATACTTTCCTAGATTTCCGTAGGCAATTGCGATATTGTTGTAAGTGATGGCAGTGTCTGCATGCTCCTTACCAAGCAGTTTCTCTTGTATGACTAAAGCCTTTTTGTACCATTCCAGTGCTTTTTGATACTTACCCTGATTATTGTATGTAAATGCGATGTTATTATAAGCAGTAGCGGTATTTGGATGCTCCTCACCAAGCACATTTTTATGGATTGTTAAAGCCCTCTGGTAATACCTCATTGCCCTTGGGTACTCTCCTAAACTATTAAGGGCAGAAGCTATATTACTATAAGCGGTAGCGGTAAATGGATGTGTCCGTCCCAACACTTTCTCACTGATATCTAAAGCTCTTTGGCTACATCCCAGTGCCTTTTGGTAATTTCCTAGATTTTCGTAGACTGACGCAATGTTGTTGTAAATAGTAGCTGTATCCAAATGTTCTTTGCCCAGTTTTTTCTCACGAATTGTTAAAGTCTTTTGATACCATTTTAGTGCATTAGAGTATTCTCCTAGAGTTTGGTAAACAGACGCAATGTTATTATAAGTAGTGGTTGTGCTTAGATGCTTCTTGCCTAATACTTTTTCACTGATGGCTAAATCTTTTTGATACCATTCTAATGCCTTTGTATATTTTCCCTGACTATCGTATACAGACGCAATGTTACTGTAAGTGATAGAGATATCCGGATGGTCTTTACCAAGTACTTTTTTTTGAATAGTTAAAGCTCTCTTGTACCATTGTAATGTTTTATCGAAATTGACATTAGTCCATGTTTCCCAAGTTTTATTTTCAAAAAGACTTGCTAACTGATTTGCAGCATCAATTGATGAAAGCGTTTGCTCTTCCGTAGCTACCGACAATAGTTTTACAGCCCTATCAAAATCCCTTTCAACATCAATTCCTTTCAAATAAGCCATTCCAAGCAAATAGGCACGTTCACTACTCAATACTCCAGCAAAAGCAGATTTTCCCAATTTTTCATGAAAAGTTACTTGTAATGCAATTGTATCATCTAAAGGAATGGGGCAATCTGCACCGATAAAATATTTGTGAAACAATTTATTGCTAGCTGATATGGCTTTAATAGGTATTATAGGTCTTTCTTTTTTCTTAGCATAAGGATATTCATATTTCTGCACATAGTTGATTTTATTTGTTTTTTTATCTTTATCAATCGTCATACGTGGAGTAACAATAATCACAAGGGCATTGCTCTTATCAATGATTTTTTTTATATCTTTATTGAAATTTCTTCCTGAAATTAAAAAATTATCATACCATGTGGAAATTGATTCAAATCCTTTTATATCATGAAATGCTTTCATAAAACTTCGAGCTTCGCTGAGATCATCTCTTCGGTAACTTACGAACACAGTTGCTGTGAAAGCCTTTTCTCGAACCTGCTTGATAATTTCATCAGAAGCAAGAAACAGTTCAATTTGAGCCTTTAGTTTGATACGGTATTCATTATCTAACTTGGCAATACAATGTATTGAGCCAAATTTTTTATTATAGAGAGGAAATAATCCATCATCGTTCAGAATAGGAAGTATAGGAATACGTAACTCCTGCGCAATACGATACTCTGTGGGTAATTTTTTGGCAGAAGTAGATTGTAGCATTTCTAACGTAACCCAAATAACAAATAATTGAGTTCCAGAAAGTTCATTTTTTAAATTATTTTCATCAATAACGGTATCCGAGTTTTTCACATATGACACAACGCAATCCATACCTGCATCCATAGAGAGTAAATCTGAGATTATTTCATCTCGTCCAATAGAATTGTGTTCATTGTAGCACAAGAATACTCTCTGCGCTTGTTTGGGAAGCTTTGTCCCTCTTGATTTACGAATTATTTTCATAAACTCCTCCCGTCTTCGGTTTTTTGTTTTTCTTCTAGAATGGTGATCTCGTTATAAATGGTGATAGTGTCAGGATGATCTTTACCAAATGCTTTTTCATAAATTACAAAAACCTTCTGATACCATTCCAATGCCTTAGAATATTCCTCTTGAATTTTATATATACCCGCAATGTTATTGAGAATTGTAGCGGTATCAGGATGATCCCTGCCCAATACTTTTTCAAATATTGTCAAAGCCCTTTTATACCATGAGAGTGATTTTATATACTCTTTCTGACTATCGTATATAAGAGCAATGTTATTGCAAGCCGTAGCAGTATTAGGGTGGTTCTTATCAAATACTTTTTCACAGATTGTCAAAGCCTTCTTGCACAACTGCAATGCTTTGGCATAGTTACCTTGTTTATTGTATACAAACGCAATGTTGCTGTAAGTTGTGGCGGTATCCGGATGCTCCTTACCAAGTATTTTTTCACGGGTTGCCAAAGCTTTCTTATACAACTCTAGTGCTTTGGAATAGTCACCTTTATGATCATACACAATAGCAATACTATTATAAATTGTAGCAGTACTCGGATGCTCCTTACAGAATACTTTCTCATAAATAGCCAAAGCTTTATTATACCATAAAATTGCCTTGGAGTACTTTCTCAAATAATAATACACGCCAGCGATATTGTTATAAGTTGTGGCGGTGGCAGGATGTTCTTTGCCAAACACTTTTTCGTATATAGCCAAAGCTTGTTCATACAATAAGAGTGCTTTGGAATACTCTCCTTGTTTATTATGAATCGAAGCGATGTTGTGGTAAATTGTAGCAGTATCCGGATGTTCATTGCCCAGCACTTTCTCACGAATTGTCAAAACCTTCTCATACCATGAGAGTGCTTTTGTATATTCTCCTTGCTTATTGTAAGCCGAAGCCATGTTGTTGTAAATTGTAGCGGTGTCAGGGTGTTTTTTACCAAATACTTTTTCACGAATAGCTAAAGCTTTCTGATACCATTCTAGCGCATTTGAAAATTCGCCTTGATTATAATAGACTGTTGCGATGTTGTTGTAGAAAATGGCAGTATTCTGAAGAGCTGCTATACCCGGTATTTTTTCACAAATAGCTGAAGCTCTCTTGTACCACTCCAATGCTCTATCAAAATCAATACCTATGCCTATCCCATTCTCATAGATACCAGCCAACTGATTTGCTGCGTCAATAGATGACTCTGTCCAATCCTCAGTAGCAACCGATAATAATCTCACAGCTCTATCAAAATCCCTTTCAACATCAATTCCCTTCAAATAAGCCATCCCAAGCAGATAAGCGCGTTCGCTATCCAAGTGTTTAGCAAACGCTGACGCTCCCAATGTATCGCGGAAGACTTTTTGTAGTTCAGCGGTGTTATCTAAAGGAATTGGATTTTCTGCACCTGGAAATAATTTGAAAAAACGGGATTGAGAAGTCGGGATAATTTCTACTGGTATAACAGATTTCCCTTTTTCCAGTGCAAAAGGGTATTCTATTTCTTGTACATAATTCCTCTTTGTTTTGTTTCTCTTAGTGACTAACGTAGGAGTAACAACAAGGACAATCGTAGCACTATCGTAGATTAATCCTTTGATGACATCATCAAAATTGTCTCCTGCCGTCAAAAAACTGTCGTACCATATTGAAATCGGCTCAAATTCTTCCCAGTCATGGAATGTTTTCATGAAATTTCGAGCTTCTTCAATGTCATCTCTTCGATAACTCATAAAAATGGTAGATGTAAAAGCCTTTTCTCGAATTTGCTTAACCATTTCATCAGAAGCAAGAAAAGTTTCTAATTGGGTTTTTAGTTTAATGCGATACTCGTTATCTAGTTTGGCGATACAATGTATTGATCCAAATTTTTCTGTATAAAATTTAAACAATCCATCATCGTTTAAAATCGGAAGGATAGGAATACGTAATTCCTGTGCGATACGATACTCTGTGGGCAATTTTTTAACCGAAGTAGATTGTAACATTTCAAGCGTAATCCAAATTACCAGTAACTGAGTTTCAGAAAGTTCGTCTCGTAACAGTTTTTCATCAATGATACCAAAACTTTTCAAATATGACACAACACAATCCATCCCTGCATCCATAGAGAGCAAATCAGAGATTATTTGGTCTCGTCCTGCAGAATTGTGTTCATTGTAGCTAAAGAATATTCTCTGTGCTTGCTTTGGGAGTTTTGTACCTCTTGATTTACGGATTATGTTCATCACTATTTTCCTGTTTTCACGTAATTGTTTTTCAAGCCAAAGGATTTGTTGATGTTACACAAGGGATTTCCTTGTTTTCACGATTTAGAAAATCTTGAAATAATTCCATACCTTTGGCTTTAGGACCAAAATAAATTTTTTCTACATATTCATGAACAGGTTGATACTTAATATACATTTTGGTTGAGTCGGTTATTTTTACCTCCTCACTATTGCTGTTAGGATCTATATGTATCTTTTCTTTATCATTAAGAGGATGTATTTTTATAATTCTACATTCCTGCTCTTCTTTGAAAGCTACGTGTTTGATAAGATAGCGAAGATTGATAAGTAATTGTCCCACGACAACTTTTTCATCTTCGTCCAAGTCTAATTCTTTAATGTCTTTTTTTAATTTTTCCATTTCTTTCTTTATAACTTTAATAATATTAGCAATGAATTCTTGATATTGCACTATTTTATCTTCGACATCATGTATTTCCTTTTCTATGTTTTTATCATGAAAAAAAAGATATGTGTCTTTTTGCCCCACAGTTTCCACCTGCCTCGTTTCCGGATCAATGTATATACAGCGAAAAAGTGCACATCTGTTTCTTTCAAATACTTCATTTTGTAAAGGCTTATTTTCATTGAAAAAACTACTTTTTCTCACTATATAAATGTTAGGTATTTTCTCCCCTTTGCTAAAAAACGATGGAATAAAAATAAGTGATAACCCTGTTCCTTCTTTTCCATCCTCTTTACCGTAAAGTCTAAATTGATTTAAACTATCATAATTAAATGTAAAACAACCTGCAAAAGCTCCATGACCTGTATTGGTTATCTTGCGTTGAAGATAGTTGTTTTTCCCAAAGAGGTAATCAAGAAATGTTTTCCCTTCCGTTGGATCATTAGAATAATCAATTGCGTTTAATCTGAAATGCGAATTATTAAATAACATCTCTTGCGCAACTATTTTCTGAGTATAGTATGCCACAAATCTTTCGTTTAAATTATCGTTTATGTATAATTTACTAATGATAAAGAGAGAGTCAAGATAAATGTCTTTGAAACTATCTTTTTTCTCCTCGGCAATATTGTTTGTTGTTGTTTTGAAAAAAGTCCCATGTACATCATCATCGTCCAATAGTTTATGAAGTATTTTTCTTTCACGGAGTATTTTTTTTTCATTTTCATCCATATCTACAAATAAATCTAAAATATTTTTCCCGGTTTGTTTTAAATATTCTAAAATTTTAGAGTCGTCATCTTGTTTATAGTAATTTTTGGCGATATTGTTATAAATTGCAATTGTAAAAGAATTTTTATTTCCCAGTACTTTTTC
>Ga0099364_10014757_pt1 | contig 10363 bp, 2 predicted proteins | sample TergutTh196P3_FD_73070 | JGI IMG/M metagenome (GOLD analysis project Ga0099364, IMG submission 73070) | Microcerotermes parvus P3 segment gut microbial communities from Pointe-Noire, Republic of the Congo - Th196 P3 | ecosystem: Host-associated > Arthropoda: Insects > Digestive system > Gut ...
TTTCTATTTTTTTCGTTCAAAAGATGATACGCTTGAGAATGTTCCTTTAGGAACAAAATATCGGTAGGAGGAAGGATATCCCTCTTTCCTTGTCCCATTAGGGACAATATGATTTATAAGCATCTTTACTCCTAATTATTTATCACCTCCGCTGGATTTTGGTTGGCAGCTTTCTGCGTTTGGTAGATAAGCGTCAGCAGCGAGACGCCTGCCGTCATCGCGATAGCCGCCGCAAACAGCCACCACGAGACAGGCGTTTTATGGGCAAAGTCTTCCAAGTAGCGGTTGATAGCATACAGCGCGACAGGCGTTGCAAGCGCAAACGAAATAACGAGCGACCAAAAATACTTTTTCAACAACAGACGGATGACGTCTGCTATCGTTGCGCCGTTTATTTTACGGATAGCTATCTCCTTGCGGCGTTGTTGTATATCGAACAGCGACATGCTGAACAACCCCAAAGCGGAAACGAAGATAGCGATAAAAGTAAAAACAGAATAGATAGCGGCTATCTTCTTGTCTTCGGTGTACATCGCTTGAACCTCATCCTCCACAAACGAATAGGAAAATTCGCCGCCGACCGTCTCTTCTTTCAGTTTCCGCAAAAACGCAATTGCGTCCTGCGTCCGCCCCGGAACAATAGATGCGATGAGCGGATCGTATCTGCTACTCGCTTTGGAATAATAAAAGACAACGGGTTCGGAGCGTTTTGACAGTCGCCTGTAATTAAAATCCTTAACAACCCCAACAATCCGGTAAGGCGGATTTGTCTGCATTTCTTCATTACCTGATGTACTTGACATAATCCATAATCTACTTTCGGGTTGAAGCATCGCGCTGCTGTAATCGGTTATTCCAAACAGTTTTAGAACCGATTCGGAAACGATGATATAATAATCCCGATACCCGCTATCCGTTTCATTATCCCATAGTCGTCCTTCTTTCAGTTGGATGTCGAATAACCTTAGCCAGGATTCGTCTACTTCTTTTAATTTGACGGGCTTGAACTCTCCATCTCCATGTTTAAATGAAAATCCGTTTTGAGTAAATTCATTTGGACTTTGTCCATAAGTCCAGTAACTAAACAGGGGACAAGCATTCATTTTCTGTACTATTTCGTCGGTAATCCTTTGTGATTCTGGTGATGATATTAATCCTGAATTGAATTTTTGAAACTGAACTTTAATAATATCTTCCGTTCGATAGCCCAGGTCGGCGTTCAGCATGAAGCGAAGTTGCTTTGTAAAAAACAGCGACACGACTATCATGATAATGGTTATCACGTACTGAAACGACAGGAAAACACGTCGCAAGCTACCGCCCCGTATTTTATCAAAACTGCGAAATGAATTGACAGGTACGGAATAATGATACCGGAAGAACGGATACAGGGTAGTAAGCAATGGAAGCGAACACAATATGACGCATGACAGGAGCATGTTAAACAGAATATTGGGAATTTGTTCTAATTGCAGCACGTTGGTAATAAAAGGGGATGCTATATGAGCGATAAACAGGGCTGCGATGAGTGCAAATCCTGTCATTAACAGGTTTTCAACAAATAGCTGAATGAAAATGTTAAACCTTCCGGCGCCAAAGACTTTTTTTATCCCGAGTTCCCTCCCTCTGCGAAGAACAATGACTGTAAAAATATTGATGTAATTGATGACGCCTGTCAGCAGAATCAGAAACCCCACCGCCATTAAAACAGTTACATAATTGTAGTCCCCTTGTCCGTACAACTCACTATCTGAAATACTTTTATCGAAATATACTTTCGACAGGGGAAATAATTGATAGCGAATTTGAGAACTTGGGCTACGCATGGCGGAAAAATCTTCATGTTGTTTGTTGATAACTCGGTAATCAACGCCCGGATTCAACAGGACAAAGGTGAGTAATGTTTTACTCCATCTTTCAGTAAGATGTAAAGAAACAATCATATCGAAAGAAAGCGAGGATTTTGTCGATGTTTGTCCGATAATGCCGGATATAGTCAGTATTTTGCCGTTTGAATGACGAAAGGTTTTCCCGACAGGATTCTCGTTTCCGAACAGCTTTTGGGCAAAACTGTTAGTAATTAACGCACTGTTAGGCTCCGATAACCTGTGGATACCTGAGATGACAGGATAGTCCATTATTTTCAGAAAATTGCTGTCGGCTACCAATAAATTCGCATTGTATTTCTGCTCGTCGACAGTTATTTCGTCATTATCAAACAAAATAAAATTGGAAACGTTTTCCACTCCGGAATGATTAATGAGGTCCAAAAATGGCGTCTCCATATTTAGGTTGATCATTCTTGAAAATATGATCGTCCCCGGATTTGTGTTTCTTTCCTGCGTCGTCAAAAAAATACGGTCGATTTTTTTGTTAAACCGGTCGACCGAAAACTCACCGTACACATAACGGAAAATGGTGATGACGCAAGCCAAGCTAAGCGCCAAACCTAACAGGTTGATCCCTGAATACGTCCTGAAACTCAGGATCGAACGTAAAGCTAATTTAATAATCTTCATAACATTAACATAATGACATAATTTACATAATTTACAGGTAACTCCTTTCCCGTCATTGGTAGCTTGCGAAGCAACCTAAACGAGTGATATGTAGATTGCTTCGTACCTCGCAATGACGACTACCTTAGCTCCCCCTCGCTTCCTAGCGAGGGGGGTAATGGATAGAAGTTTCCAACTTCGGCGGGGATTTGCAATTCGCCCCGGTTAGGAAACGAGGGGAAGCGGGATCGGCCCCTCGTTAGGAAACGAAGGGAAGCGGAGAAGCGGCCCCTCGTTAGGAAACGAGGGGCAAGGTCTCTGTAAGTTTCCTGCATAAAATTCCCAATTCCTTTAATATTTAAAAATTCAACTCAAATATCTAAACTCTAATATCTAATATCTAATATCTAATATCTAAACTCTAACCCCTAATCCCGCACACAACGCAACCCAAACCCACTACTCCTGCTGGTGGGGTTCTGCGGACCTATCTCGCCCGTATGAAGAAACAGACGGTATGCCTCCGTAGCACTACTCAGGTCTGACGACCAGTAGCGCGAATACGGCGAACCCGTCAACGTGTTCGAGTAAGCCGTAAAACGGGTGCCTCCCCAAATGCTGTTGACGTTGTTATGTGCATTGGTGCCATTGCCGGTGCTGCCGACATACCACGCCAACTGCGTTTCAAGGGTATGACCATTGACCGTACCCCCCGTGCGGTTCCGCCCATTACCACCCAAAGCCAAATCCAAATTCACAAAATCCTGACAGGTAGGCACTCGCCAAGGTGCAGGACAAAGCGCAGTAGCGTGACGCATCACATAACACCACGAAAAGTAATGACCATCGAAACCATTGATCGCATTGCGACAATCGGCGTTGACGTCACTACTGTTCCACTCCTCTTTATCACAACCGGTAGTGGCTACAACACCCGACCATATCTGCGTAATTCCGTTGCCGGAAATGGTGCGAGCGTGTGTGTTAATGTTGGTTGAACCTTGCCAACTTACCGTGCCCGGATCAACACCGGCAGAGCCTGTGCAAGAGGCTACCCCCGTTGAGCCTGCATACGAGTTGCAAGTGGGAACAACCGGAACATCCCGAACACACCGCAAAGCCTGCCCAATCCCTTTCCCCCGAGCCGTGCCCTGAGGATAAACGCTGCTCGATGTGTTGAAGTATAGATACCTCGCATTCGGAACGCTTATCTCTGAAGACGACCAATAGTAGGCTTGTGTCCCATCGCTGAACAGGGTGCCGTCGTCGCCGCTGTAGCCGGTGAGAGGACCTCTCCAAAACTGCCCGACGTCGCCGGAAAGAGCACGGTATTTGGCATTCACACCGGCATCATCGTTCTCACGGTTGTAACTGCTGCCTCCAAGGGCAATATCCAAATTGATGAAATCCTGACAGGTGGGCACGCGCCAAGGTGCCGGACAGAGCAGATCCGCATGGTTCATCACCGCACACCACGAGAACAAATCCCCACGATAGTTAGCCGTGTTGCCACCTTCATTTGTCACTGTGGGGCGATCCTCGTTGGAGCCGGTAGTGCGGTTCATACGACAATCATTAGCGTAATGGGTAGGTTCGCCGGCATAGCCTTGATACGGTTCTTTTCCGCAGGTGGTGGTCAATACCACGTCCGACCATTCCTGGTAGATGCCCTTGTCGGAAATCACCCACGTGTTGGGGGTTTTGAAATACGGTGTGCCGATGTCGGTGAAGTGGGCTGAGTGCCTGTTGGGATCGCAACCGTTGTTGCCGGTTGTATTGGAGTTTTGAGCACAAGCGGGTACTACACGAATAGAGCCGGAATGCGATACCGGTGACGAGCAAACCCCTCCCTTCGAGGTTACGGTATAAGCGTAAAAACCGGTGTTGCTGGGTGCGCCATCGAGGGTTGCCTCATTACCGGATACCGGTATCACAAGACTGCTTACCGGTGCCCCATTAACCGTGAGACCCACAGGTATGCCCTCTGTCCACTCCACCTCTATACCTGTGCCACCATCGGCAGTGAGGCTGATGGGCTCGATGAACGTGTTTTGCACAACGGTTTGCTCAAGTTTGGACGTGGTGGTAAGGGTGTTATACCGGTCTTCAACCCGCATACTCCCCACACGTGCAGCACTCGTTCCGCAGGCATTGTTGGCAACTACGGAAAACTCGTGTATGCCACCAACACGACCCGCAAGGGTAATGAGAAGGGTGGTGCCGGTGGTGGTGGTGGTGTGGGCTGTCATGCCTGTTGCCGTTGCCGGAAGGGTCCAGGTGTAAGACGTGGCACCGCGCACAGCAGGCACGGTAACCGTGAAACCATCCCCAACACAAACCGAATTTGCACTAAACGTCATCTCTCCCGGTCTGCCGGGGGGCTGCAAGATATTGCAATCGGCATTCACCACATCTCGAACACAACGCACATTAAGACCTACGCCTTTCCCTGCGTAAGATTGGTTAACCCGAAAAATATCCCTATCACCGAATTCTCCCGAACCAATAATTTCTACGATATATAAAACACGACCGTTGGTAGCACTGCTCATCGTTTGCGTCCAATAGCCATAACCCATAGCATCTGTATTTGCCGAATTGTCTCGGTTATGATAACTTCCATCCCACACATACCTGTTCCTTTCGGCTCCCCATCCGTTATTTACCGTTGAAACAGACGTGGTTCGGGAATTGGTATAGTAAGGGTCGGGCACTCGGTCATAGACACCGGGAGTGCTATATGAGGGGCAACCACTAACATTCAGCATACCCCTGTGCAGATCGCAATAATCCTCTTGTGTAGGCACACGCCAGCCCTCGCCCGGAGGACAAAGCAAATGCCCAAACCGCTGCACCATACACCACGAGAACAAGTCGCCGGCATAATTGCCATAGTTCGATGTCTGCATAGAAGTTGGGCGAGGCGTTCCATACGTCGTTACAACACAGTTAGAGGCATAATTACCTGTAAACTGCGCCACCGTTCGTGTAGCACAACCCGGAGCCAAAACCACATCCGACCATTCTTGCCAAACGTGGGAATTGTTGGCAGTGCTGCCGGTAATCCTCCACGTGCGATTGGTCTTGAAATAGGGCTTTTCGAGCAGGAACGGCAGGGCGGTGCTGTTGCAATTGGTTGCAGGATCTACAGGCAGCCCTGTCGGTCGCCGCATATACCTGCCACTCACCGGAGAGGCTTTGCTGCCGCAAATGTTGGTAGCCACCACATAGTAATAGATCCATTCGCTTTCGGGTATCTCCTGCATATTTGGTGTGTATGACATTTCGTTGAATGTGCCGGCTATGCGTGTGCCCACAGTGGTGTAGTTCGTTGCTCTGGGGCTGCGCCACCACTCAATATCCGGATAGGGATTGCCGGTGATGTTCTGCGCTTGGAGCGTAGGAGTAACCGTTCCCGTAAACGGCATGTAGACATATTCCGTTACAGGCGACACGATACCCACCGCAGGCGATGTGCGGAACCGGAACTCCAAACTGTCGGGATCACTCCAACAGCCATACACCGACCGAGCACGAGCATAGAACGTGCCGTCGGCGGTTGCATTCACTAAATTACTCGCAGGGTCGAGGCGGTTGCTCTCGTCGGCAGGCTCATCTTTACGCCAATGGATCGTGGTGACATCTTGACAAACGGCAGTCGCTGCCAAAGGTAGCGACGACACATCGCAAGCCACGTGCGGATTGTTGGCGTGCCCGATTACCACCGCAGGAATATCGTGTACCGTTACTGCCTGCGTTTTGGGTTCGCTCCAACATCCGTCAGCCGTAGAGCGTGCACGTGCGTGCCACGTTGCACTTTCGGTGATGATTGGCGAGGTCGTGCCTGCGTTGGTGAGATGATCGTTGTCGGGATCAGCACCGGCAAGCCAATAAATTGTACCCTCAACACCGTTGTTGATGGCGGTTTGCAAGGTGGTAGTGCTGCAAGTGGCAGTCTCGCCTGTGATGTCGGAGAGACTCGGTACAGGCAATGCTGCTATCACTTCCGTATCTAAAAGGAGGTTGCATCTTGTGCAGCGGAGTTCTCGTGAGCCTGCTGTGGTGCAGGTTGCGACGGCGGTGGTGTCCCATTTGCTGTCGTGACCTACTGTAATACTTGCCGTACTTGCAGAACTTGTTGCACAAGCGTTGTGAGCAACTACGGAGAACAGATGTTCGCCCTCGACACTGCCTGCATCGGTGATGGTGAGGGTGTTGGAGGTGCTGTTGTCGGAAATCATATCCGTTGCCGTTGCCGGAATGGTCCACGTGTAGGATATGGCACCGCTTACGGCGGGAACACTCGCTGTGAATGTACCGCCCGGGCAAACCGGATTAGGGTCGAATTGGATGGTTTCCGGTGTAGCCGGAATTTCCGGCATTTCGCAAGGGTCGAGATCCCGAACACAACGCAAGGCTAAACCGTAATTCCAAACAATGCCATGGGCAGGACTGAGGGAAGACTCTTCCAATCTCAGGCTGTACGCACCATGTGCCGACGACCAGTAGTACGAGCTTGAAGACGACGATGTACTGCTTGCGTATGCATATCCCGTAAAGCGGGTGCCTCCCCAAATACCGCCGTTGTTGGTTGCGGTGGTGCCGGATCCGGTTTCGCCGATATACCAGGCAATTTGCTCCTCAATCGTCTCACCACCGGGAACGGTAGTCGGGTCGCTACGATCTGTTCCGCCTGTCCAACGGTTTTCTCCCGTTCCCCCCAAAGCAATATCCAAATTGATAAAGTCTTGACAGGTGGGTACACGCCAAGGTGCGGGACAAAGTTGGTTTTGATAATGGGCAACAAAACAGAGATTGAAGTAATGACCGTTGAACCCATTTTCGGCATTCCGACAATCGGTTTCTGTATAAGCAGATGTAAATGCTGTTTTATCGCAATTGCTCGTTGATACAATGTCCGACCACACTTGCGTAATTCCGTTACCGGAAATCGTCCGCGTGTGGACTGTAATATCGTTCACACCGCCCCAATACACTGTTCCGGGGGCAGTATGGTTAGTTCCATTGCATAGCGACACATCTACCGGTATGTGGTTACAGATTGGTATCGGAACCGTTACCGTATGTTTTCCACTGGTGTTCAATGTTGCAACAGGTCCGCAAATGTTGGTTACTACGGCATAGTAGTACACGCCTGCGGTGTTCACAGTGCCAACGGGTGGCGTAAAGGTGTTGGTTTGTGCACCGTTTGCCGTTCCCAGACTTGTTCCGCCGCTATTGGTTGGTGTGGTGTTCGAATACCATTGAATGGTAGGCGTAGGTATGCCTGTGGGTGCATCGGTGATAGTGAGGGAGGACTCAAAGGGTGTCCCCTGTACGGTGGTTCGGTCGGCGGTTGGCGTAACCGTTCCGATGGTTGGTACTGTGTAGAACGTTACCACCCGCGTTTTGGGTTCGCTCCAACATTCGCCTTTCGTAGAGCGTGCACGTGCGTGCCACGTTCCACCTGTGGTGATGACGGGTGAGGTTTCGCCCGGGTTGGTAAGATGATCGTCGTCGGGATCAGCACCGACACGCCAATAAATTGTACCCTCAACACCGTTGTTGATGGCGGTTTGCAAGGTGGTAGATCCGCAAACCGGCATTTCGCCTGTGATATCGGCGAGAATGGGTACGGGTGGTGTTATCACCTCTGTATCTAAAACGTGTTCGCACCTTGTGCAACGGAGTTCTCTTGAGCCTGCCATGGTGCAGGTTGGCTCGAAGATGGTGTGCCATTCACCGTCATCGTGACCGAGTGCATCTATCACGGTAACTTCCTCATAATCGCAACGTGAGCAGGAGATGGTACTTGAGCCGTCCTCCGTGCAAGTCGCATCAATCACTACCGGGTCGCCCATATCGTGACCTAATGCTTCTATCGGTCTGCTTTCCGTATGGTTTGCATCACGCTTGCAGATGCGAGTGCTGTCGCCCTCTGCAAGGCAGGTTGCGGGTGTGATGACCCACTCATCCCAATCGTGCCCTAAGGCATCGATTACGGTAACTTCCTCGTGGTCGCAACGTGAGCAGGAGATGGTGCTTGAGCCGTCTGTAAGGCAGGTAGCATCAACAATCACAGGGTCGCCCATATCGTGACCGAGAGCATCTATTACGGTAACTTCCTCATGGTCGCAACGCGAGCAGGAGATCGTGCTTGAGCCGTCTGTTTCGCAGGTAGGGTCGACCACTACAGGGTCGCCCATATCGTGACCGAGAGCATCTATTACGGTAACTTCCTCATAGTCGCAACGCGAGCAAGAGATAGTGCTTGAGCCGTCTGTTTCGCAAGTAGGGTCAACCACTACGGGGTCGCCCATATCGTGACCGAGTGCGTCTATCACCTCTGTATCTAAAACGTGGTTGCACCTTGTGCAGCGGAGTTCTCGCTCGCCTTCTGTGGTACAGGTTGGCTCGATGGAGGTGTGCCATTCGCCGTCGTCGTGTCCGAGTGCCTCTATCGGGCGTGTTTCGGTTACATCAATACAGCAACTGCGTTGACAGGTGCGGGTGCTATCGCCGGCTGCTATGCAAGTAGCAGGGGTGATGACCCATTCGCCCCAGTCGTGCCCTAAGGCATCGATTACGGTAACTTCCTCATAGTCGCAACGCGAGCAAGAGATGGTGCTTGAGCCGTCTGTTTCGCAAGTGGCATCAACCACTACAGGGTCGCCCATATCGTGACCGAGAGCGTCTATCACCTCTGTATCTAAAACGTGGTTGCATCTTGTGCAACGGAGTTCTCGCTCGCCTTCTGTGATGCAGGTTGGCTCGATGGCGGTGTGCCATTCGCCGTCGTCGTGACCGAGTGCGGGTATGATGGCACCTGTGCTGATTTCGCCACAGAGTTTACATTGGAGTTCCCCAAAACCGTCTTCCGTGCAGGTGGGGGCTTGACCTGTTCCATACACCTCCCAATCGTGAGCATTGGGGTTTATGGCTATGGTTCGTGTGTCGGTAACGTTGGTGCAGCAACTGCGTTGACAGGTGCGAGTGCTGTCGCCTTCTGCTATGCAAGTAGCAGGCGTGATGACCCAATTGCCCCAATCGTGACCGAGTGCATCTATCACCGTAACTTCCTCGTAGTCGCAACGCGAACAAGAGATGGTGCTTGAGCCGTCGGTTTCGCAGGTAGGGTCAACAATCACAGGGTCACCCATATCGTGCCCTAAGGCAGGTATCACCGTAACTTCCTCATAGTCGCAACGCGAGCAAGAGATCGTGCTTGAGCCTGCTGTTTCGCAAGTGGCATCAACAATCACAGGGTCGCTCATATCGTGCCCCAATGCGGGTATCGTTGTAACTTCCTCATAGTCGCAACGCGAGCAAGAGATCGTGCTCGAGCCGTCCGCAAGGCAGGTAGGGTCAATCACTACAGGGTCACCCATATCGTGACCAAACACATCGCAACTATCAATCTCTACGTCGATCTCAACACGATAAAAAATAATACTGTCAATATCCCCAATCCGGAACCGGTTGGTGATAGTGTTGTTTCTGTAAATATGCAACGAGTCCAAAGCCTCGGTATCGCCGAGTTTGGGGGTGATGCTGTCCACTGCTATAGTGGGAAATTCATACACCGTTTGTTTGGTGTGGATGAACATGGTGTCTTGTTGCTGTTGTGCCCATGCCGCTAATGAAAGGGCGAGGAGGCAGATTGTTGTGAGAAGTTGTTTCATTGGTGTGTTATTGTTTATTTGTGAGCTGTGAACAGTGAACAGTGAGAGCTGCGCCATTGGCTATGGGTGAAACTTCACTTCACGCATCACAGTTCACGGTTCACGTTTAATTACTGTTTAATAATTCTGAATGATTGAACCTGCAACCCTTCCCGCTCGATGGTGAGGATATATGCTCCGGGG
>Ga0099364_10014758_pt1 | contig 10363 bp, 12 predicted proteins | sample TergutTh196P3_FD_73070 | JGI IMG/M metagenome (GOLD analysis project Ga0099364, IMG submission 73070) | Microcerotermes parvus P3 segment gut microbial communities from Pointe-Noire, Republic of the Congo - Th196 P3 | ecosystem: Host-associated > Arthropoda: Insects > Digestive system > Gut ...
ATTTATTTTTTTTGAAAGCTCAGCATACTGGACAAATGATTTTTGCACAGCCCTCATCAAAGCTGAAACCTCAGTAATGGCTGGTTCATCACCATCATTATTATTTCCTGAATGATTTATTGCAGCTCTTAAGGGTTCAACCCAGACCATTGTAGAGCCAGGTGTGTTTTTTTCCTGCATAAGATGAGCCCTGTATTCTCCCTGCAATACAACACGGAAGGTATTGTCCGGCAGCTTCAAATGCTGGACAATGCGCACAACTGTTCCTGTGTCCCAGGTTTCTCCTGTGTTAACATCTTTTACGCAAACAGCAAAAAGATGCAGGGTTTTGTTTATGGCTTCTTCTATTGCCTTGATTCCGGCCTTATATGTAACAAATACTGAGACTATGGTCTGCGGAAAAATAACAAGGTCTCTTAAGGGGAGCAGAGGGAATTCTTCTTCGCCTTCTTTTATATCCTTTAATAGATCAGGAACTATTTTTGAAACTTTCCAAAATTTCATGCACTTTTTTGCAGAAGCTGAATATCAGGAACCTCTGATTTTTCCACAACTTCCTTTGTTATTATTACTTCTTTTTGTCCTTTTAGTGATGGAATATCATACATGATATCTATCATGAGCTTTTCAACAATGGCTCTGAGTCCGCGGGCTCCGGTTTTTTGTTTTATGGCTCTGTCAGCTATGGCGTCTATGGCATCGTCGGTAAACTCAAGATTTACATCATCAATGGCAAGGGAGGCCTTGTATTGTTTGACTATGGCGTTACGGGGTTCCTTTATAATACGCTTTAGGTCTTCGTGCTTTAGTTCTTCAAGGCTGACTGTAATGGGAAGCCTTCCGATAAATTCCGGTATCATTCCATACTGAATCAAGTCATCCGGATGAAGCGCGTCGTACAATTCCTTTAGGTTTCTTTCCTTGCGATCAATTGAATCAGACCCAAAGCCCATTGGGTGCTGAACAACCCGGCGTTCAATGCTTTTATCAAGACCCACAAACGCGCCGCCGCAGATAAAGAGTATATTTGTTGTATCAATGCGAATAACATCCTGGTTTGGATGCTTTCTTCCGCCCTGCGGCGGCACTGAAGCAACAGTTCCCTCGATAATTTTCAAAAGCGCCTGCTGAACCCCTTCGCCCGACACATCACGTGTAATCGAAACGTTTTCGCCTTTTCTGGATATCTTGTCAATTTCATCAATATAAACAATACCGCGTTCAGCAGCGGCAATATTATTTCCTGCGCTCTGTATAAGTTTTAAAAGAATATTTTCAACATCTTCGCCGACATAGCCTGCTTCTGTAAGGGTTGTTGCGTCAACAAGGGCAAAAGGCACTTTGAGTTTACGCGCAAGGGTTTTTGCAAGCAGGGTTTTTCCGGTTCCGGTTGGGCCTATTAAAAGCACATTGGATTTTTCGATTTCAATGTCATCCGGTTCCTTGCCTGGATTTGCAATGCGTTTGTAATGGTTGTACACAGCTACGGAAAGCGCTTTTTTGGCGTTTTCCTGGCCAATAATAAAAAGGTCAAGGTAATTTTTTATTTCCCTTGGAGTGGGAATATCCCCTGTAAACTGGTTTGAAAGCTCGTGGTCTTCTTCCACAAGTATTTTTTTGCAGACTTCCACACAATCATCGCAGATAAATATATCATTGGGACCTGCAATAAGACGCCTAACCAGGTTTTCATTTTTTCCGCAAAACGAGCAGATTCTATCTACAAATCCGCCCTGTCCATTACGAAGTTTTGCCATTTTTCTCCCTTATCAGTACGGAGTCAACAATTCCGTAATTAACCGCATCTTGTGCAGACATATAAAAATCCCTTTCCATATCGCCGGAAATTTTTTCCATTGTCTGCCCTGTGTGTTTTGAAAAATATTCAATTATCAGCTTTTTTAATCTGAGTATTTCTTTTGATTGTATACCAATATCACGAGCCTGTCCCCTTGCTCCTCCCCAGGGCTGGTGAATAAGCACCCTCGCTGAGGGCAGTACAAAACGCTTGCCAGGTGTCCCGCAGGTCAAAAGCAATGCAGCCATGCTTGCAGCCTGCCCAAGACAAATGGTCTGAACATTGCATTTTAAATACTGAATCGTATCATAAATCGCAAGCCCTGATGTAACAGCACCGCCCGGTGAATTAATGTAAAGGTTTATGTCCTTTTCCGTGTCCTGGCCGTCAAGAAAAAGAAGCTGGGCTACAACCAGGTCCGCAGATACATCGTTTATTTCACCGTCAACAAAAACAATACGGTCTTTTAAAAGACGGGAGAAAATATCATAAGAGCGTTCTCCCATTCCTGTCTGTTCAACAACATAGGGAACAAGAGTGTTAAAAGCTTCGCTGCAAGAGCCCATTCTTTTGTCCATTATTTTTTTCCCGCTTATATATAATTTACTCATTATTTCCCATAAAATCCATATAATTTGTTTTTTTTCCGCTTTTTGCTGGATTTTTTTCAAAGAGTATGTCAAAAAGTTTGCGTTCTCTTATCTCTTCCCTTAAAAACTCCTTCATATCAGGGTTTTTATAGTAATCCCGAATCTGAGCAGCTGTGTCTTTGTCCCCTGCGATTGTTTCAATTTCCTTTTCAAGTTCCTCGTCAGGGGCTTCGAGTTTGAGTTCTTCCATAAGGGTTTCGACAATCAAGCGTGAATGAATGGCTTTTTCAGCCCCTGGCCGCCATTCATCAAGAAGGGCCTGCGGTCCCTGGCCGGTCTGCTCAAAAATTTTATATAGGCCCTGAGTGTCTGTATTAAAACGCCGTGCAAGGTTGCGCCAACGGGCATCAAGCTCAAAACTGATCATGGAGTCCGGGATAATAACAGGCGTGGTTTCCATAATGCTTTCAAGGATTTTATTGGACTTTATCTCTTTTATTTTTTGCTCAAGATTTTTTGAAAGTCTTTCGCGTATATTGTTTTTAAGATCATTAAGGGTCTTAAATTTTTCATCCACATCCTGGGCAAGATCATCATCAAGTTCAGGGAGCTTTTTTATTTTTATCGCAGTAACGCTTACCCGCAGTTTTTTTGTTTTACCTGAAAAATCAGGGTTTTCAAAATTGTCAGGATATGTTTTTTCAAAATCTTTTGATTCACCTTTTTTCATGCCAATCACTTCATCATCGAACTTGAAGATATTCTGGCCAGACCCCAATGTAAAGACAAAATCTTCACGTTCTGTACCTGGAATAAGCTGGCCTTGTTCATCCAGTTCACTGTAATTTACTGTAACAACATCATCTTTTAATGCTTTTTCTTCTTCCTCTTTATCAAGAACAATGGCATTGCGATCCCTTATCACTTCAAGCTCTGCGCTTATATCTTTATCAGAAATAGTAACATTGGGTACTTCAGGCTCAAACCCTTGCCATTTTTCCACCTTTATCTGGGGCAGAACATCGTAAACAACTGAAAACTCAATATCTTTGTCAAAATCCAGCTTTGGTTCTTCATGCATCTCAGGTCTTGAATAGGGCAGGGGGCGTTCTTCTCTTGAGAGTGTTTTGTCGCCCAGAGTCTGCTCAAGGCTTTTTTCCATGATCCGACCCATGGCTTCCTGTTTTAAAGAATCCCCGAACTTGCGCTCAAGCACTTCCCTGGGTACTTTTCCCTTACGAAAACCCGGAAGCTGCACGCTTTTTAGGTATTCGGACAAAATGCTTTTATATTCATCATGAACATCATTTTTAGCGATTTTAATGGTTAGTTTAACATTTGATTTTTCAAGGCGGGTAATTTCTTTGTTTAAAGTCACAGTATTCCTCTGCGAGAGAAGGGACTTGAACCCCCATGCCTACGGCACTAGATCCTAAGTCTAGCGTGTCTACCAGTTCCACCACTCTCGCTAAATTAAAATTATATATTGAGTCTATAGAAAAAGCGTTTTTGTGTCAATTATTAAAGCGTGAAACGGGAGTCTATCAATTAAAGCGGGAAACGGGAGTCGGACCCGCGACATCAACCTTGGCAAGGTTGCGCTCTACCACTGAGCTATTCCCGCGTTTCATAAACCATATATTAAGCATAAAAAAAAGTCAATACCTTGTTTTACAGAAAATAACTTTACAAAATAAAAGAACACGCTGTATAATAATCTTGGCCGATAATATTATTCAGCAATAAGAAATTAAGGAGGAAAAAATGAAGAAAGCAGGTTTTTTGACTATTCTTGCAATAATATTACTTATTTTTTCTTCTTGTGATGACTTTTTTAGTACTTCCTGGGGAACCTGGCGTACCTGGGACCCTGACCAAATAAAAATAAATCCCAATAATCTTCAGGCATTAGTCTTACGTGCAGCAGGTGATCCCCGTTTTGCAGATGCTCTTACCCAGGCTATAATACGTGAACTTGAAGGAAATCCTCCGCCTGTCCCTCCCTATAGTGATGATCTACGGGCAGCTGGAATAAAATGTGCAATAAAATCCAGTGAAATAGGGGTAGCTGTATTATTTGATAATATGGATACACTGCTTAAAATAATCGAGAATGATGAGTATGATGAAGATTCCAGTAATTTATTTCTTCAAATGTTAAGAGAGCTCCAGAAAAATTTTGGCAAGGGAGAACAAGCTGCTGCCTATATTATTGTAATACTGGCGCCAGAAATAAATGAGCCTCCTCCTGAATTTAAAAGAAAAGAATATATTGATTCTTCTGATGCTATACAGGCTGTATTGCTTTTGACATTGGCAATGCTTGATGGTCAAGAAGTAACAGATGATACAGATGATTTAAGTGATATGCTTGGGTTTACACAAGTAGATGGGAAAATTCATCTCACATCACAAGCAACAAGTAAAGAACCTCGTCCTGGAATGGCTAAAACCCTTGCAGCTTATATAAATTATTTTGCTGATCCTGATAATGACAGTTCTTTCAGCGGGTTTATAAGACAGGCTTTTGGCCTTGAATAAGACTTAAGTATGTAAAACATGCCGATAATTTTATAATGAGTCTCAAAAAAATATTATTTGTCATAATAATAATGATACTCAGTCTTCCTGTGTTTGCAGAAAGGCAAAGTATGCCTCCTTTAACTGTTAGAACCGCAGCAAGTAATGGTTTTGGAGGCCATCATGTTGCGTATACAGACAATATATATTCCCTTCTGGTAAATCCTGCAGCCATGATAGATATTCATCAATGGAGTGTTTTTTCAATTGCTTTATCCCTTTTAAGTCCGCAGCAGAGCTTTGGCATGCTGGATTCAGTTGCGGGTTTTGCTGATGGAGATGATAATGCCATTCCTTCTTTATTAAGAAGTTTAAATGACGGGAAAATGGTTTTGGGCTTTGAAATACATGAATTTCCCCTGCTTTCTTTTGCATGGGTAAATGATGGTTTTGGAGTCGGTATTATGACCAATACACTTTTTGATTTCAATATTATTGGATTCAATATGGAAGTAAATGTTTTTATGGATATAATTCTTCCTGTTGGATTTGCTTTCACTGTTTTGGATATAAACAGCGGTCAGCATACCCTGGATGCGGGTTTTACTGCCAAAGCCTTTACAAGGTTTATGATAAATGACAGAACTGATATTATATCCATGGCAGATGATATGGATGTTATTCTGGATGGAATGAATATGCCGGTAATCGTGGGCGGAGGTTTTGATTTTGGCTTGCTGTACCGCTGGGATAAGGGTTTTTCAGCAGGATTAACTTTCGATGACCTGATTTCTCATGGCAAAGTAATGTCCAATCTTTCTGAAAGCTATACAGGGCCTTTATTTTATTATGTTCCGCTTAGTATAAATTTAGGAGTAGCTTATGATTTTAGAATTGGGAGGTTTTTTCCAAATGCCCCTTCATTCTTACAAAAATCCGGTATTGTAGCTGCTGCTGATTGGCGAAATATTATAAATATGTTTAATCAGGACGATCCATTGAACAGGAATTCTTCCCTTGACTTTGGCTTTGGGGTTCAGCTTTATATATGGGATACTTTTTATTTTCGTATAGGTTTAAATGAAATGCTTCCAGCAGCTGGTATTGGTCTCCGTCTTGGCATCCTTGAGCTTGATGTAGCTTATTACGGAAGGGAATACGGTTATGAACCAGGTCATTTTTCTGCTGCTTTACTGGAATTGAGTATTGCTATTCGTCCTGGTTCTGAGCCAAAAAAATGGCCCTGGGTAAGACCTCCCATGTTTTCAAGATGATAGCGTTAAACAACAATAAATTAAGTTATTATAATGAATTATTAATGGCTCACTATAGCAATAAATTATGCCGATATTATTTATATGGAGCAGGTATGTTGGATATAATCGAACAAAACAGCAGCGATTTATTGCTAAACATTGTTTCAAATCCTACAAAATTTAATCAATCGTGGGGAACAAATTATATGCTCATGGACAGCCAAAGTTTTATGGGTGGTATAGGCGGAGAGGAATATGACAATATTATTAATATGTTTTGCAATATTTGGAATGCATACGAAAAGAATTTTGTATGATTTTTTTGATAAAAATAATTTTATGGCTTGACAAATGACAATAAATAACACAGGATTTAAATATATATTTATATATATATATAAATTAAGGAGAATTTATGTGGGATAATTCTGAAGATGTAGCAGTAAAACCAGCTGCAAAAAAACCGGCGGCAAAAAAACCAGCAGCCAAGAAACCAGCTGCAAAAAAACCGGCAGCGAAAAAACCAGCAGCCAAAAAACCAGCAGCTAAAAAAGTAGCAGCCAAGAAACATGCTGCGAAAAAACCAGCTGCAAAAAAACCGGCAGCCAAAAAAGTTGCTGCGAAAAAACCAGCTGCAAAAAAACCAGCAGCCAAGAAACCTGCTGCGAAAAAACCAGCAGCTAAAAAAGCAGCAGCCAAGAAACCAGCGGCAAAAAAACCAGCTGCAAAAAAAGCACCTGCCAAAAAGAAACCGGCAGCAAAAAAAAAGTAGAATCATAAAAAATAAAAGGCTGTCCGGTAAAATTCCTGACAGCCTTTTTTTCTTTTTCCTCTTCTTCTTTGAACCGCGGAAGGTTCGCCTTCCAGTCCTCAGCATCCTGCTTCGGACTTCCAGGCCGGGGTTTAGTCCTGTCGGCGCCTTCCATGGCGCCTAATCCTCCCACTTGGTCGGCGGACTAAACCCTTCGAATCCTTCGCACTTTTTTATTAATTTATAAAATATATTTTGAACCGCGAAGGATTCGAACCTTCGACCCGCAGATTAAGAGTCTGCTGCTCTACCAGCTGAGCTAGCGGTCCGTATTCATATCTAACAATAAGACAATATAAGAGTCAAGTATTAATCTCTACTTGAAATGATCATCAATAATCTTGCCCATTTGCCGTTCAAGTTTGCTCTTTAACTCCTGTTTTGTAGCCATTGCCTTCATGGATTCAGGCTCCTGATCAACAAATAGGTCTGATATTTTTACATTTAGAGCTTTAGCAATGCGGTTTATATTGTCTGCTGAAGGGAAACGTTTATTGATTTCAATATTTCCGATGAGAGTAGTGGAACAGCCGATTTTTTCAGCAAGTGCCATCTGGGAAATCCCAAGGATTTGGCGGTATTTTTTCATGTTTTTTGCCAAGAGTTTCCGGCAGTCAGCCATTATAGAACCTCCATTATGGACACAAAATTTTCATCAATGTAGGCTGGGTTCAACAATAGCCTTTAAGCCTTGACAGTTATTACTTATAGGCTATAATATAAAATAGAAGTAGATTTTTCTGATTTTCTTTTTAGGAGTGCTGGGAAATGGCACTGATGTATTAAATCGTCTAAAGGAGATTTTAATGAAAAACAAATTATTCGTGGCATTGGGCATGATCTTGGTTTTTGGGCTTTTATTAACAGCTTGTGACAGTAATGGAGAGGTATCTGGTTCTGCTGATTCATTAAAAAGCATGGGACCAAGCAGTTGGGCTTATGTACTTGGTAGCAGCATAGATAGATCTGCAAGGAATATAATACAAGGCAGTGATTATGAATTAAAAATTATTGTACCAAGAAAGGGCAGCAGCGGATTTGATGAAGAAAAATTTATTGTTACTGTTACAAACATTCAGAATAAAAGGCTGACACTGGTACCAAAAGATCAGGCTGCCAAAGATAAATTTGGAAATTCATTTACTGTTACATTGGATGTTAATGGAGATATGTTTCAAATTAATGGTATAAAAGGCTCACCGCCAGGCTTACTGGTTCCTATTGGCAATAATACTGGCACTTTAGATGGAGCCTGGTTTGGCTGGAATGGACCAAATAATACAGGTGATCCAAATACTCTTGTCATTAATGGAAATTCAGTAACTAATTATTTAACTATGAATACCAATGATCCATCTCAGGAAGAATGGATTTCAGTTAACCAAGGCAGTTTTTCAATGACTGGGAATTCATTGTCTGTTATAAATTGGAATATATGGGATGAGGCTGATGAAATGTGGTACGATCTGGAAGATTGGGTAATACTAAAACCAGGTCAAGGAAAACCAACGGTGCCAGTGAATATAACAATCATAAACCAAACAGCAAATCAGGTCACAACAAATATGGATGATGTTATTCAAATCTGGACCAGGGTTCCAACAAATTAAACTGTAAAAGTTTCGAGTCCTGCTGAATTATTGTGCTAAGGTGTCCCATGTTTTTTGAGTTATGGACTCATTGTAGTATTGGCTTTTATATATCGAGTTTTCTTTCCACCACCGATTGCCTGAATTGCTTGTTTATCAATTAAACTTCGCAAGATCCTTACTGCCATAGCCTGAGAGACAGAGAGAGTAATCTCTACATCTTTTCTGACAATTTCTTCCTGATTCGTCAGTAAGAAAATTACTTTTTTTTCATCTTCAGTAAAAGAAGGCATAAATACCTTTTCCATGTTTCTGTTTGGAAGTGTAATTTTAAATGCATTACCTGAAACCTTTAATTTTGGTTTTTTTACACAGTTAGCATAACTACGCATGATCTTTGGAATACCTGTGCCATATGCTTCTATAAGATGAAGCCGGTAAAATACATTGGCAAGATTTTCATTTCTGGGAATAGAAAGCCCTAAAAGTATATCATCAAGAGCCACACCTTTTGGCAGACCGCCAACAGAAACGAACTCTATTCGGTCATTAAAAATACTGATAAGTGTACTGCTTGAAAAAGCATAATCCCTGTGAACTAATGCATTAAGTAACACTTCACGTAAAGCATCCTCAGGGTAATTCCGCTGTTCTTCACGGAAAAGTCCTTTTACCTTTGCATGATTTTGATTATACATATCCAGAAAGTTAAAAATATCTTCCAATTGCTTTAACAGGGAGCCGGAAAATTCTCTCCGATCTTTGAAAACTTCTTTTTCTAGTCCTTCAAAAACAGCCAGTTTAACGGTATGTACAGATTGGTCGGACATGAGGAGACCTAAATTAGTATACACACCATCTGTGGTCTGTAAATGGAGTGTTTTTTGATGATTCTGTGCAAAGGAGATGTTTTTATCTTTGAAAAACTTTTCTGCTTCGGTAAAGGTTAAATCCTGATTAAGAGAGCGTACCTTTTCGTACTGAGTACCATCGGTCTCTTTAATCATGTTGAGGATAGCTGTCTCAGTAGCCGGAACTGATGCTGCTCCTTGGCGGATATAAACTCCTTCCGGGCGTATACCTTTACCAGCTAAATAATAAGGACAAGCTGTTCCTTTTTGGATAGTCACGATTATTATGACAGTTTTCTCTATTTTTTCTGTCTTGTAATCTACAAACATGGATATATCAGGTTTGATGGAGGAGCGTACTACATTGGTTATTTTAAGAAGAACATCATCAGGTTTATCTACACCGTATATGGACTTATCGTCATTGACTCCAATATAGAGTGTCCCTCCTGCCGTATTGGCAAAGGCGATTATAGTTTTCTTGATTTCCTCGGTATATTTTCGTTTGAACTCGACAGTAAGACTTTCCCCAGTTTCAATATGTTTCCTGTTCAATATATTTCTTTCTCCTACTTACTAATCATTCTAATCATTCTAATCAGGATTGTCAATATAAATTTGTGAAATGAATAGATGATGAAGTCCTGGAATTATCTGTGTGGAGAAAACCGCTATTAAACACTGCGCCCAGCAGGACTCGCCTTTCATTCGCAAACTTCCTGTTTGCTCATTCAAGGCCGTCTTTTTTGCGCCCAGCAGGACTCGAACCTACCACCTCCAGATTCGAAGTCTGGCGCTCTATCCAGATGAGCTATAGGCGCACCTAAAACCTAACTAATGTTAAGGATTAAGGTGGATAACGGGATTTGAACCCGCGACATCCAGATCCACAATCTGGGACTCTAACCACTGAGCTATATCCACCATGATATTTTATTTAAATCTTAT
>Ga0099364_10014759_pt1 | contig 10363 bp, 7 predicted proteins | sample TergutTh196P3_FD_73070 | JGI IMG/M metagenome (GOLD analysis project Ga0099364, IMG submission 73070) | Microcerotermes parvus P3 segment gut microbial communities from Pointe-Noire, Republic of the Congo - Th196 P3 | ecosystem: Host-associated > Arthropoda: Insects > Digestive system > Gut ...
TCAAAAGAGACGAGAACGCCATAAGCGCGCGTTCCGCGCCGCTCTCCTTCTGCGCGACGCTGTGGGTCTGGATAAGCGAGAACAAAGAACCGTAAAGGAACATCATGAATTGCATAAAGAAGCGGTATTGATTCAGCCATTCCAGGCGGGGCGCGTAAAAAACCAACGTGAGAATGTTGATGACGACCATTAACGAAACGCACAGCATGAGCAGCCGGAAATTCTTCAATATCGAAATGGCCCCCGCCAACAGGATCATGACCATGAAATAAAATTGCAGTTCCTTCAAATACGAACCGACGCCGATAAATACAAGCTGCGTTCCGATACAGATATACAGCGGCATATAGAGCGCGTGCGGAAAGACTGCGTACATTATCAAAAAACTCGCCAGCAAAAATAAACCGGCGAGCAGCGACAAAAGGCTCACCCTCATGTCTCCGCCGAAGAACAGCCCTTCAATAAGCAGCAGCCCGCAGTAGATCGCAAAGGTCATGAACCAGGCGAACAACACAAGTTTAATGCTTCGGATATTTTCTTTCGCGCGCAGACCGCCTGATATGCGTTTCACCGGCTTACCTCATTATTAGTACCGTCGGGATTCTTATATGCTCTATGCGAGTAATCCGCAAAATCCATTCCCTCCGGCGCGAAAAATCTTATACGGCGGGGCATAATTTCAACATTGAGCTCTTCGTCATAGAATGCTTCGCCGTCCAAATGAACGCGAATCGGAACATCGCTTCTGAGCACTATTTTTTTGCACTGCCTTCTGAAATATAGTTTATGTTTTTCAAAATGCCCTTTGGTGTAATCTCCAATGGACTTCAGTATGTCCAATAACGGACTTGACACCGAGAAAATCACGTCGAGAAGTCCGTCGTCGGGTTTCGCGTAGGGAGAAGATGTCATAGCGCCGCCGTTGCACGGGCCGTTCGCTATTTTTATATTGAAGTAACTGCCGGACATATCCTCTCCGTCCATCAACACCTCATACCTCTGGTTTACCACTTCGTCGTAAAACAGCGAACTGAACGCGCCAAGCATGTACAATTGGAGAACAAACGGGCTGATCCATTTTGAACGGAAACGCCGGAAGATTGCCTGAGCGTTGAGCGTACCCTGCGCCTCCAATCCGATGCCAATATGATTTATTGCGTAATTCGAGCCGCAGTGCATAATATCCACAAGCCGCGCGGGCGCTTGAGAAAGTTTTTTAATATCGCGGAAGTCCGGTTTCGCGCCTTCGCCGAAAGCCCTTACAAAATCGCTGGCGTTTCCATACGGCACGTTCGTGATTTCCGCGTTGGGGAAATCGACCATGCCGTTCAGACAGTCGAAAAGGATTCCATCGCCGCCCACGGCATAGACGCGCACAATCTCATCAGGCGGAATATTCGAAACATGACGGTGAACCGCGCCGATAGCGTCACGCGGGTAGCGCGATATGTATATCTTATAGTCCATTCTTCGCCCGATTGAAAAACAGTTTTCCAAATCCGTCAATACTCGGCTCAGGCTGTCAAGTGTGCGGAACGAGTGCGGATTGATAACGAAAAGGTGCCTCATACCACTCCTCCGGTTTAATGTCTGAATTACATCTCCTTGAATGCCGCGGCAAGACTATTTTGTAATATAATTTCTCAGCCATTTACTATACAGCCGTTACTATTTATTACGCAATAGTTGACACTCCCCACCGGGTGAGGCCATAATGCAACTAAAGTAATAAAATAAGGAGAAGATCGGCGATGAGTGGGGCAAGAAGTAAAAACAACGTTTTTTGGGGCGCGTCGTCCCTTGGCCAAGTCCCCCGAACTACTCTGATCAATAAAATGAAAACAATCTCCGCCAGGAAAAATATTTTTTTAACCGCGCCCGGCGGTTATGGCAAGACCGTTGCCGCCGCTCAATGGCTTTCCTCCGTTCGGGGAAAAACCGCCAGGATGATTGCTCGCGGCGAGGACAACGATCCGGGTTTTTTTTACAGGCGGCTTGCGGCGGCGTTATTTAGACTCGTGGGACATGAAAAACCTTTACCGGACACAGGCGTTTCGTTTGACGGACTGCTCGAAATAATCCGCCCGCTGCCGGAAAAAAGTCCCCGCCGATATTTCGTTCTCGACGACCTGCATATGATTAAAAACGAAGAAATAATAAATAAAATGCCGCTACTGGTAGCCCGTTTGCCCTGTTATATTTGCAGCTGCCTATTAAGCCGTTCCGAACCGACGGAGCAGTTCATCAAAACAGGGCTGTTCGAGATAATTACGAAGGATGAACTTTTGTTTTCGCCGGAGGAAGTGGGAGCGCTAAGCGCGGAAAAAGACCGCGACCTGAGTTCGGCGCAAATTGATGAATTGCTGGAACTGACAGGCGGCTGGGCGATGTATATATCCGCGCTGCTGTCGGACGGTAAAGCGCCCTATGAGAAACGAAAAGGGAAACCGCCTCAAACTTTGACGCAATATCTGGAAGCGAGGGTTTGGGGACTAATGGACCACGAAACAAAGAACCTGCTGAGCCGCCTCGCCATACCAACCGAGGTTACGCCTGAGTTGTGCGAACGCTTGACCGGACAAACGCGCGGGAGAGATATTCTGGGCCGGCTGGCCAAAAAGGACAATGCTTTCCTGTCGCTTGACGGCGATGATACGTACCGCTTCCATGATATTTTCCGTGGTTTTCTTCTGGAACATATGGATCTTTTTTTGGGCGGGGAAGAAATACGGCGGCTCAATGACATTGCCGCCGGATGGTATTACGAGCAAGGGGATTATTACGCGGGCGCGAGGCATTATATATATAACAGGGACCACGCCGGAATCAATCGCTGTATGGAAGCGACCAACCGCTATCATGAAGAAACGGGCAGTATATCGGTTGAAGTCAGAACGAATTTTATTAAGCAGTATGTTTGGAATCTGCCCCAGTCATTTATAGCCGAAAATCCATATCTGATCTCCAAGTGCGCGGTCGTGGCGTTTCATGAGGGCTGCGCGGCGGATTTTGTTAAGTACGTGGATTTGCTTCGTCAAAAAATGCCGGAAATTTCCGCCAAATATCCGGAGCTTATCCAAAACGTCGGATTTATCAGTGGTTTGGATTTTCGCGTACCATTGATTCGATTTACCGAAACAGTAGCGAAATCTATGCCTCCCCCGGAAAAAAAGCGGGACGAAAATTCAGGAAGCGCGGCAAAAGTCTCGACGATTACGCAAAACCTGCCCTTTTACCATCGTTCCATGCGCGACTATTCAGAGTACCACAAGCTGAAAGAAGACGATCTCAAATTGGTCAGAACAACCTTTGGAATGATGATAGGCAAAGATTTTGGATCAATGGAGAAGTCCATCGTCGCGGGAATTTATTACGAACGCGGCGAGCTTCTGGAAGCCGTTCACCATGCGCTTGAAGCGCATCACGCCTGTGACGGCAACGCGCACCCCGAAACTATATTCTCAGCCGACATGATTTTGGCGGCGGTTTTGTACGCAATGAACGCCTCGCTGGAGGCGGATAAAATCATGGAAGACACGGAAGATTTCATAGAACGCAAAGCGGAGTTCCTGCGCCCGAATTTCAAAGCCCTGCAAACCGAACGGGCTGTACGCTGCGGAAATATGGAAGCCGCGAGAGAGTGGCTGGCCGTTTACGCAAACCGTTCAAACCGTTTGCCGTTCTATCAGATATGCCGGCACTTTACCACGATGCGCTCCTTAATCGCTTTGGAAGATTACTCGGCGGCGATAACTTTCGGGAATCGGCTTCAAACATTGGCCTCAGATTATAACCGTCCATTGGACAGAATAGAAAGCTGCCTGCTCTCGGCTATTGCTTTATGGCAAAATAACGAAAAGAACGAGGCAGCGGGGCAATTGAAACAGGCCGTAAATATGGCCATGCCTTATAAATTCACGCAGTTATTTATCAACGAGGGTAACGACGCACTGCCCCTGCTTTGGGAGCTTAGGGAAAAGACGAACAGGCCCGCCGGACTGGTACGTTTTGCGGACAGGCTGACGCAGGACATTTACAAAAGATATAAACTTAAACCGACGAATGAAATAGCGCCCAATCTGACGACGCAGCAGCGCGCCATGCTGCCGTATTTGAGAAAAGGCATGACTTACCGGGAAATTGCCGCCGCAACCGGTATAGGGCGCGCAACAGTCAAATATCACGTCCTGCTCCTGTACAAACGGCTGGGCGCGCGCAGCGCGCAGGAAGCCCTCTTAAAAGCGAAGATGTTTGGACTTCTGGATTGATGAATAGTTGCATTCACCGGTTTTTAGAATAATACAAACTCCCCGGTTGGCGGATTGGCGAATTTTATGTGCGACCAAAGTTACCTCTATAAAATCAATTAAGAGGTAACTTTTCGTTACTCTACTTAATTTTCAACCTGTTAATCTTTCAAATGAAATTACCATGCTGATTTTCTCGGTAAAGCGAGGTGCGTCATGTCTGAATCGATGATGAAAATTCTGCTCGTGGACGACGATGAATGTTTGCTTCGTATGGTATGTTTCAGGCTGAAACGTCATTACGAGGTTATTACGGCATCCTGCGGAGAAGACGCGCTCAAGATGATAGATGATGGACTGACGCCTGACATTGTGCTGCTGGACATCGACATGCCCGGCATGGATGGCTTCGAGGCGTTCTCTTTTATGAGGGAACGGCAGGCGATGGAGTACGTTCCGATAGTATTTTTCACTGCGCTGACCAGTGAAGAGAACAAGGTGAAGGGCTTGAAAATGGGCGCCGCCGATTACCTGACGAAACCGTTCGAAGGCGAGGTGATGACGCGACGCATTCCCATGTACGTCGAGGCGGCGCGTACGCGGCGCAAGCTGCGCGAGATGGAAAAAAACGGAGCATTCCTGATAGACGAAGACAAATTTGCGTATTTCACGTCGCGATTGAGTACGCGGGAGAAGGAAGTAGCGCGCCTTCTGCTGCTCGGTGAGAGCAATTCCATGATTGTAGAAAAATTGTCGTACCCAATCTCCACCGTAAAGAAACTGGTAAGCCTTGTATACGACAAACTTGGATTTAACTGCCGCAGAGAATTGAAGGATTTTTTTCGCGCATGAATAACCGGAGGAAACTTTTCAGTTTTCCGCCACTGAACACCAGTTCGAGCTTGCGGTAATCGCCGAACGCGCGGCGATTCCGGCGAAGGCAAAAAGAAACGATAAGGAGGAGAGATTTGTAATGAAAAAGATAGTGCTATTCGTATTTGCGGTTGTTTTGTGTATTTGTTTCTTTTCGGGCGTTTCGGCTTACGCGGAAGACGAAAAACATCCCATTGATTCCGAGCTTGAAAAAAGACTCGAAGTCGCGGATACCACAGTGGATATGATGGAGGCTTACGCTCAAACGGCAGCAGATTGGGACAAATTGCTCAACGAAAACTACAACGCCCTGATGGAAACGCTGAGCGGCGAACAACAGGAGAGGCTCCGGGCGTCTCAGCGGGAATGGATAAAATTCCGCGATCTTGAATTTGAGTTCAACGCAAATTTTTGGGACGATTTCGGCGGCACGATGTGGGGGATATTTCCATACGTCTTTCAATCGGATTTTATACGCGCTCGCGCGCTGCAACTGGGAGCTCTCATTAACCCATTAGAAGGACTGATTGAGTGATCCCCGCGCCGGGCAGATAAAATTTTCTTGCGTCAATCGCGGACGGCAAATAGCAATGGAAAAGAGGTAACTTTTCGTTACCTCTTTTCCATTGTAAGTGTTAATGCTATGATATCGACTTCGAAGTGCGCCGGATACTTAAAATAATAGTTTCGGCTGTGTAGCGCGGTGTTTCTGCTCTCGGCGTTGTGGGTGTTGAATATAGCGAGAAGGAAGGAATAAAAAAATGCAGAAACTGAATGAAACAAGGCGCAAATTCACGCCGCTTAACGCCATAGAAGAAGCGTCAAGGTGCCTACTGTGCCATGACGCCCCTTGTGCTAACGCCTGTCCGGCGTCCACAGCTCCCGATAAGTTCATTCGTTCCATACGGTTCAAAAACCTGAAAGGCGCGATAGAAACAATCAGAACCAACAATGCCTTCGGCGCTTGCTGCGCGTTCGTCTGTCCCCGTGAAAAACTGTGCGAGGAAGCATGCGCCAGAACCGGCATTGACAGGCCGATTGATATAGGCGGTTTGCAGGCGTTCGCGATGGATTTTGAAAAAGAATCCGGCATGAAGGTTTTGGAAAACGTCCCGCCGGTACTGGAAAAAGTCGCCGTTATCGGCGCGGGTCCCGCGGGGCTGGCCGCCGCGTCCTCGCTGGCGCTAAAAGGATATGACGTGACCGTATTTGAGGCGAGGGAGCTGGCGGGCGGTATGCTTACATACGGCATTATTCCCGCGCGCCTGCCTCGATATATGGTGGATCACGAAATCGGGCTTATCAAGGAACGGAACGTAAAAATCAGATTGAATACCAGAGTCGGCAGGGATATTTCCTTCGATGAAATAAAAAAAGAATATAAGGCGATATGCGTCGCGGCGGGGCTGTGGCGCTCCGTCATGCCTGAGGAGTTCGCGGACGCGGGCATATCGGGGGTAAAAAGCGCGATGGAGTTTTTAGCCGAAGCCAACAGGGGTGATACGCAAATACCGGAAAACATAACAATAATAGGCGGCGGTGACGTCGCAATGGACTGTGCGGCGGCCGCGAAGCTGTCGGGGGCGAAAAACGTGACGATTTTATACCGGCGAACCATACCGGAAATGCCCGCATGCGAATCCGAGCTGGCGTTTGTGCGGAGCCTGGGCGTCAGCATCATACCAAATTTTGTATTGACGGAACTCGTGGACAGGAATAAAAAACTGGCGGCTGTAAAAGCAGCCGGCGTTACGTGGGCGGACAGAAATACGTTCGCGGAGGACGCCTTATCGATAATACAGCTACGAACGGAGCTTTTGATCTTCGCCACAGGGCTGAAACCGGAGGATTTTGATTTTCTTGGCGTTTCCCTCGATAAAAACAATCTTATCATCACAGACGACCATTGCAGGACAAGCGCGGAAAATATATTTGCAGCGGGAGACGCCGCAGGCGACGGAAAGACGGTTGTGGAAGCCGTCGCGGCCGGAAAGAGGATGGCTCTTTCGGTTGACGCTTATCTAAAGGAAAAGAGAGGGTGAATAGCGATGAAAAGGCGCAATCTGTCGATTGAGTTTTGCGGCGTGAAATGTGAAAACCCTTTCTTCCTTTCTTCTTCGCCTGTGGGAAGTAATTACGAAATGTGTAAAAAGGCGTTTGAAACAGGATGGGGCGGTATTGTTTATAAAACGGTCGGATATTGGATACCGAATGAATGCTCCCCGCGCTTTGACGCGACGCGCAAAGAAGGGACAGTCTTCGTGGGTTTCAAAAACATGGAGATGATCTCCGACAAACCGACGGAGAAAAATCTCGAAATGATGACGCGGCTCAAAAAAGATTTCCCCGGCAAAGTACTTGTCGCCTCCATCATGGGAGAGAACGACGAGGAATGGGACGCGCTCGCGAAAGCGGTCACAAAAACCGGCGCGGATATGATAGAGTGCAATTTTTCCTGTCCCCAGATGACGTTGAGTTCCATGGGTTCCGATGTCGGCACAAATATGGAACTGGTGGAGAGATACTCGAAAATCGTGTCCGGCGCGACCCATCTGCCGGTACTCGCCAAAATGACGCCTAATATAACCTCGATGGAACCGGCCGCCAGAGCAGCCGTGAAAGGAGGCGCGGCCGGTATTGCCTGTATCAATACGATCAAAAGCATCACGGAGGTTGACTTGAATACCTTATGCCCCCTGCCGGTCGTAAACGGAAAATCCTCAATTTCTGGCTACTCCGGCAAAGCGGTAAAACCGATCGCCTTGCGTTTTCTCGCTCAAATAGCGCAGGACGCCGAATTGCGCGGCGTACCGATCAGCGGCATAGGCGGGATCGAAACCTGGGAGGACGCTGTGGAATTTTTGCTTCTTGGCGCGGGGAATCTGCAAGTTACCACCGCTGTCATGCAATACGGTTACAGAATCGTCGAGGATTTGATAAGCGGTTTGTCTTACTGGATGGACGAAAAGGGTATTTCCAATCTCGGCGAGATAGTCGGAAAAGCGCTTGATAACGTCGTCCCAGCGGAGCAAATAGAGAGGGATTTCAAGGTACATCCCCAATTCGACGACGATTCGTGCCTGGGCTGCGGGCGGTGCTATATTTCCTGCTATGACGGCGGGCATCAGGCGATAAATTGGGACGAGGAAAAGAGAAGACCCAAGCTGGACGAAGAAAAATGCGTCGGCTGCGGGCTTTGCGGGTTGATCTGCCCTGTAGATCAATGCGTGACCCCCGGAAAAATAGTTTTCCATGCGGGAGCGGCGCCAAGAAATGTACTTGTGACCGCTAAAAACAACTACGCAACATTTGATATTCCCCACCGGGAGAAGTGATGTTCCACATAGCGGGCTGATATTGCACGATTGGCCAAGACGCCCGCACGATAATAGAGCGAAAGGGATGGTCATAAATAATGGCAAGAGTAATTACGTTTGGAGAAATCATGCTGCGCCTTGCCCCGGAGGGCTATTACCGCTTTGTGCAGGCGGAGAGCCTGGGCGCGACCTACGGCGGCGGGGAAGCCAATGTCGCGGTGTCGCTGGCAAATTTAGGCATTGACGTATCGTATGTCACAAAACTTCCAGCGCACGAAATAGGGCAGGCGGCGGTGAACTCTCTGCGCCGCTTTGGGGTTGATACTTCTAATATCACGCGCGGCGGCGAACGCATCGGCATTTATTTTCTCGAAAAAGGAGCGAGCCAGCGCGCCTCCAAGGTCATTTATGACCGCGCCGCCTCGTCCATTGCAGCGGCCTCACAAACTGATTTTAACTGGGAAAAAATCTTTGAGGGCGCTGACTGGTTCCACTTCACCGGTATTACCCCCGCGCTGGGCGACAACGTTGCAGAAATTTGCGTTGCAGCCTGCAAGGCTGCTCATGCCGCGGGGCTTACCGTAAGTTGCGACCTTAATTACCGCAAAAACCTGTGGAGCCGCGAAAAGGCGGGGCAGGTTATGGAAGGGTTGATGGAGCATGTTGACGTGTGCATCGCCAACGAAGAGGACGCAGGCGACGTATTCGGCATAAAAGCCGAGAGTACCGATATTACCGGCGGCAAAATCAGCCACGAAGGCTATAAGGCCGTGGCGAAAAAACTTGCCGGCAGGTTCGGCTTCCCGTTTGTCGCGATAACCTTGCGCGAGTCGCTTTCAGCAAACGACAACAACTGGGCCGCTATGCTCCATGAATGTAAAAGCGGCGAGTATTACTTCTCCAAAAAGTATTCCGTGCATATCGTTGATCGCGTCGGCGGCGGCGACAGTTTTAGCGCGGGACTTATCTATGCCATGCTGAACAATATGCCCCCACGGGAAGCGCTGGAGTTTGCCGTTGCGGCAAGCGCCTTAAAACACAGCATCGAGGGCGACTTCAACCAGGTGAGCGTCAGCGAAGTCAAAAAACTTGCCGGCGGCGACGCCAGCGGCAGAGTGCAGAGGTAATCAGGGCGGCGCGGACCGCGCCGCGATTTATCCGGGCGGACGGATCGCAGCCATAGCCGGCGCGCTAAATGCCAAGTTTAGCGCAGCCCCATTGCGCCGTTTCGCTTATCCGATTGTCTGAATGATTACAGCATTTTTTAATCAGGTGATGATATACCGCATCCCCCGAATTTATCATGATGCGAAGCGCGTTACGCTTCCACAGCCACAAATTATTTTTGCCGGCATACCAAAATCGCGGAAATATAATATTCATATATGTATCTTCATCCATGTCCAATATGTACTCCGGTTTCAGGTATTCTTCAAACTCCTCCAACAACGGAAATTCTTCCGGCTCCATGAATTTGTCCTTATTTAACGGACACACATCCTGACACGCGTCGCACCCGTATTGCCATAATCCCATTTGCGACCTTGTATTTTCTTCCAGCGGACCCGTACAAAATTGGAGATGGGTAACGCATTTACCTCTATCCATGGACAAGCTGCCCGCTAACGCCTTTGTAGGGCATGACGCGATACATTTTTTACAATTTTCGTCACATGCGGATGAAAGAGCGGTTTCCTGCACGGCGTCATAATCCATTTCTTTATCAGTAACCCAGGCGTCAATCCAAATATAAGATCCGTGTTCCTTGTCGTATATAAAATTGTTGCGCCCAAATTTCCCCAGGCCCGCTTTGGCCGCGGCCAACCGGACAGGAACATCGCATTTCAGTATATTGACTCCAAGAATTTTCAGATACATTTCAAATTCAGTTTCCGCCCGGTACTCATTCGAATAGGGAATCCGGCC
>Ga0099364_10014760_pt1 | contig 10361 bp, 10 predicted proteins | sample TergutTh196P3_FD_73070 | JGI IMG/M metagenome (GOLD analysis project Ga0099364, IMG submission 73070) | Microcerotermes parvus P3 segment gut microbial communities from Pointe-Noire, Republic of the Congo - Th196 P3 | ecosystem: Host-associated > Arthropoda: Insects > Digestive system > Gut ...
CAATAAGAGATAGTGCTAGAAATGTAATTAGCACACGTTTTGTTGATACCATAAAGTACCTCCATTAAAAAATTTGCTTCTTTACTTCAGTGCATATTTATTATATTACCGAAAAAAATAGTTACGTAAAGCGAAAGTTTATTTACTTAATGGAAACGAATAGTTGCTGTAATATACCTAAAGGACCTTAATTAATCATGCAGTAGAACTTTGTATAACCTAAACACAGGAGCTGTTTTTGTACCTTACTTTAAGTTGTCATACATGGAAATTCCCGCTTCTGCGATTAAAACATCGTCCTCTCCCATAAAACCGCTGAAAGCGCAGATGCAGTTTCCGTCGGAGCTTACAACTGCGCCTTTCCAAAAGGATTCAGTCCCAACGACATCGTAGAAGGGAGCCCCACTGCTTTTACCGGTACGGCGAGAGTAAGCTATTTTTTCGTGGACCGTGGTATCGAAGCTCATTCCTGTGGATATGGGATATCCGTCCTGCATACGAGGGCCGCCGAAAGGCTGCCCAAAGGCAAGTATGGTGGACTCCCATCTGTCCGGCTTCTTTTCGGAGCGGACTTGAACGACCATCATGCCGCCCTTGCCGTTAGCCTGATAATTCTCGCTAGCATTGTAAATCTCCAGTGTTTTCGCTTCCATAGCGTCGATAATTTTGTTTCTGTCCATAATTTAGTCCTGCCGTAGTAGGTTAAGGGAGAACATTCCCGGCAGCCAGGAAGATAGAATACCACTCGTCCCTAGTAAGGGTAATATCCGCAGCCTTTACACAATCTATAAAACGTTCGAGGTTCGTGGTCCCTGTTATGGGCTGCATTTTTGCCGGATGCCTCAAGAGCCAGGCAATGACAATGGTGGTGTTGGTCACCGAATACTTTTCCGCAATCTCATTTATCTGCCTATTGAGCTCCGGAAAGTCAGGGTTATCCAGGAAAACTCCTTTGAAGAAACCGTACTGGAAGGGAGACCAAGGCTGTATGGTTATATCATTAAGACGGCAGAAATCCAGAACGCTCCCATCCCTCTGCAAGGCAAAATCGTCCTGCATATTAGTGTGAAGCCCCTGGGAAATCATCGTACAGTTAGTGAGGCTCAACTGGAGCTGATTAACTACAATAGGCTGTTTTACATAACGCTTGAGCAGTTGAATCTGCATGGGATTCTGGTTGCAAACCCCGAAATAGCGGACCTTCCCGGACTGATGAAGTATGCTGAAAGCTTCGGCTACTTCTTCGGGTTCCATAAGGGCATCCGGCCGATGGAGGAGCAGTACATCAAGGTAGTCGGTCTTGAGCCGGTTAAGAATCCCATCCACAGAAGAAAGAATATGCGGTTTTGAAAAATCATAGGCCGTCTTGGTCCTGATACCGCACTTGGACTGAATAAAGATTTTTTCCCGTATCGAAGAATTCATTCCTATTGCCTTAGCAAAAATTTCTTCGCAGGTTCCCCTTCCGTAACCATCTGCATGATCGAAAAAATTGGCCCCCAAGTCCAAGGCGGTCTTTATAAAGCGGGCAACTTCGTCATTTTCAATCTTGTTTATCCTCATACACCCCACTGCCAGGGTTGGTACTACAAGCCCGGCAGATCCCAAATTAATATTTTTCATAATAGTCCCTTAAAAAATGATTTCTTTCCCAGATTTAGCGGACTGGTATACCGCATCAAGAATTTTTGTGACTATAAAAGCTTGCTGGGGTTTCACCAAAGGTTCCTTATCTTGGGCAATAGCCTCAAGCCAGTTTTTTGCCTCTGCAACTCCTGGCGGTAGATGCGCTCCTTCATAGTAGGCAACATTTCCCTTAGCGGTAAGTTCTTCTTCTACGAGCATACCGGCGCGGCCTCTGTTAAATATCAATTTGTCAACGGGATGGCTCATACCTGAACGGATCTCGGCCCCTGATTTGGTTCCGCATAAGGTGGTTGAAGCTTCTCTGGAATCAAGAATATTCAGAGCCCATGAAGCTTCCAAATTCACAAGCGCACCGTTCTTCATTTTGATGAATCCAAATGCTGAATCTTCCACTTCGTATTTGGTATAATCCCAGGGGCCCCACATGTTTCCATCCGTCGCTTGTGGCAGCGAGCCGAGTTTATGGAACGTTGTCCCAGACACACTTACAGGTTCGTAGTTGTCCATCATCCAAAGGGTCATATCCAGTGCATGGGTACCAATATCTATTAGGGGACCGCCGCCTTGCTTTTCTTTGTCCATGAAAACACCCCAGTTTGGAACCGCTCTCCTTCTGACTCCAAGTGCTTTTCCATAATAAATATCTCCCAGGTCCCCGGCCTCGCAGCACTTCTTAAGCATTAGTACTTCAGGGCGGAACCGGTTCTGATAGCCAATGGTGAATTTCTTACCCGATTTCTTCCATGCCTCCATCATTTTTTCTGCATCTTCTGTTGTTGCAGCCATGGGTTTTTCACAAAGTACATGTTTTCCTGCGGCAAAAGCGTCAACTGTTATTTGGGAATGTGACACATTTGGCGTGCAGACGTACACAATGTCAAGGGACTTGTCTTCCAGAAGTTTGCGGTAATCAGCATAAATCGCTGCTTTTGCCAAGCCGTGTTTTTTTGCAGTATCTTTGGCCTTCTCTTCTTGTATGTCACAGAGGGCCACTACTTCGGCTTTGTCCGCAAATTTAGCAAGAGACGGAATATGCTTGTTATTAGTTATTCCGCCTGTACCGATAATACCCAATCTTAGTTTTCCCATATTAATCCTCCTATCCTTTGTAAACTGATATATCCAAAAACTGTATACTAACGGGGTTTTGGAGACGAATTTCATATCCCACCGGGCAGGGTAGGCCTGTTTGTACATCAATGACGAATTTAACAACATTACCTGTACGCTGATTTACCACATAGAGTACTTCACCGCTTACATCAAAGTTCATGGCCCTTGGAATTTCACCGCCCGATGCTACAATTCCGTTTAAGGCCATTTTTCCCTGTTTGTCCAATTGATAAGCGGCAATGCTATTATGACCACGGTTTGATACATATAAAAATTGTCCTGATTTATGGATGCGAATTTCCGAAGTCTGATTATGGTCAAAGGTATCGCCAGTATTTGACGGTGTATAATCTTTAGGCACAGTAACAGCGCTGTCGAAATGTTCCATTTTGCCTGTTTCAGAATCAAAACCATAGGCTTGTACGGTATTATTTTGTTCACTGTTGCAATACAGTAAAGGCAATGTCGGATGAAACACGATATGCCTTGGGCCGGAGCCTTTTTGTGTCTGCTGCTCCCATACTCCTTCCAGCCTGCCCTGCCCATAGTCGATTCTGTAAACACGAATCAGGTCGCTCCCTTTGTCTCCAACGAGCAGGAATTTCTCTTGGTTGTCCATATAAACAGAGTGAGGGTGCGCTGTCCACTGAAAAAAATCCAAAACGCTGTTTCCCTCAAGGACTTTTAAATCGCAGCATTCGCCCAGGCTTCCATCTTCGCGTATGGGAAACATGGCAATACTGCCTTCATCGAACACCCTTTTTGCTGTATATGTACCATGTTTTGTACGAACACTTTTAGTTGTAACTTCTTCATGGTTCCCGTGATTACTGACAAAGGCATACCTTCTTTTGCTGTCAATAATGAGATAGCATGGATATGCCCCTGCAGAAGATACTTCATTAATCCATTTCAACTTTCCTGTGGAACGGTCAATTCTGTATGCGCATACACCTCCGCCATTGCCATGTATCCCACCAAAGTCTTTCCTTTCATCAGTGGCATAGAGGAAACCGCTGGCCCCATGAATGCTTATACAACCTGCATTTACCTGGGATGTTACCATATCAATCAATTCCAAGTTACCGTTATCATTAACAGAATACACTTTTATACCGCCATCACCTTCACTTGGATTATTACTACCCTGAATATCCGCCCCCCAAGCTCCAAGGTAGGCTATTTGTTTTATAGAATTTTCCATTCTCTTCCTCACTTTATGCAAAGATTACTTTTTCAGTATGCTTACCCTTCTTTGATATTTATCAAAAGCAATGGCCAATATTAGAACACTTCCTTTGACTATATACTGGACAAACATGTTTAGACCTGCAAACTGCATTCCGTTTTCTATTATAGCTAGGGTGAAGATACCGACCACCAATCCCCACATTTTTCCTTCACCACTATTAAATGAAATGCCGCCCAATATTGCCGCTGTCATAACGGTGAACTCAATGCCTGGGCCATAGGTGGCATTTGTCAGACTTAATCTGGAAATGTAGATAAAACTGGCAATGGCAATAAAAAAACCAGAGAGCATGAAAGTGGATATTCTCATTAAAGCGACATTTACACCCGCAAGCCGTGTTGCTTCTTCGTTACCGCCCATGGCTTTTACAAATCTGCCGTAATAAGTAAAGTTATAAATTACGCTAGCCAGTGCAACCGCCATAATGGCAATGTATACGTCAAAGGGTATACCCAGAAAAGTTCCTCTTGTTATTATCCTGAATGAATCAGGAAAACTGTGGAAGGATAAACCCCTAGAAATAATATTTGCCATTCCTCTGAAGATAGTCATGGTGCCTATTGTTACAATCAAAGGCTCAATTTTGAATAATACAGCTACTCCGCCATTGATTAGGCCTAGAGAAACGGCAAACAATATGGCGATGATGACAGCAAGCGGTACGGGAAGATTTTCTAAGGTCATAAGCCTTGCGACTAAGACTCCTATTGCTGCAACTTGATAGCCCACAGACAAGTCAAGGGCTCCACTCATCATAACAAAAGAGATGCCCACAGCGGCTACTACGACATAGGTGTTCTGAACGATCAAATTACTGATATTCATCCATGAAGAAAAAGCTGGGTTAAGAAAGCTGAAAACGATAAATAACCCGATAAAGATTAATACCATCACATAGTTTTTGATAGTTTTTCGGATGATTATTGTTACTTTTTCTCTATCCATATTTATAACTCCTTTTTCTTTAGGCTGAAAGAACAGAACATCCATCTCCGCCAGATGCCAGATCCAATATTCTTGCCTGGTTTGCTTCATGTCTTACAAGTACACCGGCATTTTTTCCTTGATAAAGAACAATGATCCTGTCGCTTAAGCCTATAAGCTCTTCCATTTCTGAAGAAACAAGGATAATCGCGTTACCTTCTTCGGCAAGGTTCACTATCAGCTTGTATATTTCCTGCTTTGCACCAACATCAATACCGCGAGTCGGCTCATCAAATATGATGACCTTGCACTTGGCAGCTAAGGTTTTGGCGATAACTACTTTCTGCTGATTTCCACCGCTTAAGTTGATTACAATTTGTTCCATACTTGGAGCTTTTGTTTTAAAGCGCTGCATATAATCATCTGTGATTGCTTTATCCTTTTTACTGTTTACAAAAATGAATTTCGATATTTGCCGTAAACAGGAAAGGGTTGTATTAATCCGTATGCTCCTAGACAGTAGACAACCATGCCGTTTTCTGTCTTCCGGTATCATTCCAATACCGGACTTTATTCCCCCTGCGGGTGACTTTATTTTAACCCTTTGCCCAGTTACAATAATATTCCCCGCTTTCCTTTTGTCAGCGCCATAAATAAGCCGTACAAGCTCTGTCCTCCCTGCTCCCACAAGGCCGCCAAGGCCAAGTATCTCTCCCTTATGAACTTCAAAACCAATGTCTTCCAGCCCATTGCCGCATAACCCTTCAACCTTGAGTATTACATCCTCACTGTAGGGTTTTTTAACAGGGAAAACTTCTTTCAACTCACGGCCAATCATAAAGTTAATCAATTCTTTCCGTGTTGTTTTTGCGGTTTCCACAGTCGTGATGTATTTTCCATCCCGCATAACAGTAGCTTTGTTAGATATCTCAAAGATCTCATCCATACGATGGCTGATATAAATGATACTGATACCCTGTTCTTTTAATTGGCGGATAACCTGAAACATCTTTTCAACCTCTGCCACAGAGAGCGGCGCTGACGGCTCATCCATAATCAGCAGCTTCGCCTTTCTGAATATTGCCTTAGATATTTCAACAATCTGTTGTTTTGATGATGGAAGGCCATTGACAGTTGCATTGGGATCAATGTCAACGCCAAAGAGATCAAATGCCGATTTAGCCACTTGGCGCATGTGTTTTTTATTTACAAAGCGCCCGTAGCGTTCACCAAAACAGATGTTTTCAGCAACAGACAAGCATCCTACCAGATTGAATTCCTGGTATATAGCTTCTACCCCGTATTTTTGAGCCTTATAGGGCGTCATTTCCGTGTGGATAATTCCATCGTTGAATTCCAATGTTCCGGAACTGGGTTTTTCAGCGCCAGTAATAATCTTTATAAGAGTTGATTTACCGGCGCCGTTTTCCCCAAGTATGGCATGAACTTCACCCTCAAAAAAATCCAAAGAAAAATCATCCAGCGCAACAACACCAGGGTAAAGTTTTGTTAAATTCTTAACTGCTAGGATTTTTGAGGGCATAGTATCTCCTATCTGCCAAAAAATAATTCCGTATCAGGAAGTTGCGGCAATTGGGTGTAATAAACTGTTCGTAAACCCGTTCCGCTCTCGTTAGCAGTTGTAAAGCTTAAAGGTTCCATAGTAAAAGCAGGCGGGGTTTCACCATTGACCATCATTCTTGCGAAATTTTGTAAGGTTCCAATCAGATCCCCTGAAGCAAAAACTCCTCGGAGAAGGCTTTCATTTGTAGGGCTGCGTAGAATCAATGTTCTTTGTGTTTCCGTAAGATCAGAACAAAAAACAGCAAAATTTTGCACAGGTGTAGTTATTCTCCCGGCTTGGATCAGTTCTCGTGCCCTTGATTCAACTGCTCCTCCTACGCTTCCCAAATTCATGACAGCGTGGATATTTGAGTATCCCAAAGTCAGGACGTTTTCTAATGCGTTCTGAGCTTCAATTGCTTCAGTCCCAGCATTGTTGCGGTTTCCAAACTCAATGATATTTACTTTGGGATTAAAATAGGGGTTAAGTTGAGCCCTGCCATTACTGTCCAGAATCAATCCGCCTGTAGGCTCGTCCACCGGTACTACATTTCCATTACTGTCCAGATATGTAATGGGCGGGCCATTCTCCCTTATATAATAAATTGTGGCGGTATTAGCTCTTCTAAGGAATCTCTCGCCTACAAGACGCATTCCCAGAGCCCTTCTAATCATGTTAGTATTAAAAGTCGATTCTGTGATTAGTACGTTTACTTCACCAGGCCTGGCATTTGGATATGTCCTGTCCACCCACTCGGACAACATGGCAGACATCATAACGCCCATTAGGAATTCGTCGTTTCCCACATAGACATCTGCACCGCCAGGTCCCGGGTAATTATTGCTCACTAATGTTCTTACACCGGATCTTCTTGCCATCTGGAGTACTTCAAAATAGGTAGCGCCGACACCGGCAGGAAAAACATAAATAATATTGTTTCCCCCTATTACGGCGTTCTGAATTTGATTTATCTGAGTCGAAATATTGTTGCCTGCATCAAGAACCTGAACCTCGGCGCCAGCTTCCTCAAACGCGGCTCTTACTGCCTGACCGATCATAGTGCCTATGTAGTAGTCAGAAGCAGCTGCAAGCGACATGGCGACCCTTATTCTTCCATCATTTTCGCCCCTGTCAGCTCCGCCGGCCCCCAATAGCAACAATGCCAGAGCCATCACTGCTAAACCTGGTAAAAATCCAATCTTTTTCATATGCAATCCCCCTAAAGATTTCTTTATTTAATTAGAATAGAAAATAATATTTTCGTAAAGCGAAATTTTTTTTGCTTGACGTAAACCACAAGTTGCGGTATAATACCTTATGGAACAGCGGCAATTACTGAATTTCCTCAGCGCCTGCGAGGAGAAGCATATTACCAAGGCGGCGGATCGGCGCTTTATCACCCGTCAGGGGCTAAGCAAGTCCCTGCGGGAGCTGGAAAACGAGCTGGGGGTAACGCTCTTTGAACGGGGCCGGCATGGCGTAGAATTAACCGAATACGGCAAAGTATTGGAAAAAGCTGCCAGGACCTGGACCACCCAGCATGATTATATCCTGGAAACTATAAAGACCATGAAAGCAAAAAGCGGCTCCCGGCTGTCAGTGGGGATCGCCGACAGCCTTGTTTGGTCTTTCCCGCATAACTTTTTCAGTAGTTTCCTGAGCAGCCATCCGGAAATAGAGCTTTCAATCAGGACTATCCCTTCAAGGAACTGCCAGGATGATGTACTGGAACAGAAATTGCAAATTGGTATTACCGCTCCACCTGTGGATTCTGATAAATTCGATTCTTTCCTGCTTCGGAAAAGGAAATTTTTTCTTGTTGTGGGAAAACAGCACCCCTTTGCGGGAAGAAATTCTGTAAAAGTAAAAGATCTCCAGAATGAGGAAGCAATTACGCGCCACTCCTGGTTGTACCAAGATGACCCGATTGCGGAATTCTGTGTGCGCAAAGGTATAAAAACAGAAATCCAGATGAGTTATCTGGAAATGAACCTGATCATGGAACTCCTTGAAACCGGGCGCTATGTTATGTTTGCATATGAAAGGATTTTTGACAGCGAAAGGTTCCACTATATTGAGGTTGAAGATATCGACATTTCTGTCGAGTTTCACCTGGTGGTCAACAAAAGGGCATTCATAAATGACGCGGCAGAGCTTTTTATCGTCTGGACACGGGAACAGTTTTTGCGCCCTCCCAATACTTAGGTCATGGCCGAATCGGTCGTTTTTTCAGCCAAGGCTTAGGTTCATTTTCTTTAAAATCCTTCGGATTGTTTCATGAGACATTGTTTTTTTATCTGTATGTGACAATGTACTCCAGGCGTCTCGCAAGAGCCGTAAACTCCAGTGCGCAGTTCCCTTAGGTTTGGGGCTGGACACCAATGCAATTAATAATGCCACATCTGCATCACTCAGCTTCTTATACCTGCCCCTGCCTGGTTTCCCTTCAAGGGTTACATCAAATCCTTTCTTAACAAAACTCTGCCATAATCGTGCAACTCCACTGTGGCTCATGCATGTTCTTTTGGCTATCATGTCATAGGTATAGCTTCTGTCTTCAGCTAACAGCAACACTTGTGCGCGTCTACGTTTTTGTGCGCTGTACTTGTCTTTGTTAATTATCTCATGCAATGTTTCCCGTTCTTCTTCTGTTAAGGTCACTATATTTCTTTTTACAGGCATAGACTCCTTCATCCTCGATTTCCAAATGGTTAATATAGTAACCACTACAATGGCTTATAACACTAAACATCATTTCTTTAGTTAATTATCATTAGTTGATAATAAGATGTCGAGCGAAAAAACGTTTGCATCATTGTCAATAAAAAGTTGCCTAACGTTGGAAGCGCAGGAGCGACAGCCATCTCTTTTTGCGTAATATTAAAGGAGCCTATAAAAGTAAATTAATAGATGGGAACGCCTTCCAATGTGATACTATATATAGTATCATATGTAGTATCGGGTAGCAATCTATAGGGAAATTCGCTAATAATGACAGAACCTTGCAGCCATGGAGGCTCATTATGAAACTTGGTATTAATTCACCTGAATTAACTGCCCCTACAGCGGCGGAATTGTTCCGAAAAGCTCATGACTTTGGCTTTAGTCAAATGCAGTTAAACTATTCATCGGTTTATGATGAAGAAATGCCGGCTTCTATACCGGAAAGCGGGAATCGGGAAATCGCTGCCGAAGCGGCCCGGCATGGAATTGAAATTGCCGCCTTAAGCGGAACCTTTAACATGGCTCATCCTGATTCTGAAGTAAGGCAGGAAGGAATTGCCCGGTTTGAAAAAATAGCGGCTTCCTCCGGCGGCTTTGGCTGCGAACTTGTCTCCATCTGCACAGGCACAAGAAACAGGGAAAGTATGTGGGCGTTTCATCCTGATAATAATAGCCCTGAAGCCTGGAAGGACATGCGCTCGGTAATGGAGCAACTTATTTTAATTGCCCACAAGTATAACATTTTTCTGGGCATTGAGACGGAGGCGTCAAACGTGGTCAACACTCCGGAGAAAGCTAAAAAAATCATAGAAGATTTGAAGTCGGATCGATTAAAGATTATTCTGGATGCGGCAAATCTCTTTCAGAAGGGAATGGCAAAGCGGGAAAATGTAAAGCCCGTTATTTCCAGGGGAATTGATATTTTAAGCCCCTGGATTGCCCTGGTTCACGGCAAGGATATAAAAGAAGGGGAGGGCGCTTGACAAACTCCGCCTGAGTATGATACATAGAATTTGATAAACAAGGGTGTTTATCGGCAGGGGCGAACTTTCGCCCGCCGGTAAACACCCTTTTTTTTTGAGGGAAACTGCAAAGGGTCAGGGTATGGGGATTGACGAAAAGCTTATTAATTATTTA
>Ga0099364_10014761_pt1 | contig 10359 bp, 9 predicted proteins | sample TergutTh196P3_FD_73070 | JGI IMG/M metagenome (GOLD analysis project Ga0099364, IMG submission 73070) | Microcerotermes parvus P3 segment gut microbial communities from Pointe-Noire, Republic of the Congo - Th196 P3 | ecosystem: Host-associated > Arthropoda: Insects > Digestive system > Gut ...
ACTAAATGGGGCAAAAGCACCGAACCACAGCGCAATAGCCCGATTTCGCGGCAAGCGATTAGCAGAATGCGGAGAAGAACTGTTCTATCAACAGGTAGAGAAATTACATGAGTTGGGTGAAGTCAAATACGAACATTTGTTTGTAGACGGGACAAAGTGTTGTTGCCCGCATTAAATGGCCAATACAAGACCGCATAAACAGACCGCAAAAGTTGCTCACGAAATTGACCGGATTAAAGATATGTATGGTGAGGGCGTGTGTGCCTCACCATACAAAATCACCGTGAGTAAATAAGAGACTTAACCCTGAGCAGCCCTGATTAGGTATTCAGGATACCGAAGATTAATAGCTTCGACAAAATATGAAGCAAAGCTGCAACAAAATATATCCGAAACACTGTATCGTTTGCATTCGTCAAAGTTTGCGGCATCGTCAAGGAAAGCGGTAGGCGTTGTGTCAGTGAATAACTGAAAAGCCAAACGCGTGACCTTCAAACTGCTGCCCGTTTGCCATGGTTCTCGAATTGCCTCAGGATTTATGCTCCGCGCCCTAACGTCATATATGGAATCAAAATGACGGCGTGTATCGTGGCACATTCCCAATGTGTATATCAAACTGCTCAAATATATGTCCGGCTTTAGTTTTAGGGACTGCTTCACGAAAAAGTCTTTATGGGTTTCATCAACAAATCTGATAATACTTTTTTGCAAGATAGCCATTGTGTCCAACCCCCTTTCGTAGTAGTTGTCCGGATTGCGGATTGTTTGCAGCTGAGGCAGCCACATCCGCCGTGGGCCTCATGGGTCAGTATCGTCCATGCAAACACCGCCAATTTGATTTTTTTGCCAGAGATATTCCAATCGGGCCGCGAGCTTGGCATCCCCATCCTTAGCTTGAATGATTTTCGCGTAAGCTTCCCGAAGCTGAAGTTTTTGCATCTTCACATCCAGTTCACGCATGATGCAATGGTAATCGTCGCGGACAGCCCGGTCATATTTTGAAATGTCCCAGTATGCAAGCAGCTCGCGGATACGTCCCAATAAGGTCAGCGGAATCAAAACATTCTTATCCATGGTCATCACCCCTTAGAAAAATTAGTATGCAAATTTGATGTTTTCAATAACGGATTCGAGAACACAAAGTGCGAGTTCTCAATAATTATGGATGCCTGTAGATAATAGCCGCCCCAGCGCCGCCGGCCGGCATGATTACCATGACAGTTCCTGTTCGACGACGTATTCGATTACCCCGCCATCAATGGAGTGCATGGCCTTTTGTGCCGCATAGAGCAGAGACAAAGAGCACGCCTTGTTGATTTTCCTCGCGACGCCATCGGAAAAGCTGAATATGGCATCCACGGCGGAAGGGGAGAATATCTCCCTCGATTCGCCGGCATAGCGCATATGCGAGTGGATATAATCCTGGGTCTGGGCCCGGTCAAATGGGGTGAGGGCAAAGCGGAAGTCAATGCGTTGGGTGATTGGCTCAAATATTTCTTTGGACAATTTTGTGCGCAGCTCGCTCTGCCCGACGACGACGAGGCTCATTAAGTTTTGGCTGTCCATGCAATTGTTGAGCAGGAAGCGCGTTTCTTCAAGCATGCTTGAGGAAAGCTTGTGCGCCTCGTCGATGATAATGACGGGTATGACGCGTGAGTTTTCTGTAAGCCGCGAAAAGCACTCGATCATTTTCCGCTTGCCCTCGCTACGGTAAAAACTTGGCTTGACGTCCGATGTCAACTGTGTCAGAACTTCCCAGTAGAAGACCCTTGGCGTCAGGGCGGAGTCAGCGATGTATATGCAGCGGAAGCTATTCTTGTCAAGTGACGCGGTGAACTTGCGCATGGCGGTTGACTTCCCAACACCGACGCCGCCGGTGACTACGATGAATTTGCGGTTCATTGCGGCATATTCCAGCCGTGAAAGCAGCTCGTCGGATTTTGGAGTGGTGTAAAGATGCTCCACGGGTATGTCGCGTTCGAATGGGGTCTGCTTGAAATTAAAAAACTGTTCCATCGTGTTCATATTGGCCCACCCCCCTTCGGTCTGCGGAAATCAAGCGCGCCGTTGCGCTGTTTTTCACGCACCCTGTTTCTTTCTTCGTAGACTTTCAGGAGCCTGGAATGCGTGGGTTTTGATTTTGACGGGGCAGGGGCGTCTTCCAATTTGGGCGCACGTTCCGATATATGTAGTTTTTCTGCTTTCCGTTGGAATTTGCCGTCGAGCCAAATTTCGACCACCGATATGTCGAATGGGTCGTAGCGCACATCGACGCGGCGGCGGATCAGCGCCACGCCGACATCAAAAGTCACGCCCGCGAGGCTTATGCAGCCGCTTTTGTCCACCGTCCTTTGCTCTTCCCAGAGGAAAGCGTCACGCAATTCGAGGCTTGAGACAAACTTTACTTTCGCTGGGTCTTCCGTGTACGCTTGATATGGGGTCCTCTCCCGTTTGCTTTGAAGCTCCCCGGTGCGGGGGTCCCGCTGCTCCAACGCAAGCGCGCCGTGAGGGTCGTGGGTGTATCCCTCGTCCAGATAGATGGCAAACTTCCTATTTAGTTCCGGCAACGTCTGTATAGGCTCAAGCTTGAACTCCGCAAGGAACTCATCGACCCTTTGATGGTATTTTTCGCATTTGCCTTTCGTCTTTGCGGAATAAGGCTTAGCCGCTATATGATTTATGCATAAGCGCGCGCATGCCAGCTTAAACCATCTGGACACGAATATTTTCCCATTGTCCACCAAAATATCCGATGGCTTCCCGAACTTCAGTATTGCCTTGCGGAAACAGTCTTCTAGTATCGGCAGGCGTTGGTTGCCGTAAAATTCCGCGTGCATGACCATCCTTGTCTTGTCGTCGATGATCGTCAGCAAATATGTCTTTTTCTTTTTCCCGTTGACGATAAGGGTCGGACCGTATTTTATATCGGTTTGGAAAAGATCATTGCGCCGCTTGCGTTCAAAGCGGATGGAGGGCAGCGCGGCTTTGCCTTCCGCCCTTAATTGCGCTACGCCGTAGCCGCGCCGGATCAGCTGCCTGTTCAGGCTTGACCGCTTCACTTCGCCCGGCTTGACGATCTTTTCGCCCTCAAGTATCTCAATGATCCTACGCACGCTCCGCTCCGGTATTTCCTCCCTTAGCTTCATCGCTTCGGTTATCGCCGCCTCCGGCACTGCGCGCAAGCTGCCTTTGTCCGACCTTGGGGCATCCTCAAGGCTCTTGTGCCCTTTTTCTTTGTAATGCTGGATGTGCCGCCGCAATGTGCGCTCAGATAAGCCGCTTGATTCCAGAATCTTCGCGCGCAGCCGCCGCCGCTCAAATGCGTCCAGGTTCTCATTTAGCAGCGGGGCGAACGTTTCAAAACGCCGGATGAGCTTTTCGCTGTTCTTTTCTGCCATATTCATGCCTCCCGGATGATTGATTTTGACTAGTCACCGGCATTATACATGGCTTTCACCCGGTCATTTTTCAATCTACTTGATAATACTTGAAAACGGGGGTCATATATATGACGGTATGCCGATAGTCCTCAGCCATATGTTTGCCAACCCCAGTTTGTTCCCGCAGCACTTTATTTCATCTTGCTCCGGCACCGCCGTCAATATTTGCTCCAGCTCGTTGTAGCAATGCCCCGCGTCGATAGCGGCAATGCCCACTGCGTATCCGGCCTGCGAGAATTGGCGCCTGAGTTTGCTGGCCGCCTCAACGATCCTGTTACCGATCTGTTTGACCCACCGCCTGACCGTTGGCTCGCTCGCCGTTGTATCAATGTGGCCAACAGGCTCAGTGGCGCTGTCTATGATAACGCCCTCTATCTCGTTGCCGCTGTAATGCTTGCAGGGCAATAAAAAGTCCGGCTGCAGGGAGTGCCATGTGCTGCACCCCCTGCACCAGACAACAATTATTGTTATTTTCTGCCCTGTTTCTTTAATCTCGCGGTCATATTCTGAATGGCGGCGCATCTGTTTTAAACATAGCTCACAAAGAATTTTCTTGGCGGATATGGCTTGTGAAATTATTTCTTCGCTTTTTTCCGAATACTCATTGACGTTTCGGCCCAGATACATTACAATCGGCATAGGTTTTTGGTTGAGCTTTCATGCCGTTTTTCGCCTGCTAAAACGTTGGCGGCATGTTAGCTCTTCCTTTATTTTAGTCAGCATATTTACATGGTTGACATTTCGTATACAAAGGCTGACACAGGCGTACACGCCTGTGTGCCACGTCGGCGTGTACGCCGTCGTGCTTTGTCAGCATACAACAACATAAAAAAGCTGCCAGCTTACTATGGCAGTTTTTTTGTCCTTTTGCAAACGGTCACTTATTCTGAGCAACTCATGGCTTTTTTATATGGCTGAAAACAGTCGGCCGCGTCGGCCGCCTGAAAAAGAAATTTTGTGCTTTCGGCAATGGCCAAAGCTTGGATGTGCTGCTGCCGGACCGCGATATAGCCCTCGTCGTCAACCCCGTCATCGATCGCTGACAAAAACGGTTTTACCGCTGTCGGGTTAAGCGCTTTCGCTTCTGAAAGAAGCCTTTCGTCAATCGCTTCGCGTTTCAGCCGCTTCATGTCGGCGGCGTGTTCCTTGTCCTTTTGCAGATTAGCGGCTTGAAGTTCCGCGATCTGTTGTTTCAGCTTTTCGGCCACCCCACTTTCCGATTTCAGGGTTTCGAGCTGCTCGTCCCGTTCTTTCAAGCTGTCTTTCAACTGCGTTTTTTCCGTGTTGACTTCGTTGAATCTTGATTTTGTCACATAGTTTTCGGTAACGCCGTTCCAGACCTGTTCAACCTGCTCATCGGTCAGCCCGAGCCCTTTTAATGTCGCCTTGTTCATTTTTCTGTCATCCTTTCAAATTTCGTTTTTTAACGCGGTCACGAACCGCGAATTTGTCTTTCGTTTTACGCCTGAAATACCAAAGCGGCGATTTTGCCCATGAAAAAACCGCCCGGAGGCGGTTTGGTTGGTGTTATTAACTTACGCGCTTCTTTCATCCTTCATCGCGAGCGCTTCTTCCAGAGTCATGCTTTTGCGGTCTTCAGGCACAGAACCGCAATCAACGTGAACACTGTCACCACACACTTCGCACCAAATATCCAAGCATCCACGTCCGCTCTTTTTTTTAAGAAAAACCTGAATCCGTGAGACTTGCATGCATCTCAGCAGATTCTTGAACATCTGTGTGATCCAGGCGTTTTGTCAAGCAACATCTGGTCAAATACCGGGTAATCAGCCACAACTATTGAATGTATGCACCTTAAAAACTAAATCCAGCGATACCAAACAAGCCCTCATTAAGCGGGATACGCTGATTCGTTGTTCTGTTGCCGCTAAGCCAGCACAAACCGGGTGTATAGCCGCATGAATGGATGTCGCCAGACATTGCTCCTCCCCAACGCGAGAATCGTCCTTCTGCCATGCTCCTTAAGGTGTCCGGCAATCATTATGAGGTTGCCTATCACCGTCCGCAAACGGCGGCGCTTGACTGGCCGCTTCATCTTCCGCGCATCGTCCGCCTTCAAGGACTCCTGTCCTATCATCCTCAGGATGTTGTAGGCAAGGATCGTTAGCTCTATTACCAGTTCGTTTGTCTCAAACTTCCCGGAAGGGAGCCTCTCCACATCCATGTCCGTCTTGATCTCACTGTGGTACTGCTCACACTCCCCATGTGCGTGGTAAAGCCCTATGATTTCATCGTCGCTCATATCAAGGTTGCTCCACCAGAGGTTAAGCTCAATATCTGGAACAAGCAGTATCTGCCCTTTTTTATCTATGGTGCGCTCAATAACCTCGTATACTATACGGATTCCCTTGGTGCATGTGATGCCTTCGGAATCCTCGTATGAGACATCTTTGAATGTTGTGCCTACATAGACGGTCTTTCCTTCACGCGGATTGCGGATATCCTTGCTCTCGCCCTTAACTTGCTCAAGCCAGCCCTCTTTCGTTTCGCCCCGGCGCGGGTTGCGCTTGATGATGAACGCCGCCCCGTCCTCGATGAGGATGCCTATGTTCTCTGCGGCGTCGTTTCCGGAATCCATCCGAACCAAGAGCGCCCCATCCGTCATTTGGTGGCACATCGCCAGTGTTTCACGCAAAAAGTCAGGCGTATCCTTCTGGCAGTGCTGCTTGCCGATGCGCAGCTCGGCATTGGCGAGAAACCCCTCTGCCCCGACGTAAGCCATAATCGGCGCATACCCGTCGAACCCCTTGTATGTCCTTGACACCCCTTCTTTTGCTGTCTTGGAATTGTCAAACGGCGTCACATCTATGTCGAGGGGGACGTAGCCGTTCTGCAAAGGCGAGGGCTGTATCCCGTAGTTGTTGAACAGGCTCACGTTTGCCCTGAGTATTTCGCCCCTTAGCGTCGAGCCGATTTCATCCATGCGTTGGCGCAGCGTCTCGGCTGAAGGGATGCCACGCCGGAGGCCAAGGGCCATTTCGTAGAAGCCGGGGTCGTCATCCATTTCCCGTACCGCATCGAATTCTGTCTTGCCTTGGACAAGCAGCCCTGTATATGTCAACAGGATGTCACCGTTCTTAATCTGCGGCTGGGATCGTTTCCCTGTAATGGACGCCCTGTTCACGTTCTCAACCAACTCGCTCTTCCCAAGCATTGCGCCGACCACCGACAACCCGCTGGGAGTAATCAGGCGCTCGTTCGAGAATTCAATCACAATCTTTTTCATGGAGGCACCCCGTTCCTCTGTTCTGTAGCTTTATTATACCAGAAACAGGGGGATATGTGTTGTTTTGCCTGGTGTTTTCACCCAATGGGTGTTTACGATAGGTCGGTGTTTTGTCGAAAAAAACTTGTGTTCATCGGTTTCCGGCCATGCGGTGAGCAGATGAACTTCACGGATTCAGGTTAAAATCAATGCTTTCGTTGTTCAGCAACGATATTACATTGTCCGGTGTATCAGTTATTACACCACCGCATATGGCAAGGTAAACACTCATATAGTCATCAATGTTTGCATGGATGTATTCGGATAGCGGAGAATTTCTATCATCCATAATCGCTGAATAGTTTTCTGTTCGCAATGCGTTGAAATTGGATTCTTTATAGAAAATGCTTAACATTATCGCTATGTTATCGTAGTTGATTACGTAGGATTTATCTTTATAGATTAATTCCAATAACGAGCGACGAGCGGTTTCAGTATCTATCCCTACAAAGCGAATTTCTAAATGTTTTATTCCAAGTGCAACCTTTGAGTCGTCGCATTCATCAATTGCTAAGAAGCCTGAATCCTTTGAAAGATACTCCGCAAGATGCTTCTTTGATGCTTCGTCAAGAAATGAAGTTCTCGTAGTTTTTTCACCTATCAATGTCAACAGGGTATAGGCATACTTTGAAAGAAAGACATCGTTTTTTCCTTTTGGGTTTGCTGGAGTTCCTTTTATGTTTTTAGTGTCGAACAAATCTGATATAAAAGAATTCCATTCAGTGCCAAGAGCTATCACCAGAGAAGTAAGTGCATCTTTCTGTTCGCTATATCCAAGAATAAAATCGAAGCACCTCTTATTTAAAACCTGTATGAGCAGCCTCTTTGTCTTATCTACAAATATGCGTTCAGACGTGAAGTCGGTCAGCAAATAGTCAAACAAGGCATAATTCAGAATTTCTTCTTGCTCAAAGTACGCTAAAGGAATCCGCGAAGCGACCATCTGTGGATTGTCCAGAGAGTAGGAGGTCTCCTTAGCTCTCTTATCCCTAATGCTGCGCAAAAAAATCTCATCTGTGCGTGTTATCGAATTTTCATAAAAGTACGTCATATAATCCGAGTAGGTTTCATCAACAAAGCCCTCTCGAACAAGATATTTTAGCAATGGAAAATATGGACTGTCTTTGATTTCGTTAAACTCCTCGACCTTGTTGCCTGTTACACTTTGAAATTGCGCTTGGAAGAGATTCTCAATATTAGAACGATTAATGATATCATGCAACCGCCGTCCAGTTAATTCAGTCAACTCTGATTTTAGGGTAGAGATATCCGCTTCCAATGCAGCAACCCTTAGTGCTTTTGCATTGTCGTTTTCTGCACTTCTCGCCATCCGTGCGTCATACTCATCAAAAATCGCACTATGTGGTCTAAGTAGGTAATCACGATTATTCTCGATGTTTTGTCTGCATGTTTGAGGGTTATCGCTTAGGTTGAAACGCTGATAACCGCTCCTTTGCGTCATGTAAAGCTTGGAATGATAAAGTACAGCTATTTCATCTGAGAACAAAAGTTCATTTCGCACTGCTTCCAATTCATTGCTCTTGGTCGTAATGATATTTTGAATCGCCGCTTTCTCAGTTTTTATCAACCGTTCCTTGCCATTACCACCAATAATCTCAAACAAATACCCTCGACCCAACTGCAGATTGGCAAAGTCGCGAGGAAATAAATTTTTAACTGCTATGAGCGCAAGCATCTTATTTGGGTCTGGTTCGGTTATTGAAAGTCTGCCATAATAGACAAAAAACTCATTGCAAATATTCTGTAGTATTCTCATTTCGTCTATGTACAGCGATAACCCTTGCAGAAAATCTAAATCAATCACAGAGGTTTCTCTCCCGATTAAGCCGCTTTTTTCAAATCTATCAATAAATCTATCATACGAGTTAGAAGAATCAATCACAGGAACAATCGGTATAATAAAGTCGAAAAACTTCATTCTATCTCTGGATTCAAAAATATCATCGCGCATTAGATAAAAAAAGCGCAGCAGTGAGCCTTTTCGATTACTATTAACAAGAGTGTTAATTTCGTGGAGACGTTCAAATATTCCGACTAAATCATATCGATCGATATCCTCAAAGACGATAACATCGGCATCGGCATTCTCAAATAAATAGAGAACCTCGTTCAAATATTTATCAAAATAGGACTCATTACTATCCTCAAATACTTCGAATCCTACTCCACTAACATCGGCTCTCTTTATCTTGTTACGGCTTCCCTGCAGCTTTAAGAAGCGATATATGAACACACCTATCATGTAAACAAATACAAGACCAATGACAAGACGGATTTCAGGTTGTTCTGTAAAAGCAAGGGCATTTTTTAACCAGCTCACAGAAAGCGATTGCACAAACAAAGTCCACTGCGTAAAGAATACAGAATACAACCCCAACACACAGCTAATAGCCACAAGTATGGCGGAAATGATGTTTCTTCGTTTTAATTTTTCTTTTTTTACACGAAAATTCGTGAGCGTTATTTTGGAGGGGGAAATCTGGTGAATCAGCTGATTAAGGATTTTTCCTTCAAGAATTGTCTCAGTAGATTTTTCATCATCAGCGATTGTTGAATCCTTGGTTGCTGGGTGAAAGTGTGCCAAAGATATGTGCAGGAACTTCTTATTACTATGTTTCTTTTTATAAGAAGCGAGTATACTGCTTTTTCCCGAGCCATAGGCGCCGGAAATAGCAACATTACGCACATTTTCGTGTAAGAAAACAAAATTAAGCGCACTTTCATAAACACCTATTTCAGCATCGTCAATAGGCGTGAGTGCATTAAATTTGTACTCGCCATCCATCAATGTCTCGCCTCCGCGTAAGGAATCAGACCAATTCCGCCATGTTTTCCTGATTATTTTCCATATTTGCATTAAGGTCATTCAATGTCTTCCTCTGTCATCCGCCATCACTCTATCGCTCGGATGTTGTTTTCGATGAAGTAAATTTCATCGTCATCAAGTCCGTATTTCTCGAATAACTGCTTGTCAATCTCTTGAATGCTTGTATCCCACAAAATATCCGAACTGTTCGTGAAATCCTGAATCGGCACGAAGCGATATGCCTTCGATGGTGCGTGTTGGGTTACTTTCACGGCAGAAACAAGCAGTCTCAAAAGTTGTGTTTTATAATAATATGCAAAATTCTGAGCCTCGATCTCGCTTTCGAACGGAACATAAAGATATGTTTGAGAACAAACCGAATTAGGAGGAATCACGATGGGTTTTCCGAGGATTATATCATCAGTACCACTACCTCCAGCAAAAGGAAATATCGCCTTGAAGCGATCAATGTCTCCAGCGTTTTTTGTGATTTTTGCCCTTTCAACATAAGCTGTCTTATGCTCTCGCCCTTCAAGATAGTATAAAAGCGTATCAATACCGTTTTCAGGCGTTTCATACACATTCACTGGCGTTTTTATGCTTGTTTTTGGATTGGTCGGTATGCCAAAGGGTGTATCTCCTGAAATTAGGGTGCTCAGTGCCACTACATCAGGGTTGTAAACCTTACGAGTAATACGAACAACCATTGGATTACGAATGAAAACATCATACTCGCCAAGCATTCTTTCGACCGAATCTGTCTTTCCGGAAATAGTGTAAGAATACTTACACTGTCCGCTATAATG
>Ga0099364_10014762_pt1 | contig 10358 bp, 10 predicted proteins | sample TergutTh196P3_FD_73070 | JGI IMG/M metagenome (GOLD analysis project Ga0099364, IMG submission 73070) | Microcerotermes parvus P3 segment gut microbial communities from Pointe-Noire, Republic of the Congo - Th196 P3 | ecosystem: Host-associated > Arthropoda: Insects > Digestive system > Gut ...
CAATCATTTCTGTGATAATCTCTTCCATGGAGTAGAAACCTTTTGTCTTGTGAATTAACCATTTTGCGGCAAAGATAGCGCCTCGTCCGAATGCAGCCTTATTGATACTGTCGTGTGTCAGGCGAAGGGTTTGGTTCTGCAAGCCGAAGATAATTTCATGTTTGCCGACAATGCCGCCTACTCGCACTGATTTTATGCGATCGCTGCTTATCCCCAACTTATTCGCAATTTTCAATGCAGTTCCGGAAGTTTCTTTTTTTTCCCGAAAATGCTCTTCTACAATCTCAATGTCTGCGTATGGCGCAATTTTCTGGAATATTTGTGAAGCTACAAAAAGGAAATTTATTCCTAATGTGATGTTGGGAGAGTATAAAACAGCCGTTTTTTCGGCGTATTTTTTCAATTGAGCAATATCCTGTTCCGTATAATTCGAAATGGCAGAGATAATCCGTGTGCCTTGTTCTGCGGCGGCTGCATAGTTTTTATATCCGTCTGTGCCCGAAAAATCGACAATAACATCAACGTCATTGTCCTTAAAAAAATCAATACCCAAATCTTGCTCGCCCCAAACAGGCACAGCATCATATTCGCACCCAAACAAATGGCTGGCATATTGAGTTTTTACGGGCTTTGTTTTGCGTATGATCCATCGTAATTCAAAACTTTTATCATCGAAAAACTCTTTTGCAACCACACGTCCGGTAGTTCCAAATCCCCAAATCCCTATTTTAATTTTGTTCATAAATTCAAAAAAAATAGTCTTTTCAATATTGCGAAGATAAGGTTTTTTTGTGAAAAACAAACTTATTGTTTAATTTTTTTATTATTTTCTGTTTATATCAACCTCCAAATATTTTTTCGCATTTTCGGGAAATGAGGGTAAATAATAAGACAGCGTAGGCAGAACTTATTTTAAAATAAACAAATTTGTTTATTTTTGGTTGCCCAATTTGCGCGAAACCTTGCTCGTTAACACCTCTAAATCAACTATTTACCAAGTTTTTTCTCCGTCTTCCCATTGTCATATTTTACAATGTACACGCCGTTTTGCGGTTCTCGCGGCAGTTTTTCTCCAAGAATGCCATAAAAGCCAACAACGCGAGCCGAATTTGCCAAAACCTCGTTTATACTGTTCTCGTCTTCTATTCTTTGTATATTATAAAATTTGCTCCAACCATAAGACCCAATATATTCTTCAAATGCCGATGAAGGCACATAAAGTGTTGCTTTTTTGTATATATGGTTATAATCAAAACCATAACCTGCACACTCATCATCAATACCAAATACATCATAATAACCATAATAACTATCATAATAAAATATAGCTTGCGGTGTAGCGCTTTTATTTATAACCGAAGTAAGACTGATGCAATTAGTGAAAGCCAATGCTCCTATCGTTGTAACCGATTTAGGAATTGTTACCGATGTTAAACCACCGCACCAATAAAAAGCCATAGGTTCTATTTCCGTAACCGAATTAGGTATTATTACTTCTTTTATTTGGCAACCATAAAAAGCTAAATAGGGAATTATTGTAACATCATTTCCTATATTTAAAATTGTAAAATTCATACAACCAGAAAAAACGCTAACATAATCTTCCGGAGGATATTCCGGATATTCCACCCGGTTGAATATACGAGTATTAGCAGCATTGAAATTAACTGTTGTTAAACCACTGCAATCGCTAAACGTGCCATTTTCTATATTCGTAACCGATTTAGGAATAGTTACTTCTGTTAAGCCGATACAACCGGAAAAAGCAAAGTTTCCTATTGTAGTAACTGTATTTGGTATTATATAGGAAACGTCTGTTTTACCTGTTGGGTATTGAATAATGGTTGTTTTGTTTTTATTAAATAATACACCATTATCAGAACTATAATTAGGATTATTTGCTGCTGCATCAATTGTTGTTAAACTACTGCAACGATAAAAAGCTTTATTACCGATACTTGTAACGTTTGGAATATTAGCTGTAGTAATATTACACCCATAAAAAGCATTACTTCCAATACTTATAACGTTTGGCATTGTTACGGAAGTTAAATTGCCACACCCATAAAAAGCATCATTCCCAATACTTGTAACGCTTGGAATATTAGCTGTAGTAATATTACACCCATAAAAAGCATTTTGTGCAATGCCGGTAACTAAAGGCATAGATACTTGCGGTATGTTTGTGCCTCGAAAGAAATTCGATTTTATAACACCATTATCGGTTATATTGACTGTAACCAACGACCTTGGAACATAATAACCAAAACCCTGAATGCCACTATAAGTAGCATCTTGATGCCATTGACAGGTATATTCTCCTGTAAGAGGTATTGGTGGAGTAGTACTATAAATACCAGATGTATATGTTATGCTATAAAATAAACTGCCTAATACCGTGGCATCAGCACAACTGCTTAATGGTAATGTGAGTGATGACAAGTTGCTGCAATTGAAAAAAATTCCATACCAATGAGAACCTCCAATTACATCATAACGCATAGGTTTTCCAATACCTGTAACACCATTCTCTATCACTATGGCTGTTATATTATTGCGACTGCTATACCAGGGAGTATTCTCCGCACTGTAAGAATTAATTGCCCCTGTGCCACTAATGGTCAGGGTAAGATTATTGCCTGTACCTGTGAGTTCCCAAGTAAGGTTTGCACCACACGAGCCGCTTGTTTGTGCGCTCGTTACACCAGCACTCATGCCCAAAAAGGCGAGCGCTACGAAAAATTTGTTACGTTTTTTCATGAAAAATAAAAGATTTAATTTTGCCGCTTGTTTCCGAAAAACGGCAAGTTATTAAAAATAAAGAAAGCGCGGAAACAGTTAACTCATCTTCCAAGAGGTATCACCAAACACCCAACAACAAGATAAGCAACAGTCTCCGCGCCTATATAAAATAAACGCAGAGCATTGTTGCAATCATCCCTGTTGTTTTGAAAATTGGTGATTTTCTTGGAGGGACAAAATTAAAACACTTTCAAAAAAGTAAAATAAAATCCCGACTTTTCGGGGTGGTTATCCAAAACCGGCAGCAAATGTAACTTGTTTTTTTTGAAATAGCAAAAAATGAAACAAATATTAAAGTGTATTTTTTTGCTAATTACAACACAAATCTTGGAAAATATTTTTTAAACAAAAATAACAAACCGGCAAAATCCACGATAGATTTTGCCGGCTTTGAAAAAATCATAAATTATAGGTGAAAATTACCCTCCTCCGGTTCCGACAAAGAAATCTTCTTTGTTTTTAAACAAAATATTGAACGATGTAAGCGAACCGTAAATGCGGGTAATGTATTGTTGCAGGTCAAATTTTTCTTCGTCGGTAAGATTTTTATGACTGTTAATGTTTTGTTCCAACACGCGCAAGCGGTCGCGCACCATTACTATTTTATGGAAAAATGTTTCGAGCGGGATTTCTTTCGCTTGCGTGTCGACGCCGGGTTTCAGTATCAGTGTGCCGTTGTTCCATCGGTCGCCCATTTCTACTGTGGGTTGTACGCCGTTGTAATTGTCTAAAATCATTTTTAACACTTTTTCTACATCGCCGAGCGTAAGTTTTGGCTCGTTGCTGTTTTCTTCGGCTGCATCTAAAAGCGCCAAATCGTCTATCACCGTGCGTTTGACGAAATTCATTTTCCCGCCCCGCTCAAAAATAATATCACAATCGGTAAGCGAAACTTTGCTTATATAACCAATCCCGTAACGGTCGTGCTCTACGCACGCACCTGCAATTAAATCTTGTTCTGTCATATTTTTATAATTTGTAAATTACATTAAATTTTCACTGAATATATTATTAATCAATATATTATACGCGCCGTATCTACCTGCGAGTAGATGAAGAACTGCTGCGGCTGTTATCGCTACTCGTGTTGGCGCTTCGGGTTGGTGTTCCCGAAGAGCTGCGCGTTGTACCCGAAGTACTGTTATTTGACGAGCTCCTTACGTTGTTGTTTGTTTCGCGGCTACTGCTTGGACTTGATGTTGCGTTGCTGCGCGAAGGCTGTTCTGTTCGTGTTTGAACATTGTTTGCCGGCGTGCGCGAACTTGTGGTTGTTGTTCTTGTGGGCGTTGCCTCACGGTTGTTGCTTGCCGGCGTGCGCGAGTTCGTCGTTTCTGTTCTCGTGGTTGTTGTTGTGCGAGTATTGTTTTCGGAGGCGGCGCTACGGGCTTGCGGTGTGTTGCTTGTCGGTGTCGAACTGCTTGACCCTCTGGTATTTTGCATATTATTCGAACTGCTTGATGCGGCGCTTCTTCGATTGTTTTCGCTTGCATTGCTGCTGTATGCGCGGTCGGAGTACTGCGGTCGGTTGTCGTAGTTATACACTACGTAGCTTCCTCTTTGGGCGGGAGCCGCGTAATACACTTGGCGTCCGTAATAGTCGAAACGTGTGTTGTAATAACCGTAATTAATTGTTGCGCCTCTCGACAGCCATGCACCGTTAACCCACACATAGCCTGCTGCCGTTCCGCGGTAATCCCAATAACCCGGTACCCAAACGGCATTTGAATAAGGCAATCGCGACCAGTAGCCGTTTTGCCAAATGTAATTTCCGGAGCGATAATCCCAATACCAAAAACCATCAACCCACACGTAATTCGAACCGGGACGGTAAATGTTGCCCGGACCTGTGGTAATTACCATTGCCGGCGGCGCGATGGGAATAGTTGTGATAATAACTGTTGCTGCTACTGCCGGCGGTGGCGCCGGCTCAGCGTAAACTACTCTTGTTGAAGAAACGCAGGAAAATGAGGCAAACGCAATTCCCAACATCAATATTCCTTTTAAAGTTTTCATAATCGTGTAATTTTAAAGTTAGACTTTTATTTCTTTGACAAAGATAATAAGAAAAGTTTAATGGGTGATAGCATTAGTTTTTTTTTAGAAATTTGAAACTACCCCAAACTACCCTCTCATTAACGTTGATTGTTAATTTCTGAATTTTCCTTATCTTTGTGCTTTTTACGAAAATAGATAAACATGGATAAAAATAGACAAATGGTTTCGCCGATAAAATTTTATCCTTTTATCAATTTTTATCGCCTGCAAAGCAAGTATTTTTTTCGATAATAAAAACAAAGCAATGGAACACAAACTTACGATTTACAACACACTGACACGCAAAAAAGAAGTATTTACACCGCTAAACCCGCCTCACGTGGGTTTGTATGTCTGCGGTCCCACAGTTTATGGCGATGCTCATTTGGGGCATGCTCGACCTGCCATTACTTTCGACTTGCTTTTTCGCTATTTGATGCACCTTGGCTACAAAGTGCGCTACGTCCGCAACATTACCGATGTGGGACACCTTGAAAACGATGCCGACCACGGCGAAGACAAAATTGCAAAAAAAGCACGGTTAGAGCAGTTGGAACCGATGGAGGTAGTGCAATATTACCTCAACCGCTACCGCAAAACAATGGATGCGCTCAACGTGTTGCCGCCAAGCATTGAACCGCATGCCAGCGGACATATCATTGAGCAAATCGAATTTGTGCAGAAAATTTTAGATGCAGGATTTGCTTACGAAAGTGACGGCTCTATTTATTTCGATGTGGAAAAATACAATAAAAATAACCACTACGGAAAATTGTCGGGTCGCAATATTGATGAATTACTGGAAAGCACGCGCGAACTTGACGGACAAACCGAAAAACGCCGCAGTGCAGATTTTGCCCTTTGGAAAAAAGCATCGCCCGCACATATTATGCGCTGGAACTCGCCTTGGAGCACAGGTTTCCCGGGTTGGCACTTGGAATGTTCGGCAATGGGAACAAAATATTTGGGTGAAAGATTTGATATTCACGGCGGAGGAATGGACTTGCTGTTTCCGCATCACGAATGTGAAATAGCACAATCGGTAGCCGCGCTCGGACACGAAACGGTCAAATATTGGATACACAACAACATGATTACCATTAACGGTCAAAAAATGGGCAAAAGTTTGGGTAATTTCATTACGCTTGATGAATTTTTCACCGGTAGCCACCCGCTGCTTGAGAAAGCATACAGTCCCATGACTATTCGCTTTTTTATCCTACAGGCACAATACCGCAGCACCGTCGATTTCAGCAACGAAGCGCTGCAAGCAAGCGAAAAAGGCTTGCAACGTCTAAACGAAGCCTGCGCCCGTTTGCAAAAATTGACTGCAACCGAAAAATCTACCGTTGAAATCGGAAATTTGCGCGAAAAATGCGAGGAAGCCATGCAAGACGACCTCAACAGTCCGATGGTAATTGCGCATTTGTTTGAAGCGGCAAAAGCCATCAACACCATTCATGATGGAAAAGCGACCATTTCACCGGAAGATTTAGCGGAACTCAAAAGCGTATTCGATTTGTTCGTGAACGACATTCTCGGTTTGCCGTCCGAAGGCGAAGCGCAAAGCAATTCACACGAAGCCTACAAAGCTGCCGTTGATTTGTTGCTGCAAATTCGCCAAGAAGCAAAGGCAAACAAAGACTGGGCAACTGCCGACAAAATCCGCAACCAACTTGCCGCCGCCGGATTTGAGGTGAAAGATGGGAAAGATGCGGTGGAATGGACACTAAAAGAGTAAAACCAACCGAAAAATGAGCAATATAAACCGAATAACGACAACAGAATTTCGACAAGTACAAGGTTGCATTTTACGAGGCATATTCTTTTATCCAATTTGTTGAATATCAAGAAAAATTAAAGCTGAATGAATTTGTGCAGCCACTGGCTGCACAAATCGAAAGCGCTGATATTGAGCAATCAACTATTCAATCAACGGCGGAACTAATTGTGCAGCCATTGGCTGCACAATTACCTAACTTACCTAATTTTCTTAATTTGACAACTTTAACCAATCATTTTCAAATTCTTAATGCTTGCAAAACAATAGAAGAACGAATATTTTACGTGCTTTATTCATACAAAGAGCGGCTGAATAAAAAAGAAATGTTGCGTTGCCTCAAAAACAACACTTTTGCTCCGTCAATAATTTTACAACATCTTGCAAATATTTAAAAACAAGCATTTTACCTTCACAAAGAAAATCAAATTCTTTCAAACTTTCGCCGTTGCTATTTACAAAAGAATGGTATGGGCAACCACCATTACAAATATAAAAAAACTTACATTTCTTTGATTTGCATTTGTTTATTGCTTTTAATCGTTCGTCAATCATTTTGCTCATAGTTTCAGATTTTGGCGATAATATGTCCTTTATTTCTTGCTGATTGATATTGCCTAAAATCATATTTTGTGAACCTGTAAATTTCGGACAGTTATAAGCATCGCCGTTAGGTGTAAGTGCAATAAAATTACTCAAGCATCTTCTTCCGAAAGTGCATATCGTATTATTTGAGGGTTTTTGAGTAGATAAACACTGTAAAAAATAGTCAACAGTAAGCGGAATTGGTTTAACTCTTCCTGTTTCTATCCAAGCATTAAATTGAGAAATAAAATATTTTGCATAATCTTCGTTTGTTAAAGCGATGTCTTTGTCTTTTACCCTGTTTTTTGAGTAATAAATATACGGATTACTGTGAAATGAATTGATTTCTCCCAAAGAACGAAAATAATCTAACATTTCTTTTTCGTGTCCCAAATTGTTTTTCGTTACAGTGCTGATAAATCCGCAATTTTTACCTTTGTCAATAATATATTGCCTTGTTCTTTGAACTTTTTCAAACGAAGGCAAATTACCATTGGCAGGGCGGTTTTGATTGTGTATTTCTTCTGTTCCGTCAATGGTTGTAGAAATTGAAAAATTGTTGTCAAGCAAAAAATCTATCAACTCCGTATCAAAATGATTTCCGCTTGTTTGTACGCCGTTTTCGTAAGGTTTTGTGGTATATTTTTTTTGAAATTCTACCACTTTTTCAAAAAAGTCCAATCCAACCAACAACGGCTCACCGCCTGTCCATTCAAACACGACATACTTATGCCGCGTTTCAAATGCCTGCTTTATGGCTTTTTCCAAAATATCCGTTTTAAATGTGGTAACACTGCCTTTGTGCGCACCTTTTGCAAAGCAGTATTTGCAGGACAATACACATTTGTCCGTTAGTTGAAAGATAGCGTGCAAACTACTTCCTTCATTCAATGCCGATATAAATTCTTTTTTTGTCATAAAATTTATTTAAAAATCAGGAGTATAACCAAAGATTATACCCCCGACTTTCGTTTGAGATTTAACAAGCTTTTCCGTCTTCCTTGTTTGTGTGATTATTAGTATGTGTTTTTTGTCCGTAATTGGTGTGGCTATTGTTGCCATCTCTGTTGGTATGGACATCAGAATGAGTACACATCGTGCCGGTACCAACATTCTTGTTCGTGTGGTTGTTAGCGTGAGGCGTATTGGAATGATAATCGGTGTGGTTTCCACCAACATCAGTATGAGCATTGTTATGTGCCAGCATACTCCCGTCTTCATTCATTCGCAAACTCAATGTAATACGATTGATAACTTCATTGTCTTTTTGCATTTTGACAATGTTTTCAGTTGCATCAAATTCACTGTTATTGACAATAGCGGCAGGCGTTGCATTAACATTGCCGGCAAACAATAAACTTGCAGGAATAGCAATTCCCAAACTTTGTGCGATTTTTTTGAAATCTTTTCTTCTATTCATTTTTCGTTTTGCTTTACTTCCGTCCTTTTGCGGAAGGTTTTAATTTTAATTTAATTTTTTTATTCTAAAATTCTAATGTTATATCAACGACTATAACAATTAACTACTCTAACAGATACGACAGGGTCAAGCGGGGTTCCAAATCTTTCTTTTGTCCATAAAACTTGCCCATACGCTTGTTGACTTGTCCATACCCCGTCTTTAAATGTAAAAATAAATTCGGCTTGCCCCCCTCTCATTCTATCGCTATATTGTCCACTCATCTCAACAACAGCGACATATGTGCCACTACCATTAGGAGGAGTAAATTGCGGATACACCTCAAACTTGGTGGCATAATTTGGAAGTCCTGCTCCCGCCCAATCAGAACCTGTGATTTGCACTGCAAAATCGCAAGCATAAGAACAGGTAAGTCCCAATAACCAAACGCCTAAAACAATTAATAATTTTTTCATTAAAAAATCTCCTATATTTTTTCAAAACCTTTCTATTTGATTGGTTTTGAGGGTTATTCCTTCTACTCGTATGGCTTTTCGTAGGAAATAATACGCCCGTTTTTTAGAAAGTTTCTGCTCTTTCCTGCAAGATGATTTGAGTGTTTTTACAGTTTCACTTCGCATTTTTTGGGGAACAGTTGCAATTCTGTTTCATATATTGATAGCCATTCATTGTTTTCAATTTTTGACAAAAAAATAGCGTGGAAGACCTGTCTGAAACTCAGGTTACCACGCCTACAACTCCGGCAAGCCACTCCACGCCGTATTACAACGGCGTTTCGCTGACTTATTCTCGAGTTGTGCCTCTAAATGAGGGCTTTGGTGGTAAGTGAGTTTCAAGAATAACGCAATACGCTATTTTATATATGTCTTATTTTGTGCTTGTTAGCACTGTTTTTTGTTTATGTCATATTCAAAAGTTTCGTTAAAATTTCAAACACAAAAGTAACACTTTTTTTATACAAAAAATCGAAATATGCAATTTTTTTATTAGAGAAATAACTTTTCACCTTGTAACTCCTAAAAAATATTGTAATTCTACGGTTTGCATTCCATTTTGGGGATAATTTTATGTGTGCTTATGTGATGAAAATAAAATCGGCACAAAAGTTTTGCCTCTGGCAGTGTTTATACCTTTAAAGAAAAGGGGGTATCGTTTGTTTTTGAAAAATAATCTTGTTATCTTTGTGGCGAAATGTTTTGATAAATGGAAAAAGAAACAAAAAAAGAAATAGGCAAATGGCTAATGGATATAGCAAAATATTTATTAACCGCAGTATTTTTTACTTCTATTTTTAAACAAATGCCTCAATATTTGATGGCTGTTGTTTGTGTGGTGGTGGTGGTTTTGCTTTTTGTGATAGGTGTGAGTTTATATAATCGTAACACTAAAAAATAAAATTATGGACGCTTTAATAGTATTATTTGCAGTATTGACAATAGCAGTAGTGGTTTTGATTGTTGACAGAATAGATGCCAAGAAATCACAAATTGCTCATTGAAAATAAAAAAACAAAGTATATTTTTGTTGATTATAGCCATTGTGCTATTTTTTATATTCTTCCATCTTTAATAACGATACAACTTATTTATGTCTTGCAATTCGTCTGCGAAAATAATCTTTTTTTGATTATTATTGCAGATGAAAAGATATGACTTGTTTTTTTTGAATTGGCAATAACGCCTTGTAACCCTTAAAACATGTTGTATTTTTGATTTTAATAAACACCTATAAAAGCTA
>Ga0099364_10014763_pt1 | contig 10358 bp, 3 predicted proteins | sample TergutTh196P3_FD_73070 | JGI IMG/M metagenome (GOLD analysis project Ga0099364, IMG submission 73070) | Microcerotermes parvus P3 segment gut microbial communities from Pointe-Noire, Republic of the Congo - Th196 P3 | ecosystem: Host-associated > Arthropoda: Insects > Digestive system > Gut ...
ATACTGTTACCAGTAAATAACCAAACGGAAGATGCTTCACTTTCAATGATAGATTTGATTTTTTCCAAGTCGCCGTTTAGATTCATTGATTTTGGAAAGTCATTTTCTTTTACAGCAATTTTAAGATCACCTCCGAATCCTGTTGTAATCCAGATCACTCCTTTTGATTGCTCAAACGCATTCGGATACCCTAACCCATCTTCCCATGGTTTTGTTGTTGGCTTTATGTTTTCGGCAATAACAAAGGGTGAACTCCATGTTTTACCATCATTATCGGAATACATCATTGATAGTTCGTCACGTTGCCAACTTGCTGCTACTTCGCTTGTTACAAACTGTCCCTCGATACCGCCAATTCTCCATATTTCGCTTTTCCCTTTGTGATAAAGTCTGTTCCATATCAATACGATACGGCCGCTCTGTAAACGTAACAACTTGCCGGGTGAAGAACTGGCGTCAATATCAGTTTTTTGATAAGCACTCCATGTTAAACCATCATCCGAAGAAAATGATTCATAGAAATAGTCCCAGTTGGTACGAATCAACATCCATAAACGGCCATCGTTCAACTGGATGAGGTCGGCTTCCATGATCCCTGCATGATCGCCTGACGAAGAAGGGCTATCTAATACATTGCTTGGCGTCCATGTTACACCATCATCCGATGAAACGTAGGTCAACACACAATGGCGTCCCGGATTGTTGCGCATGATCATGGTAGAGAAAACAATATGACCGTCTTTTGTTTCTATCATGGCACGATTTGCACCTGTCCATTCGTCATGGAGTTTGAATGGTTCCGACCATGTTTTCCCATTGTCCTTACTACGGATAATATAAGTTGGTAGTTTGGCATTGGGATCGTAACAATTTGTGGTAATATCCCAATTTAAGGCCGACATTTCTTTGAGGTTACTGAATCCGACGATAATAGTTCCATTACGCGTCTGAACAGGGCATGCGCCAGCACTCTTAAATTTTGCCGTATCGACTAAATGGTATTGAGTCCATGTTTTCCCCTCATCCTTGCTGATACAGCAGATGTTCTGTTCCACAGTAAATATACTGCTATCTGACAAACGAATAAACGGCCCTGAACGGCTTTCCAAAAAAGGGAGTTGCTCCGCTTTACTAAAAATTCGATGTCCGTTGTTGTCAAATTTTTCTTTTCCCGGTGTTGGGTTTTGACTTAAAATTGGTATCCCTGATAAAAGCAGGCAGATACCTGTTATTAAAAAAATTAAAAAATGTTTGTTCATGTTTTTTAAATATTTACAATTTAGACACGACAAAAGTAATCATTTTTTTTGGAAACCTTTCTTATTTTTTCGTTATTTCAGTTTTGCATATCAGCAATCGCAGTTTAATTCAAATAGGTTTTCATGTCCTTGACAAAGTCGACTGTCATTTTTTGATCCCTGTCGATCTTTACATCCGATTTCCGCATGTGTTCAATCAGTACCTCTTTTGTCGTGTAGCGATCGTCGAATCTGTTTCCACGGATCAACACCTCCCTGCATCCGTCCAGCAGGAAGGCGGACTTTTGCCAGGTATAGGGCTGCCAGGTATCGGTTTTGATGATTTCGTTGCCTGTAAAATGCAAACCTCTCACTGATCTTGCCCTGATCAGGGGTGCGTCAAACACTTTAAACACATTGTTTTGTATTGTGATGTTTTTATGATACGGCTCGGTGTCCGTACTCGCCGGTTTGTGCGAAGGGGTGATGGTGATGACGGCGTCGCCCCATTCCCGCCGGCTGCCGTACTTATTTCCGGAGGTCAGGCAATCTTCGAAAACATTGTCCCTGATTTTTACATTCGTACAGGCGCCCGATTCGTACCAGTGATCGATGTCGCCCTCAATGAGAATGGCTGTACCTGCCGAGCGGAAATAGTTGTTTTCAATGATAACATCCTTAGGTGTGCTCACCAGGATACCCCGTGCGCGGTTTTTTTTCAGTATCCGGCAATTGCGCAGTTCAAGCGATGCAGCCCATGTTTTGCTCTCAAGGAAATCATTGACTTTTGTTCCTTTGGGCAGGTCGGCGGTAAACGATACACGGTAACCCGTAATCCGGCTGCCCGAATAAACGGGATTGACCGATTCGACTACCCTGACTTCAACCCTTTGTGCGATTTCCTGATTGAGTATCCACATTTCGTCGCCGACCAGTGTACATTGTCCATCGCGCGGTTTCACTTCAACGGTTTTCGAATCAACAATAGAAAGAATCAACATATTACACCCGCGCACATTGATGAAATCATCGCCCTGTCCCGTATGTGCGCAGTTTTCCACTTTGATGGTTCCCTTGCAGTTCATAAAATGTGAAGCATCGGCAATACTGCTGAAGACCCTTCCCTTTGCTTCATTTGCCGTCACCGAGACATTGTCCATGGTAATGTTTTCACTCAATACGCCGTGTACCCCGACGCTTAATGAATGATAGATTGTCATGTTTTTCAGCCATGTGTTCCTGCTTTTAAGGACATGAATTCCATTGGCGAGATAATTGTCGTGATACAGACCGATATAAGTGCCCGGTTCGGGTTTCATGGCAGGTTTTCCCTTGAACCGTATGATGCCGTCACCCCTTTCTTCCGCCGGTTGTTCGAAAATATTTCTCAGTGGATTATCCCATGTCTGGGGAACGATTTCTTTCAAGCGTTTATCGAACAGGTTGTGGCGTCTTACAAGCAGCTTCCAACCTTCGCCGGTAAACATGATTTGGCCGTTTTCGATGGTGAACGGATAACGTGACCTGTCAATCCGCACATCCAGGTAGTCGTCGGTAGCCAGCAGAACTTCAGCCTGCGAAACAAACGGACGCTCCCAGTCGACCGAGAAGTTTTGGAAACGGATGTTTTCGCATGCCTGAATGAGCGCAATCTGCATGCGTCCGTGAAAAATCAGTTCCGAACCGTTTCCTTCGATGGTGACATTTTTCAAGCCGTTCAGATGGAAGCCAATCGTAACGACAGGATCGTTTTCGCAAAACGACGGCCACAGGTCGTATCTCCCTTTCGGGAAGCTGAGCGTTACGCCCTCCTGTTCACTGCATGCTTCCAATGCTTTCTTTATAGCCGGAGTCGCATTGCTCCAACTGTCAGGTTTCGCGCCAAAATCGGTTATCTGCAAAGTTTTTTGAGCATAACCGGATGTGAATGAAAGGATACAGGAACAGGTAAATAAAAGCAATTTTTTCATCTTTTTTTAACAATTAATTTATTTCGAGATATTTAACAGTAATAGCCAACCCTCTTTGCTTTTTACGGGGATTGGTTCGTTGATGCCGAAGACCGTTTTTGCCTGGAAATTTTCAACTTCCGGCGCTTCGATCATTACTTTCGACGGTTCCCGGCCTAATTTTTTCCAGTCTATCAGCAGTCGCACCGCTTGGTCATTTGTCCCAAAATTACCGAGCGAGATCAATATTTTATCCGGACGGATGTAAGCCGTCGCTTTTACATCCGGATGTGTGGTTGTTACCGGACATGATTCGTCCCAATAGCCAGCCATTTGCGCCTCTTCGATGCCGAAATCCTTCCACAGTTTCCACACCGGCGCAGGCGAATATCGCCCGTACGAATGTCGGGCGGTTGTTCCATACACCATGCCGAGAAATCGGTTTCCGCCATCCTGAAGCATCTCGCTCATCACCCCGAAAGGTATCCCGGAAAAGGTGACCATCCATTCATCCGGCATCATCTCGTTGTATTTGAAACTCTCGCCGAACCATAGCCGGTCGACGTATGGAAAAAAACCGGCATACTGGTTGGCGGGGCCAACGGAATACCATGTGTTGGAATGCAAGTCGATCAATGCGGAAGGTCTGTACCGGGCGATAATTTTACGCATCCGCTTCATTATGTCCCTGTCGAACGAAACATCGTCCATGTAAATGCCGTCAATCCCGTAGTTTTCGAACATCCAGCGCAATCCTTCGAGATAATAGTTGATCCATCGCGAAAAAGCGTTCAATACGAGCGCAGCATCAGCTTGTTGACCGGGAAGCTCCGTATACCAGGCCGGTTTGTAGTCGTCAATCAGATGTTCGCACAGCCAGGGCGCTCCATATCCGACGCCAGTCACAAATATTTCATGGTTGAGGCTTTTGAGCGCATGAATTTCGGTCGTATAATTGGATTGCTCCCGGATGGTATAATACAGTTTTACCCTCCGGTCAGCAGCATGTTGCTCCCTGATATATTCCGTCAACTGTTCCTTAGCCTTAAACGGATAATTGATGTAGAGGTTCAATCCCTGTGAACCGCGCCCATGGTGTATATTGGCGATGTTGGGTCCCTCTTCGGCCGCTTTGGAAAAATTAAGGGGATTGGAGTGGTAATACCTTTCCGAAAAATGTTTGGCGGGGTTGACGGGTTTAACGGGTGTGATCAGCAGGGCAAACTCGAAATCAAGCGGTTGGGCAGTCAGTGTCCGGTTGCCGGTCGAAGCAACCACCGTTGCGGGCTGACTGTTCAGTCCGGATACCGTGATGGCGCCTTTCCCGTCATTTTCCCATACTTCGGGCGGAGCCGGCTTGTAATCATTTATCAGTGGCCCATGATACGCGCCTCCCCTGAATTCCACATGCAGTCCGGCCCTGACACCTCCCATCCAGTAGCTGTCCCAGGGGCCTTTCCAGTCCCACGCATAACTTTGCGGCCGGAATCCTCCCTTAAATCCCGTTCCCATGAAATATTGCGATGCAACCGGCGTGAATGATGTCACCAGCCTGATGTCCCTTACCGGCGTATCCCTGTCGGCGGATACTTTTACACTGTAACGCAGATAACCGTCGTATTCCATATAGGCCGTACAGTTGAATTTCAAGCCATCCTGTTCGGACGAGGCGCTCCACTGCACCAGTCCGCCGGCTTTCTTTTCGGAACGCATGTTGCCGGCGCTGAAAATCACATTTCCCCGTTCGGTCTCTACAACGAACGACAGGGGGCTGTTCAGTATCTGCAGTCCATTGATTTCAATGGATTTCGGCAACCCGTTTGCATCGATTTCCACGGTTTTGCCGGTAGCTGTTACGGTTTTGCCGGACAGTTCCATGTCAGTGTACGGCGTCACAGGCAGGTCGTCCATGCCGATGGTTGAGTTGAGCCACCTCAAACGCGCGTGCCGCCACAGGTCGCCATCGCCCCTGTCGGCCAGCAGTTCTTTCCCTGTATGGATGGTTATGTCAACTGTTTGCGGCGATACGCCCCCGGCGGTTACCGTCACTGTTCCCGTATATTTTCCTCCCCTTACGGTTTCCGGTATTTGCAGCCCGCACCACAGGGCCTGCACCCTGTCCTGCGGCACGTCAACCTGAAATTCCAGCGGCTGACCGTCCCAGTTGGTTCCGCCCATGTTGAAACAGGTGATATCTTCGCCTGAAATCACATTTCCCGAACTGTGCCTGAAATCACTGAATTTCAGTCGGACGTCTGTCAGCGGCTTGCCGGTTGCCCATACGCCTATCTGCCAGGTATAGTATTCATTGGGCAGGGCATACCCTTTGAATTTGCTGGAAGGCCCTTCCTTTGCCCACCGTACCGGAACGGTTGTCAGCCGTACCGGATAGGCGCGGTCTTCGGGGAACAGCATGAAGTCGCCCCTGTTCTTCTGTTTCAGTCCGTTCATTTCCTTTTCCGTGGCTATCAAGCCCATCGGTGTCAGGAAATCGAATTTCAACCGGGCTTCGAACCGGACAGCTTTGGCCTCCGGGATAGTGTTAAGGTTACTTTTCACCTCCTTTTCCCAGCCGGGATCCGTCTCATAATCCGGTGGCAGGTAATCGTTCCAGGGGTTCCCGTACCGGGCGTCACCCGATCGCTGGCGGAATCTGGCCGGGAGATAATAAATCTCATACGTTCCGGGAACGGTTTGCGGCTGAAAGGCGACAATGCCTTTTTCGGAAGAAAACTCAATGATACTGACATTTTTGACTTCCTCTCCGGTTTCGGAATCCATCACAACTATTTTTTTAGTCTCCGGTCGCATGTCGGACCGGCGCCAGGGCAGGGTCGCTTTTATAGCATTCAGGTTGTTTGAACCTGCAGCGCTATCCACTGTCACGATCAGACGGTGGTTGCCCAGCATGTCAACATTCCATGCCGAATCGGCAATGGTAAACGGTATGCCGTCAGGAGCAAAATCCCTGTACTGGCATTCACCGTCCGGAAAATTTTCTGTACAGGCAATCAGCAAAAGACTGAAAAGAATGCCTGAAATAGTGATATAAACTGTTTTTTTCATTTATTTAAATATTACTCCTGATACAAAATCGCCTGTTTCCAGACTGTCATAATCCTGCGTCACTTTCTGACCGGAAACGGAAACGCCGTCAAAAATCACATTCGTCACCAAATATCCCTCTCTGGCGCCCGGTAACTGTACTATCGTAGGAGCAGCGATGTTATCCATCTCATTTCTATTGATCGTATATTCTTCATCGGCATCCATCAATTGTATCTTGTAGGGGCCGTCCTTGCCCGTTACCGTAATATTTTTGAATGATATTTGATTGATGTGACCGGGTACCCGGGTTCTCATATACTGGTTAACTACGGGTTTTAACCTGATCAGTTCGCGCTGCCCTTCCCCATTTATTCTGATATCCTCAAAAACAGCATGCTCCAGTCTCATATTTTCACCGGGTTCCAGTAAAAAGGCGGTCATGCTAAAATGAACAATATCTAAATTTCTGAATATCAGGTCTCTCATATATTCGGCGCGGCTTTCATGTCCCAAAAGAAATATTCTTGCCCTATCGCACCACAGAATACAGTTTTCGACCGTAATCCGCTCAACATTATTTTCAGTATCAGGCAGTAATGATATTCCCTTTAACGCGATACAATCGTCATCCGTTCTGATAAAACAGTTCTTTATCAATATGTCCTGCGAATTGCACGGATTGATTCCATCATCGGTCTGCGTTCGTCCTGCAACAATTTTTACATTATCAACCAGGACATTTCGCGAATGTATTATCGGCATTGTCCAGGAAGCACAACCCCGTAATATGACGTCCTTAACCACCACATTGTCGCTTTCAGTGATTAATATCGAACTGCGGGAAAACTGTCTCCATGTAAATTCGTTTCCACAAATGATTCCCCGTCCACAGATGGTTACATTTTTACCCCTGACTGCCACTCCTGCTTTCACAATAGCACCTTCGGCAAGATAAAGCGTTTGATTATCACCCATTTCTATTAAGGCTGTATCGGGATAATGTATGCCGGGGCCATAATAGATTAAATTCGGATCATCCAAGTCCGGCCTAAAATCATCTATTGCATTTGCAAAAAGTAACAGGGGGCCGTTTTTTCCATCCGGCTCAACAATTATTTGAGCGGGTTTTTCTAAGGTAAAAGACAACTCGGAGTCGCTTCTTTTCAAATTTTTAACGCCAGCTCCCTCCGGACGTAAAATGGTATGATCCAACACTTTTACGGTTGATTTTATTTTCACCTCTACCGGTTTGTCCATATCGAATGTGGTAAAGGAATAGGGTCCTCCATGGTTATGTTTTGTTCTTTCTTTTTGAAATGGAGGATCCTGAACCCTTGCAATATATACAACAGCTTTCGTTCCGTTGATCCATACTTCATAGTCATCCGATCGCGGCTCATCCGATATAAGATGTTCATATTTTTCAGGATTGTACGGTTTGGTGTCTGTGCAACAGCAAATCCCCAACAGTAAGCCAAAATGAAATAGAAACCGCAAAAATTCTATTTGCGGTATTTTTGATTGATTATTCATGATCCTGTTATTTTATTTCACAATTTCTCTGCTATCGCCCATAAATTGCTTGGAGATAATTCAACCGCCCTGTTCAAATCATCCTTCGCTTTTTGCAATTCTCCCAGACCTTTATATCCCAGTCCACGCATGGTATAGAGGCGCGACAGCCTGTCATTGTCGGCTTCGCCTCTGCCAAAAATAACGCCTACTTCCGAGGTCGTGCGCTGCTGCAACTGTTTGTCGGCTTCCGATATCAAGGCGTTAAATATCCTCCCGGCCTGGTCTTTGTTTCCAAGCTTGTCATGGCTAAGCCCTTGATAGTAGCTCATGACAGAGACCGTTCGAGACGTTTCCTGAACCGATCTTTTGAAGGCGGCTGTTGCGGCCGAACGATTGCGAAGTGCTTCGTTAGCCAAACCGATAAAGTAGTCTACCTGCGCTTCACGGTCGCCAAAACGGTCGTTGCCGGCTTCTTCGCGGTCAATCCGGGCGGCGGAGAAGTACTGAAGGGCTTTTTGATAGTCCTGCCTGTCAAAATACTGTTTCCCCAACATTAAGTTCGCATTGATCCTCACATTCCGGGACCTTGATTCGCCTTCGCGGTAACCAAGATACATGCCTGCCAGATGTTCAACCGCCTTTTCAGCCTGTCCTTCAAGGAGAAGATATTCGAGGAAAGGCATGGAAGCATCATCACGCTGCTTGACTACTGCGATGTCGGCGGCTTCAAAAAGTTTTAGACGCGTTGCGATGGGCGTATTGTTTCTCTCGTAAAGCCTGCTTATCTCTGAATAGTAGATACCTTCATCCTTATTGAGGGATATTGCTTTTTCGTAATGTAAAATCGCTTTCTGAATATCATCATAATGATAATTGTAACCCCATCCGATATTTCTGTATGCAATTGAAAAAGCGGGATTCAGCTGTACTGCCTTTTCCCAGCTGTTTATGGCGACTTCAGGTTGTTTTTCGTACAGTATGTTGCCGATATAATAATAAGCATTGGCATCTGCCGGATTATATTTTATCGCGGTATTCAATACATCAATCGATCCGAGCCGGTAGGGGAAGATATAATCCACCGATTGCCCTGCTGCCGTTTTAAAATAACCTGACGCCTGGCTGTTATCGCCTTTTTTATCTGCAATATAGCCCAGATAGTAGTTGATGAACGGGTTCGCACCCTTAAAACGTTTCAGTACTTCTTCGGCTTCCGAAAGCAGTCCGTTATGCAGGTATCCGATGGCAAGCGTCAGATAATTATCGTCGAAATCCCTCATTTCCCTGTTGAGAACGGCAAGCAGGCCGTTTGCCTTCTGGGTGTCACCCGATTCTCTGGCAAGGAGATAATATTCATTTCTGATCCTGAAATCAAGCGGATCGTCGCCTGACGTAGTGTTCAGTGTAGCAAGTGCGCCGGTATAATCACGCATTTTTCGTTGCAGGGATGCCTTTAGCGCAACGGCACTGTTATTTCGGGTATTCGTCGACAGGGATTCGTTGATCTGCTGCAAGGCTTTGCGGAAATCATTTTTCGCGGTCGAGAGTTCAGCCAGCTGATAGTAGGCTGCCGAATGAAAGGCATAGTCCCATGTAGCGCGGTAAAGTGTGTCTTCCGCTTCGGCAAGCAATCCCAGACTCCTTAACGTAAGCCCCTGTAAATAGAGCGCTTCACAGCTTGAAGGCCTGGTATAATCACCTGTAAGTCTTTTAATAGCCGTTGCCAAATGTTTTCTTGCAGCAACATAGTCGCCGTTTTTCAGATAAATATTGCCGACGGCAGTATTGACGCGGATATCACCGGGGTCTTTGGCTAATGCCGCCCTGTAGTAATCCATCGGATCATATCTCGGCGCATAAAACTGTTCAATCCTTTTTCCCGTCAAATACAACTCCTCGATCGATTCGAGCTTGTCCACATCGGGATAGCCCTGCCAGTCTTCGGGAAGCGTCACCTCCGGCTGTTCGACCGGCCGGTATTCAACCAGCACATCGCCTTCGCTGTTGAGTAACTGGGTGTGAAGGTCAGTCATGCTGTAAGCGTTTTCAAGCCGGATGGTTTCGGCAAACGGCTGATCGGGCGCTATTGTGATGTTTTTCTCAAACACGATCCGGTCCCTGTTTTTAAGAAGAACTTTGGCATTTTCAACTTTTCCGGTTGAATAATAACCAAGAAAGACGCCATGCCTGTTTTTTTCATTTCTTTCTTCCAGGTTGACGGCTCCATTAAGGTTTGCATTTTTAAAGCCCCCTATATTTCGCACCGGATACCAGTACTGTTCCCACGTCTTCACCTCGTAGGGCCTGATCCAGCTGTAATCCGGCTGGTTGTCGCTGTATGCGCCAACCATCAGTTCCACATAGGGGCCGGCCGTTTCGGTAAGCATCGCTTCCGTGGCCTGTCCGCTCGGACCCGATCCCCATTCCCACAGCTTGGCTCCCCTGACTATGTTGTGATTGCCTATATGCACCATTCCCGCTTTCCTGCCGTGGTCGTAACCGCCCATAAAATCATCCTGGTTCTCGTGCACGAAAAAGGAAGAGGAACCCCGCACGTTTTTCCACCAGCTAATATCCGCGCCATCATGGTTCGTGTTTCTATAGGGAC
>Ga0099364_10014764_pt1 | contig 10358 bp, 15 predicted proteins | sample TergutTh196P3_FD_73070 | JGI IMG/M metagenome (GOLD analysis project Ga0099364, IMG submission 73070) | Microcerotermes parvus P3 segment gut microbial communities from Pointe-Noire, Republic of the Congo - Th196 P3 | ecosystem: Host-associated > Arthropoda: Insects > Digestive system > Gut ...
TTTGCCGGTGGAGTAATCTTTTCGATTATTCCGTCTTGGCATCCAAAACCTCCTTTTCACAAAAAATACGCGCTATCCCTTACAGGTGGCGCGCTTGTCAGTCTCCGTACAGGTCATGGTTGACCCTTGATTTGTAGTAATTGTCGATTGTTCCCGGCGCGTTATACAGGGTGGTCAGCATATAGCTCTTGATGTTCCGCACGTCGGTCGTGTTCTTGTCGAGCGTCTCCAGAACGTACTCGATGTGAAACTGGTTGAGCTTCATCATGCGGCTTTTCACGATTTCAGCCGGCTTGTCCTCGCCGCCTACCCGTATCGTCTTTTTCTTTGAGCAGACCGTTTCGAGCATAAGCTCCAGCAGTTCCTCGATTTCGTCTGCCTTGTATATGCGTTCGCAGCATAAAGAATCAAAAGCGATATTCTCTTTGAGGATTTCTCTGTAAATATCAATCGCATCCATCGCATCGGGCGCGTCAGCGCGGATTGATTGATGGATATTTGATAAATCAGTATTTGATTCTTTAGGTTCTTGATTACTGTCAGTATTTAATTCCGTGCGGTTTCCGCACATAGGAAAAACCAATGTTGGATTTTCGCATATAGGTTTTTGCAACATTGGTTTATCGCATACAGGCGGCGGGTTGTCCACAGGGCAATCCGTTGGCGGCTCGCCGCTGTTGCCGTCAGATTTGTGTGGTTCTTGCGGAATCTCATGGATCGTGTACTCAATGTCGCTGAGTTGACCATTGGCCTCCCGTATGCGGCGGCGGGTAAGGTAGCCGTGTTGCTCAAGTTCGGCGACTCCGGATCGGACGCTGCTGATACCGTCTTGGCATATGTACGCAAGCCCGGCAAGGGTGAAGTCCCAGCTTTCAGGCAGCGACAGCATAAGGCTCTGCAAGCCTTTGGCTTTAAGGCTGAGCGACTGGTTGCGGAGATGGTGGTTCGACATAATCGTGAAGTCTTTGGTTTTCTCAATTCTGAATACTGCCATGATAATGCACCTCGTTATTGGTTTGTTTTTGGTCGTGAAATGAAAAAAGACGCTTCGGTGATAAACACTGAAACGTCTATTCTGGTTGGAAGCGGATCGGCGTGACCGCGCTCCCGATATTCAGTTATATGGGCGGCTAAAACACATTTTGCCTTATTTCTTCGATTTGTATTTGTAAATCATATCGCCGAAAGCCCTGTGTTTAAGCCATTTTTTCCGTTCTTATCCGTGAGGTTCCCAAAGCGAGAATCTTCAATATCAAAGAAGCCGCAAAAACGCTGCTGTTTCTCAGAGACACCGGCATAGACAGCTACGACGATTTGGCTAAGAAATCCGCTGCTATGTCCGCCGAGTTCAACGATAGGCTGGCGAAAATAAAAGATGCCGAGAAGCGGCTCTCGGAAATATCCGAACTACAAAAACACATCGGCGCATACAGCAAGACACGCGATATATACGCCCGCTATATCAAAAGCGGCATGAACCCGGACTTCTTCGAGGAACACCGCGCGGAGATCACGCTGCATCTCGCGGCGAAAAAGCACTTTGACAGCCTTGGGCTGAAGAAGCTGCCGACCATCGCAGAATTGCGGAAAAAATACGCGACGCTGGATGTCGAGAAGAAAAAGCTCTACGCCGGCTATCACGAATTGAAGGCGAAGTCCCGGGAACTGCTAATTGCCAAAGGCAACGCCGACAGGATGCTCGGAATCAAGGCGAACGAGCAGCAACGCGAAGCCGACGAAACACGGGCAAGGCGCAAACACATTGAGAATGACAGATAGGCTGATGAAATCAGCCGAAAGCAGACCGCGAAGCGGGCTTTACAATCCACTCGGAAGAGTGGATTGAGAGGGATTGGGAGGAACTCCCAACAAGCGGGAAGATGGGATGGCCATCTTTCCATTGCTTGCCGCAACGAACGAGAACTATAATTTCGAAAATTTGTCGCCCTGTGCCACGTCAAATGGCTCCGCACTTGCGCGTCACCCGGCGCATGAAGGGAGCGAAGCCTGTTTACCGTCGATGTCAAAGCGCGTAATAGCGAAACGAAGATATAACAATTGCCTTGGATACGCACATTAGTTGGGACGCCGCTATCAGGCGAATGCTACATTCAATGTAACATTCAACGCTACATTAAGTGTAGCATTCAGAAAAAGAAAAGGAGATATGAAAATGCTTATATCAATCGACCACGGAAACAAACAAATCAAACTACCGGGAGGCCGGGTATTCACCTCCGGTCTCCGCGAGAGTGATACCAAGCCTCCTTTTGGAGAGGATGTTTTAAAGTACAATGGGAAATACTATACCATCACAGAAAAGCGGATTCCGTTCATGCGCGATAAATCCGCTGACGACCGTTTTTATATCCTCACGCTGTTTGCGATTGCGTTTGAGATCGAGGATCAGAACCGTTATGAAACCGGTATAATGCCTGTCCATTTGCTGATTGGGCTTCCGCCAGCGCATTATGGGACGCAGTACAAGCGCTTCGAGCAATACTTCAAGCGCGGCGAGACCGAAGATTTTGAGTTTCACGGGAAGCGGTTCAAAATTCACATTAACGAAACAACCTCATATCCGCAGGCGTTAGCCGCCGCTATGTCTAAATTCGGCTTGATCCACTCGCTGCCGAGGGTTGTGGTTATCGACATCGGAGGATTCACTGCCGACTACCTTTTGACCAAATATGGACAGGCCGACTTGTCGGTATGCGATTCGTTGGAACACGGGGTCATTATCTTATACAATCAGATTACTGCGCGCGTCAATTCTGAGCTTGATATATTGCTCGACGAGTCCGACATAGATGCCATTCTCAAGGGGGCAACGGTCGATTACAGCGATAAGGTCAGGCGCATTGTGACCGACACGGCGCAAGTATTCATCTCCGATTTATTTGGAAAACTGCGTGAGCGTTCGATTGATTTACGTTCCGGCAGGACTGTGTTTGTTGGTGGCGGGTCAATACTGCTGAGAAAGCAAATCGAAGAATCCGGCAAAGTTGCTACACCGCTATTTATCGACGAAATCGCAGCCAATGCCAAAGGATACGAGTTGATGTACAGGACTTCCCGTTCAAGAGGGTGATTAGATGAGCGATAAAAAGGCTTTCGCAAATTTCCGTCTCCAATTCGACAAAGCGAACCCCGCGCACCTTCAAGTAGTTGCGATACTCAATCGGCAAGGGTGGCGGGGTAAGTCGCAATACATCGTAAACGCAGTCCAGCACTTTGAAAACTGTGATAACTCGCCAGATATGAAAACACCGTCCCGGTTTGATGAAAAGATAATCGAGGCAGTTGTTTTCCGTATACTCCGAGATAACGCGAGTGTTGAATTTGCAAAGCCAGCGATGAAAGCTCCGGTCAACAGTATTGAAAATCCAATGCAACACGAGGATGTCATTTCTTTTGACGATGCAATGGAGGAACTCGGGGAAGACGGCTACAATGCTATCATGAGCGCGATGGATATGTTCAGGAAAGAATAATCAAAACACGACATACTGTTGTCGTGTTTTTATGGTATAATTGATTTGCTTAATCTCTTTATTGGATTAAGGAAAATGGAGGACACCTTAAATGAAAATAGACCGTCTGCTTGGAATCCTCACCGTTTTGCTCCAAAACGAACGTATGACTGCGCCGGAGTTAGCTGAAAAATTTGAAGTTAACCGCCGCACCATCGGGCGGGACATCGAAACGCTCTGTCAAGCCGGTATACCCATCGTCACCCATCAAGGTGTAGGCGGTGGGATAGCGATTGCCGAGGGCTTCAAATTAGACAAAAGCGTTTTGACAGCCGACGAGTTATCCGACATCGTCGCTGCGTTGAAAGGTATCGGCAGCGTATCGGAACGTTCGAATTTCGAGCGGACTCTTGACAAGCTCCACGCCAATTCAGATACAGTGGTTTCCATGCGCGAGCCGGTCATTATAGACCTCGCTTCGCATTATAAGGGGCAGCTAACCGGGAAAATACAAACGATAAAACGAGCCATACTCGAAACGCGGTTGGTTGAGTTTGACTACTTCTACGAAAAAGGCGAATCCCACCGGCATATTGAACCATATTTCGTAATATTCCAATGGGCGTCGTGGTATGTGTTCGGGTTTTGCCATGAACGTCAGGACTGGCGTCTATTCAAGCTCCTGCGGTTGTGGAACTTGTCACTGTGCGACGAGTTCTACACACCGAGGGATATACCACCCGAACGGAGGGAATTTAACGCTCAGTTTACAGATGACATTAAGCTCGCTGCGGTTTTTGACAAGTCTGAACGGTACAAGCTCATTGAATCATACGGGTTAAACTGTTATACCGAAACAGACGAAGGATTGCGGATGGAAATCGCTTTTACAAACCATGACTTCCTGATTGATTGGCTGCTCAGTTTTGGCGGGAACGTCAAGGTATTGGAACCGAAGGAAATTGCCGACGATATTCAAGCTGTCGCTGAAAAAATATTATCACGTTACAAATAAACATGGCATACTGTTGTCGTGTATGGTTTGATATGATAAAAGCAGAAAGAATCAAGGAGAAATAGAAACCAAATGAGAAAAATACTGTTGACCTCCGCAGGGTTTGAAACAAAAACGATAAGCGATACCTTTTTGAGCCTTGTCGGTAAGGAACCGACAGACATAAAAGTGTTGTTCATCCCCACCGCCGCTATATTCTACGAAGCGATAAAAATGGTTCCGTTTTGTATGGAGGACTTATTGAACATAGATATTCCAGCGGCGAATATCAAAGTCTTTGACTTGCACCGTTCCTTGTCGGTCGAAGAAATGTCAGCGTATGACGCTGTGTATTTCACAGGAGGAAGCCCGCAATACTTACTTGAACGAATCAACGACACGGGCTTTGACAAGCCGCTCAACAATTTTATCAGCAAAGGCGGCGTATATGCCGGCGTAAGTGCGGGAGCCATTGTTGGCGCGGGCAACCTGCCGAATAATTTAGGCTATCTGAAAGCCACGATAAACGTACATATGCAAGATGGTATGGAGGATGGCGTTTTCGATAACGATGTTATTACGCACATCGACTTAAAGAACGACAAAGCCGTTTTAATCCATAACCAGCAATACAAAATTATTTAGGAGTGTAAGTGAAATTGGGAGAGCCGTTACAAATATTGTGTATTTCCGCTTCAAACAATTTTCGTCCGGGAGTAGCGGAAACCTATTCATATCAGATATGCAAGGCCGTTTTAGGCGAGGCGCAAAATCATATGCCTGATATGAAAAGCGAAATCATCGAACTCAAAAACTTCACGTTAAATCCGTGCAGAGATTGTATGGCTTGTCTCGACAGCAGGCGTTGCGTGACGGACGACGCCTTCAATTACATATACGAAAAAATCATTGCTTGCGACGTTCTGTTTATCGTCACTCCGCATTACGCGCCGATACCGGCGAAGCTCTGTATGCTCCTTGAAAAGATGGAGGAAATAACTTTTTACCGTTGGGAAAAGGACACGTCATACAAGTCCGAGGTATATGGAATTAAAACGGCTGTTATCGCGCACGGGGGCGGTTCGGGCAACGAAACCGCCGAACCCGGCGGAGTGTCGCAAAAGGATTATAAAGCGATTGTCAACGACCCGATAGCAAACGCCCTGCATACGATACAACTAAAGCTCATACCCTTCAGCGATGAATGGAACACGGGAATCGTCGTACCGCCTGAAATTACACCGGCAGGCGGCTGGCAACCGCTTGATAGAAAAATCGGCCGGTATGTCCGTAAAACTCTGGATGTGGAGGAAACATGAACGCCCCATATAACGCATTGTCTTTTGACGGCTTTCCGAGAGGATTTGCGGACTTTTTGTTTTCATTGCAATTCAATAATACGATTGATATGCTCCCAGAAAACAAACTGGTATACAAGCAGCTTATAATCGAGCCGCTGACGCTTCTTTTTCACGCGCTCACACAACCGGCTCTATCCGTCAGCGAAACGCTAATCACAAAACCTTCAAAATGCGTATCGGCCATGTACAGCGATATGAGGTTTTCAAGAGCCGCGCCGTTGAATGGATATATGTATATCCGCTTTCGAGAACCGTCAGGCGAGAAAGATATTTTGGGGCTTTATTTCGATATGGGCTGCGATTATTACTCATATGGAGTACGGATATACAAACAGACTAGCGCGGGAGCTTGAAAATCTGAAAAAAATCGGGATGACGATAATCGGCGATAAATTCGCCAGAGATCATTACCTTGAAATGAACAATGAAGCGTTAAGGGATTTCCTGAACCGGAAAAACTTTTATATCGGCAGGAATTGTCCGATAAACGAATCCGTATACAGTGTCGAGTTGCGAGATGAGATAGCGGAAGCGTTTATCCGGTTGAAAGGAATTTATAGCTTTCTTAAAAAATCTCTAAGCGAAAGGTAAGTATAATGATCGAACACTCAAAAATCACCGCTCTCCGTATGGAGCGCCAGTACCTCACCCGCAAAGCCAACGAAACCGAATACATCGACCTCTACCGCGACACACAGCCGGGACAAAACGTCTATTGGAACGGCTTCGGTGACCCACCGAGTCTGACATACCGCGCCGACTTCAACGACATCGAGTTTAATCGTGAACGGCAGAGAAACCACGCCTTAATCAAAGGTCGTTTCACGGGTGGCAACCTCGGCTGGATTATCCCGATTATAAAAACAAAACGCCGCTTATTCACGGAAACAATGTGCAGTTATGTTTGAATTTCAAAAGGGAAGAAGCGGATAAAGTTAAAAAGGCGTATGAGGTCTTAAACGAAGATGCGATAAAACCCGGTACATTGGAGTCTGTGGACTTTAGCCCGTGTTTATTCAGCCTTATTGATAAGTTTGGCGTGAGCTGGTGTTTATTTACAGAATAAGGAGGCACATTATGAACTCAAACATTTTCGCAAAGGCGAATCAAATCATCCGAGTCTGCGACGCGGCATATCTCGGCGTCATCGACGAGAACGGCTACCCGCACGTTTCAACGGTGTCTACCATCAAGCCGGAGGACATTTTCACGGCGTACTTCGCCACGGGCATGGGTGCGAATAAAACAAAGCGCCTGCTCTGCGATAAACGGGCAAGCGTCTGTTACCGTGTTGATGGCAACAATATTACTCTTGTCGGCGAAGCGGAAATCCTTACCGACCAAGAAACCAAGAGCCGGTGCTGGCTTGATTGGTTTATAAGCCATTTCCCCGGTGGTGAAACCGACTCGAACTACTGCATTATTAAATTTACCGCGAAGCGTGCGTCGCTTTGGATTGATAACGAGAGCGCTGAGTTTATGATTGATGAGCTTCTGGCCGTACAATCTCGCTGCGGGCTACTGTGCAAGTGGTGTACATACAGGGAATCCCACAGTTGCGGCGGTTGCGTCGAAACAAATGGAAATCCGTTCCACGGTGAATGTCCGGTGGCAAAATGCTGTCAGGATAAAGGTTATACGCATTGTGGAGAATGTGTTAATATTCCATGCGCACAGCTACGACAATACTCATGTGACAATCTCGACCACGGCGATAATCCTCCGGGAGCGCGGATTGAAGTATGTAAAGCTTGGGCTGCACCAAACTAAAAGCCAAATTCAACCAGTGGTTGTAAAGATGATTACAACACTTAAACAACGATACATTCCGCTTTCCGATAGTATCAGTATAATATAATCATCATCTGAAATAAACACAGGGAGAACAAATATGGATACGAGTAAAATCGGAAAGCGAATCACCGCCATGCGGAAAGAACGGGGCTACACGCAGGAAAGCCTTGCTTGTTTTGCGCAATTATCAATAGCATACTTTGTCATCTCAACCATTTTCTTCGCGCACTCCAACGTCTCAGCATCAGGATTTGTAAATCGCATGGCGAGATCGTTTGTGCCGTTACATACATTAGTAAACTCTTTCCCGAAGATCACTTCTGTTTTTCCCGGGTCTCGATCACACCCGTCGCAGTTCCCGCATTTCACAACATTCGACCAAGCGACTTTTTTCGTGCGCTCATCTATTGGAAACCCGTCGTATTCGGTACTATAATCACCAACAGTCCAAATCCTCCACCGCTTTTGTTGCTCGGTTGGTGTATCAATATAACACGCAAGTTCGCCCTTGTAGTGCATTTCGTACTCTCCGTCGTAAACCATTTTGTTTACTCTACAAAACTCCTCAAAATCTAGTGCGTTTTTCAATTGAGCGCCGTTAAAAAACTTATTGAACGCATCCTCGAGTTTTTTATTTTGTTCAGGCATTTTTGACCACCCCCATCATGCGCCGAATGTCCTCCATAATCGTGTCGCGCTTGAAAGGCTCAATCAGAAGATTCTTCCCGGTCATAATATAGGACGGAAAAACGCGGATGTCGCCCCAATAAAATTCATGGTTATTCCAGTGCTTGCGTCTGCCTTCTGCTCCAGACTGGCAGGCGTTCTTCTTCGTCTTTGCCTTTGCGATCATGTTGACCATTTTTATCGCCACATCTCCCATTAGCATGATGACCTTGAGGTTAGGGAAAAGCGCTAGTTCGGCTTCCAGTAGCGGAAGCTGCGCTTTGATGACTTCGGGATCAACCGTGTATCCTTCTTTCGGGATTTTCAGAGCGGCGGTGATATAGATACCCAAATCAAGGATGTCACGCATACTTTTGACGGGCACGCCCGCGCCTTCAAACAAGCCGAGCGCGTTTCTTCTGTTTTCGGAATCGAGGGTTTCGCTGTAAAACCAGTCGTCCGGGTTTTTTGGCACTACCTCATTGACCATAATGACTTTGATGCTTTGAGGGCCAATTTCGCAATCGGGGAATTGCAAAGAATCGGCGTCAAGTCCGTTATGCACGGCGATTTCGGTTAAGCAGGTTTTTGTGTTCATGTTTATTAGCCTCCCGTTATTATTTTTAGTTTCCGTATTGCCCATCAACATAGGGTAATATCGCCCAAGTAACATCAGCGGCGGATATGCTTCTTGTCTCAACTCCATGACGGTATCCGACTGTGGCTTTACCGCAGTCATATTCGGGGCAATCCAGACATCTTCCCACGCCTTTTTGCGTCGCGCACTCTCTTTGCGGGCATCCTTCACCAAAGCCCGGTTTACCACAGCCGTTGCATAAATTTATCACTTTTCTTGTTTCTTCTACTGTTTTATCTGAACCGTACACACGATTTATCCTCTCTATCAATTCCATACGGAACTCTTCGCTGATAGTGCCACCATCGTAATGCTGGCATAAATCGCAGCGGTGCCCACAATCACTGTATATTGCGTTTTCTTTCAGAAACGGCTTGCGGTTTGGCTCCATGTGCGTCAAAATCATCTGTTTCGCTTTTTCAAGGCTCTCCATGTCGGATACCTTGACCATATTTCCCTCAACTTGAAAATCATAATACCCGTCTTGTATGTGTATGGTCAGGATTTTTTGGTCGCCATCACAAAAAGTTACTTCATCCATACCGTTGCTCACCTCGTCGAGTACATATTTTCCCCTCATGAAGCGCATGGTTTCCTCGCTGACTTTTTTTATGGTCTTATATTCTTTGAGCCGTGTTTCGTTATCATAAGCAAGGATGTATTCGTTATATTCGTCCATATCAAAATCTTTTTTCTTTTCTTCAGGGAATGAACCGCAGCGTTGATAAAAAACACTGCATGGAAAGTCGCCGCAATCACCGCAATGGTCTAGTTTTTTCTCAAGTACACATTTTCTTACGGGACAATTCTCGTCGGATGGGTTGTTTTTGCAACCACCGCAACTATCCATTAAGGAAGGGTCAAGACCGTAATACTTGTTCCACATTTTTGCCAATGTTTCGCGCCGGTCGTTCTTTTCGACATTTGGCGCATATGCCTTGCACAAGTCACAACGGCAACCGCACATCGCCAATTCTTGATTACTACTCATTTTTATCCGGCTCCTTTTCCGTTTTAATTCGTATCGGTATAAACACGTCCTGCTGGTATCTGCCAAACCTGTCAACAATGTCCCACGGCAGGATTTCTTCGATCATTTCGCTGCATCGCAGTTTACCATCCGCATTGGTATCGAGTTCATAATAATCGCTTTTATCTACCCAATCTTTCAACAAAATGAATATATCGTTCATGTCGTCCATGAAAGAACTTGCTACGGCGAATAAACCGCCCGCAAAACCTTCGTCAGCGTATTCTGTCATGTTGTCATAATCGCTTGGAATCATAATTAGCTCAGTCCATTCATCATTATGTTCTTTGCGAAAGAAGCAATCACGAAATCCTGGATTGGACATGAATCCATACGCCGCAAAAAGGTTCTGCATATCGTCTTGCCAAACGATTTGTCCTGTTTTCAGCCGTGAAGTCAGAAC
>Ga0099364_10014765_pt1 | contig 10356 bp, 14 predicted proteins | sample TergutTh196P3_FD_73070 | JGI IMG/M metagenome (GOLD analysis project Ga0099364, IMG submission 73070) | Microcerotermes parvus P3 segment gut microbial communities from Pointe-Noire, Republic of the Congo - Th196 P3 | ecosystem: Host-associated > Arthropoda: Insects > Digestive system > Gut ...
CCGAAGCCATTATCGCTAAATGTCACGAACGTATGATTGAGCATTACAATATAAACTATATCAACAAGACACGTTTGTATGATGGTATACCCGATTTGCTCGATGCTCTATCGTCGAATGATATAAAGATGGCAGTCGTTTCAAATAAAGACGATATACTCGCTAAAAAAATTTGCGCAGAGTTGCTAAAAAATTGGAAATTTGATGCTATTACGGGCGCTACCGACCGTTTTCCGCGAAAACCAAACCCGGCTTCATCATTGTTTATTGCCCGCCAGATGGGTATAGATCCTGCTGATATATGTTACCTCGGCGATAGCGACGTAGATATGAAAACGGCTGTATCTGCCGGAATTTACCCGATTGGAGCAGGATGGGGCTTCAGACCGATAACAGAACTTATTGAAAATGGAGCTAAAATAATAATAAATCATCCGGGTGAACTTGAATCAATCATTCTGACTTCATCAGAAAAATCCAGTTTTGATTAATCTTAAAATTTTTTATTACCGTAATTATTACGTAATATTACCGTAATTATTATTTTGTAATAACCTTTATATAAGATTAATATAAAGATATTACCGTATTATTACCGTAATTATCCCGTAAAAAAGGAGCTTATGCAGAATGTTCGCCAGTATTTCCAACAAAATATACTCTAATTTTAGTTTGATAGTTGATAGTTTGATAATCGTTGTCGCTTGAGTTTGGCATTGCTGGCTTAACGGATTTTTGTTTTACTGAATTTACTAACATTTTTGTTAGTAATATTTTTGTTAGTAAAACAACTAACATTTTAGTTACTAACAAATTTGTTACTAAAATAACTAACATTTTTGCTACTAACAAATTTGTTACTAAAATAACTATGTGCCTATATGCATGTAATCATTTTTTCCAAAATATATTTGTTTCAGCCATGTTTTAAGCATGGGGTCTTGCAGTTCTATTTCGTTTTTAGAGGGCATATCAATTATTTCGCGTTCGAGAAGACTTTTCCGCAGGCGCGGAATTACCGACGAGGTACCCAGATTGTATTTGTTCAAAGTACGTTGCGAACTTAAATGTTTTTCGCCCGCCAAAATTGCCTTTAAGAGTTGATGCTGCGGGGTAGACAAACTTTCGTAAATATTTGTGAACAACAGGCTTAAATGGTCAATAATATTTTGTCGCGCCCTCATAACGTCTGTTTCCGTACATTCTCTACCACTCAGTAGCCAACTTTGCTGCGCGAGTTGCTGCACGTAATAGGGATGATTTTCAACCAAATCTGCTATTAGTTTTGCATTTTTCCGACTAATTTTCTTTTTTGTTTCGCCAAAACGTTTAAGTATAAAATCCTGCCACACAGCATTATCTATCTTGCTTAAAAACATCAAATCGCCAAATTTGTAGAACGGCATTGATGGGTTTGTAAAAATATCTAACAGCATGTGTCGCTTGCTACCGTAGATACAATAACCCGTATGCAAATGTTTTTGCCAGTTTGAGCGCAGTTTTCGTTGAAACGCCAACGGCTCGTCAAACTCTGAAACGGTCTGAAACTCGTCAATACAAACGATGATGCGCAACTTTTTATTTTTTGCAATACGCTCGGCTAAATTGAGCATATCGTCTACGCTTCTTTTCATTTCGTCCCATTCCAAGCCAAAAGATATTTCGGAGCCTTCAGCCGAAAATGAAATTTTGGGAGCAAAATGAGCCAAAAAATGTTTGGCATTTTCTACCATTTCTTCCCATTTTGATGCAGTAGCGTCAAAAACTGATTTGACTAAAGCATAGTAAAATTCTTTTTCGCTACGCACATTGAAAACGTCTACAAAAGCAACTTTAACTTGCTTGTTTTCAGCCATGATTAACTCGCCCACCTTGTTTACCAACGACGTTTTACCCCACCTTCGCGGCGATAAAATAGTGGTGTTTGTGAGAGAATAAAAGTTGTTCTTCAATTTTTCAACTTCTGCCTCACGGTCGGTAAAATCAACGTTTTGAGCCATTTTGCCAAATATAAAAGGTATGTTTTCCATATCAAAATATCACATAAAATTTTGCCGCAAAAATAACTAACATTTTTGTTACTAACAAATTTTTTACAAAATTTACTAATATTTTTGTTACTAACAATTATATTACAAAATTTACTAACGTTTTTGTTACTAACAATAATGTTACATAAATTACTAACAATTTTGTTACTAACAATTTTGTTACAAAAAATCGCTGAAACTTTTTTGCATCCATAAATTTTTCCATCTATCTTTGCTCCCGATTGTGCGTATTGGAATTGGAAGCGCAAAAAGCGTCTTTGGCGCGTCAGGTTTTGAGTATTATGAAACTGACGGTTTGAAATGTATTTGGTAGAGTTGTCCACAAAAAAACTACCTTCCCTCAAAAAAATCCTTCAAAAAATTTTTTAACTTGTTTTTCAAAAAAATGTATTACTTTTGCGTTTCCAATTCGTCTTCGATTTCGGTCGAAAACGAGGCGGATTTATTGGAAAAATATTTTGAAATTTTAAACAAAATGGAAGTAAAGGTAAAAAAACCAAAAATAGCGGTGAAAAACCGGAATGGCGCGTTGTCGTTCAGGCAAATACGCAACAGAGTAGGCGATGGATGGGCAATAATCCAAGACCCGGAATTCAACGGATGCATATTACTCGGGGGTAAATTGCTCTATCACAGCAGTGACAGAAAAAAAGCGCTGGACGAATTTGGCAAATGTGAAAATGGACATTTTGCGTTCAAGTATTGTGGAAAACCAGACCCAAACGCAGTTTATTTGTTATGATAGTAGAGACATTTGACAAAAAATCGTCGTTGGTTATTGTGCCGGTAACCGTTAAAGTTGGTAATGCAATAAAGAAATTATTTTTTGCATTAGATACAGGCGCTACAATAACACTTATCGACAGCGATGCGATGAGGAAGTTGGGCTACACCAAAGCCAACAGCACAAGAACGACCCATACCGTTACGGCAAGCAAGACGGAAACCGTCTATGAATATAACCTTGATAACTTTATGGCGCTCGGACTGATAAGAAGAAATTTCAAAGTCATTTCAAGAACATTGCCACTCGGATTAGGAATTGACGGACTACTGGGGCTAAATTTCTTCAAACAAAAGGAATTAACAATAGATTTTAGAAAATCAGAAATAAGAATACAATAATCATTAGAGATTTTGAGACTTACCATGTGTGTTTCTAACACTCAACCCTCATCCTCACCGTCCCCATCGTCACCCAAAAAAACAAAAAAATCCTTCAAAAAATTTTTTTTGCTTGTTTTTCAAAAAAATGTATTACTTTTGCGTTTCCAATTCGTCTTCGATTTCGGTCGAAAACGAGGCGGAAAAGGTTTATTGAAAAAGCATTTTAAGATGGAAACAAAGATATTGGATAAGGAAAATCGTGATGAAATTAGTTTCATTTCGTTCATAATTCCTGAATTTGCGGCTGCATACAAAATGAATGTGCAGAAAGCGTATCAGTACTTGAAACAATACGGAGGACTTGATTATTTGTACGAGAATTGGTGGGCATTGCATACCGATAATCCATTTTGGACAGTGCGTGATATGTTTGAAATTTGTCATCGAAACGGAGGTCTAAAATGAGGGTTTTTCACGGAAGTCATACGGCAATAAGCGAAATTGACCTGACAAAAGGTAGGAGTAATCTTGATTTTGGCAAAGGATTTTATGTTACCAATATTCGCTCGCAGGCAGAATATTGGGCAACGCGAACAGGCAGATTTCACAAAACAGATGGAATAGTCTCGGAATTTGAATTTTACGAAAGAGCATTTACCGACAAAATGTATAAAACGCTTCGTTTTGCTGATTACAACGAAAAATGGCTTGACTTTGTTATTCTCAACAGAGACCCAAGCACTGAAGAACAGCGACACGATTACGATTTGATAGAAGGTCCCGTTGCCAACGATGATGTTAACACCCGTATTGACGACTATCTCGCAGGATTAGTTTCCAAAATCGATTTTCTAAACGAACTTACCTTTCATAGACCCACACATCAAATTTGCTTTTGTACGGTTCGCTCACTGCAAATGATTGAGCCAATAGACAAAAAATACTACATTGACCTAAAGCATATTTCCCGACCAATAATAGAAAAACTTATAACAGAGCAAAATATAGAAAAATACGCTGCTACCGATATGTTTTACAACTCAAAAACTTTTTCGCTGCTGTCTGATAAAACTACTGAACTTTACAAAAAACAATGGGTAGAAATTTACGATATGCTAAAAACAGAATTTTTCCTAAAATCCAAAAACTAAACCCTTCCCCATAAAAAATCCTTCAAAAAATTAAAAATTTAAAAAATTTTTTTTGCTTGTTTTTTCAAAAAAATGTATTACTTTTGCGTTTCCAATTCGTCTTCGATTTCGGTCGAAAACGAGGCGGAAAAGGTTTATTGAAAAAATATTAAAATTGTAAACAATTATGGAAGTAGAAGTCAAAAACAAGGAGGCGGCTACCCACAGCCAAAACGGAACGCTCTCTTTTGAGCAGATTAAAGACGTAGTGGGCAATGGATGGGCGTTAATAAAAGACCCGGTGTTCAATGGGTGCATCGTCCAAAAGGGCGAACTAATCTTTCATAGCCAAGACCAAGACGAGGCTGTTGAAAGAATGAGAGTTAGAACGGAAAAAGATGTACTGTTCGCATACTGCGGCGAGCGTGATCCTAATGTAGTTTATCTATTATGACGAAGGAAACGTTTGATATAAAACAAAAGGCGGTAATAGCGCCTGTAACAATTGAGGCAGATGGAATGATACATCGATTTTTCTTTATAGTGGATACAGGCTCGTATGAGACATTGCTTTGCGAAAAAACGATAAGGATGATTGGATATACGCCAGTGGACAGTTTTGAAGACGTTCCGGTACATACCGTTAGCGGAAGCGCAACCGCATACAGATACGTAATCGACAACATGACAGCATTGGGAGTGAACAGAAAAGGAATAAAAGTGATATCTATGCAAATGCCCGCAGGCTCGGGAGCGCATGGGTTACTCGGACTTGACTTCTTCGAAAATACAAGACTGACAATAGATTTCAAAACAGCAGAAATAATAGTTGAATAGCGTATAGTTGTTAGTCGTTAGTCATTAGTCTCATATCACCATCTCAAAGTCCCCATCGTCCACCCTGTCCACAAAAAAACTACCTTCCCTCAAAAAAATCCTTCAAAAAATTTTTTTTGCTTGTTTTTCAAAAAAAAGTATTACTTTTGCGTTTCCGTTTCGTGTTCGATTTCGGTCGGAAGCGAGGCGGAAAAGGTTTATTGAAAAAGCATGTTGATTGTTTCTTTGTATATCTGAAAATCTGGCGATTAACGGATAATCTTCAAAGATAATAGTCGGGTGTTCACGTGTTGTTGCGTGGACTTGACTAGATTTTCTAGAAGATTAAGGTTACGCCAGATACCACAGATATAGCGGGAAGCGGTTAAGTTTCGCGCTTTTTTGATGGTCTAAAATTTTTAGTGTAAATCAATGTATTATAACGTTTTAGTATGCAAAAAGTAATAGAGAAAATGGGGATGAGAATTTTGGGGTTTGCAGTTATGTGCGTGATAACGGCTCCGTGCGCTTTTGCGCAGTTGGAAAGGTTTGACGAGTTGTTTCCGATGGTATTTGTCGAAGGCAACGATGAAATTGACGATTTCTACATCGGCAAGTTTGAAGTAACGCAAGAGGCGTGGACAGCGGTAATAGGCAGTAATCCATCACAAAATCAGAGCGGTGGAAACTATCCGGTAGAAACGGTAAGCTGGAATGATGTTCAGGAGTTTCTTGTGAGGCTGAATGCACTAACCGGAAGAAATTATCGTTTGCCAACGTCGGACGAGTGGTTATTTGCCGCAAAAGGCGGAAACCAAAGCCGTGGATACAGGTTCAGCGGCAGCAACAATATTGACGATGTTGCGTGGTATAGTAGGAATAGTCGCGGAAGCGATCGGAAGCGAAGCACTCATCCGGTAGGTACAAAAGAACCAAATGAACTTGGTATTTATGATATGCACGGGAATGTGTGGGAATTTATTCAAGGAGGTCTTCATCCAAGAGCAACCGGAAATGCAACTCGTGGCCAATTGCGTGGCGGCAGTTTTAGCCAAGTAATAAATGTTAAAATTATAAATTCCGTTCAAACTGGCGCTGGTGGTATAAATAATGTCGCCATTGACAAGGGCTTTCGCGTAGCATACACAACTCCCGAGGCACAGCCTGTACCAGAAACTCCGCACTCAAGAGACAATTTGCCGCCTTTTGAGTTTTCCACAAACGATTTTGACGTCATTACCCTGAAAAATGGCGCTGAAATCAAAGCCAAAGTGACCGAAATATCAGCTACGGAAATCAAATATAGACTTTTTGAGCATCTTGACGGTCCCGTTATGGTAATTCCCGCAGAAGACGTATTTTTCATCGTCTATGCAAACGGTATGCAGCAGATTTTCCATAGAGAAAACGATTTGCAAGACATTGAAGAAAACCCTACAGCCAGCAGTAAAGATTTTTTTATGGGAATATACGCAAGACCGCTTGGCGTACTATGGGCAGGTCCAACAATAGGAGTAGATTTTACCATTAAACACAAGTGGATTATTAATGCACACTATCGTTTTGTGCCGTTGGGAATGAATGCCTTTTTTCCGTCTTTTGCCTCTGAAAATTATCTATATAGAGAAATGATTGATGTTACCGGTTTTGGAGTAGCAATATCAGCAATGCATATTGGTTCGAAACATCGAACTTTAAATGGCACATATCATGTAACTTACGCAGGACCAAGTTTTGAATATTTCACTCATAGTTATCGCTATAGCGACCCTATGGAGTTATATAAATTTGAAGGGGTTATATCGGCTCTCAAATTTGGAAGTAAAACTCATTACAGGTCAGGCTTTTACTGGCATGTGAATGCTTCTATTGGTTTAACCATAGCAGAGGAAATGGACTCCAAGGATGGTGGAATAACATGGGAATGGTGGTCGTTTTTTGACGGCGACTATTTTCCTGACCGTAGACTGTCACCTTTTTTGTATTTAGGCTTGGAATTAGGTTTTGGTATTAATTTTTAATAAAATAAAAGAACATGAAGAAGAAGATAATAATATTTTTTGCTTTATCGGCGTTGTGCATTTTTTCCGTTAATGCACAAGATGTCATCACGTTGCGAAACGCCGGACATATCAGAGCGCGAGTAACTGAAATTACTCCAACTGAAATCAGATACAAGCATTTTGACAACCTTGACGGACCCGTCATAACGCTTTCCAGAAGCGAAGTTTTTGCAATAACCTACGAAAACGGCAGGCGCGAGGTAATAAATCCGTTTACGGCAACAGAGAGCGGCGCATCGCAGGCTCGTCAAAATGCGGGTAGTACTGGCTCAAACAGGTATGCGCAACAGGGTAATTTTGCAATAGGCATAAATGCGCTGTATGCCACAGACGGCTACGATGAAATAGGCATAGGCGGCAAGTTGCAGTACAACGTCAGTAATCGTATTCGTTTTGCAGGAGAGTACAACTTTTTCCCGAAAAAACATATTTGGTCTTGGTGGGATTTTAGCGTTTATGGTCACTGTTTGCTTTTTTTAGGCGATAAATTTGCAGTATACCCTTCGGTAGGTCTTGGAGTTTTAGGAATAAGGCTTATAGACGATGACATCAGCGGTCAATTAGGTAGCGGATTTGTTTTTTCGCCCGGTTTCGGTTTTGACGTCTCATTGACCTCCAATCTAATATTTAACGCTGAAGTCAGACCAAAAATGGGATGGGTTCAACGCGTCAATCTTGTCGCAGGACTTGCATACTGTTTTTAGTTTTTTAAATTACTATCTATATTTTAAAAAAAAATTGCCTAAAATACGAAAACTATTTCGTATCTTTGCCGCGATAATTTTGAACATGTTTAGTATATAGATATATGGAAACATCACGGCAAAAGTGCGAATTAGACCGCGAAACTTCGGCAAAAGTAAGTTTTATAACCTACATTGTTCCGATGTTTGCCGATGCGTATAAAATGGATGTGCAGGAGGCATGGTTCTATTTGAAACGCTTCGGCGGCTTTGACTTTATTGTCAAGCATTGGTGGGCGTTGCATACCGACAATGTACTGTACGCACTGAACGATATTTACGAAGTGTGCCACAAAAACGGAGGAAGAAAATAATGGAGGTTTTTCATGGAAGTTATTTGATGATTGATAAAATTGATTTATCTAAAGGGCAGCCATACAGAGATTTCGGGCAAGGTTTCTACGTCACAAAATACAGACCTCACGCACAAGCGTGGGCTGAAGTAATAGGTAAAAAAAACAATGTACCCGATGGGGTAGTTACCGAATTTACCTATTACGCCGGTCAATTTTCCGAAAAACTTTGTAACATTAAGTATTTCGATGCTTACAACGAGGAATGGCTTGATTTCATTGTTATGAACCGTGACCCGCTTTCGCAACAACCCGCTCATAACTTCGATATAGTTGAGGGTCCGGTGGCAAATGATAAGGTACAGTGGCGGTTGACAAAGTACTTGCAGGGCAAAATCAAAAAAGACGTTTTTCTGAAAGAACTGACATATCACGAAGACACGCATCAAATTTGTTTTTGCTCTATGAAATCATTACTCTGTCTCGAACATAAAGACAAGACATTTGCGTTGAACATTGCTGATGTCGGCGAAGCGATTTTAGAAAAAATGATTATTGAATTTCAAATAGACGAGATAAAAGCGGCGGAAATGTTCTTCAATTCAAAAATATTTTCAAGACTGTCTGATACTTCAACAAAATATCATCAAAAAACATGGCAGGAAATATACCCGTTGCTTATTAACGAACTTTTCGGTTAAAAATTTTCGAACAAACAATCGAAATCGCAAATCGCAAACTTTTTTGCATCTATAAATATTTTCACCTATCTTTGCGCCCGATTATGCGTAGTAATTTGTTTAAATACAGTGTTTCGCTCTGTCTGTTGGTAATCTACATCAACAGAGGGCTTTTCGTGGCTATGCCCGGAGTTGAAACGCCATGTGCTTCAGGCTTGGAAATCAACAGTTTGCTTGAGGTCGCCATGAATTTGGCAGGCGGACACAACGAAATAGACGAAGATGGCGATGCGCCCGAAAGTTACGGCAGCGCAAAATTTGCACAACCGCTTATTAATCACAATCATACATACGCCTATCTGACGTGTCCATACGAAGAAACGCGCCAAATATTTTACCCGCGCAACGATGCTATGCTGCCGACAGGCAATTACAAAACTATCGAAAAACCGCCGGAAAAAAGTTTTCAGTTTTCAGTTTTCAGCGCAAATACGTCTAATTGATTTGCGTAAGAAAATTCGTAATTCGTAATTTTTAATTCGTAATTGAAATGTTTTTTTTCATCAAATTGTTGGTGTGCTTATGCATGGCGCTTATTTGCAGATGCGCCGCAGCACAGACCGACACAATATATATGTCTGCGGCGCAAGCCGAAGACCTTTTCATCCGGCAAAATCTTGAATTGATTGCCGAAAAATTGAATATTGACCTTGCTGATGCGGCAATAGTACAGGCAAGGCTGTGGAATAATCCTACCCTCGCTATTGAGGATGTAAATATTTGGCGTACAGACGCTTTTCGCAATGAAATGGAGGACATGGATTTGCGCGGTAGGCAGTTTTCAATAGGAATAGAGCAAGTTATACAAACAGGCAGCAAACGGCGTAAATTAGTTGAAATGGAGCGTGTTACCCGCGATATTGCAATGCAGTACTTTGAGGAATTGCTTCGCAGTCTTAAAGTGGAACTGCGCAATGCCTGCGCCGAAATACTGTATTTGCAGGAATTTCGCAACATACTTGAAAGGCAGCGCGCAAGCCTTGACGCGCTTATCGGCAATTATCGCAATCAGGTTGAGCAGGGCAATGTGTCGCGAAGCGAAATGTTGCGGTTGCAGGCATCGCTACTTGAAATACGCTCGGAAATTAATGATTTGCAAAGAGATATGAACGAGCAGCAAAAAAATATAAAAATGTTGCTCAACATATCCACGCCAAGCCATATCACGCTTACGGCTACTGAAATAAACATAACGCCGCCACAAGACCTCTCTTTTGGCAGTTTGTTTGAATTAGCCGAAGCCTCGCGCCCCGATTTGAAAGAGGCGATATTTCAAACGCAATTATTTGAAAAATCGTTGCGCTACGAACGCGCACAGCGAACTCCCGACCTTGCATTAAGCGCCGTATACGACCGTGCAGGCGGAGTAACGCCCAATTATTGGGGCTTCGGAATAAGTGTAGACTTGCCGTT
>Ga0099364_10014766_pt1 | contig 10356 bp, 6 predicted proteins | sample TergutTh196P3_FD_73070 | JGI IMG/M metagenome (GOLD analysis project Ga0099364, IMG submission 73070) | Microcerotermes parvus P3 segment gut microbial communities from Pointe-Noire, Republic of the Congo - Th196 P3 | ecosystem: Host-associated > Arthropoda: Insects > Digestive system > Gut ...
GTAATAGAAGCATCGGAAGTTCATATTGGCGAATTTTGGAAGCAGAAATAAATAAATACGGAACAGTAATGGCGGTTTTAGTGCAATTAATGTCGGGCAGATGTATGGCTATAACTTTTAGCGATGATTATTACGAACCGATTTACGGCAAAACTTACGATGATGTAAGAGGTTTAGCATTGCATCCGTCAGAAGTTTTAATTGGCTACGGTGCAAGCCAACATAATAGACATTATGTTTTACAGAATCGAACAGAATATTATTGTCCGACGCCGGGAATTGGTCGTCCATATTATTCCCACAATGGCGAGGAATTGATATTTATAGGAATGGGAGAATACGGTCCCTACATAAACGTAAATGGACATAAAGCAGACATAAGAGTCGGATTAGACGGCAATGAAAGTGTTGCAAAAAAACCACGCTCAACAACCATTTCTTACAGCACAAATATCAGTTTATTTTTGTATGATTACGAAAAAAATACTTTGAAATCAGGCAATATGTATGATTATTTATCGCAACCAATTTACAACAGACGCAATAATTCCTACGAAGCATTAGCAACAATATATAATCGATTATATTTATGCAGATGGCGAATGTGAAAAAAAAGAGACAATATTAGAAACTAATATAAAACATAATATGATATCAATTAAATTACCAAAAATTGAATTTAAAACAGGAATAACAGACATTGTTAATGCAATAAATAGCAATGGTTATGTTCAGATGACGCTTGGCGAGTTGATTAAATGGGGACAAAAAAATTCGCCTTGGCCTAATGGTCTTGGAATTTCTTGCTGTGCTATTGAAATGATGGCTTGGGCTGCGTCGCGATTTGATTCTGCAAGATACGGTGCGGAAGTCTTTAGGATGACACCTCGTCAATCCGACATATTGCTTGTTGCGGGAACGGTGACTTACAAAATGGGGATGGTCGTTCGGCGGTTATATGACCAAATGCTTGATCCTAAATGGGTTATTGCGATGGGGGCTTGTGCTTCTACGGGCGGCATTTTCAGAACATATTCAGTTGTTCAGGGTATAGACCAATTTCTTCCTGTGGATTTATTTATTGCGGGCTGTCCTCCTCGTCCAGAGGCTATATTTACTGCTTGGTTGGCGATAAAGGAAAAGATGGATAAAGCATATAACCCAACTTTAATAAATCTCGGCAAGGATGTTTCGCCGATGCCAAAGGCGGAGAAATATAATTCTGATATTTGTTTTGACCCATTAAATCCTCGTCATTTAGATTATCAAAAGCGCAAAAAACCATTTTATGGGGATTAGAAAGGAGTGAGTATAATCAAAGACAACATTTTACTTCTAATGCGTAAGTGATGTATAATAGTGTAATATTTTCGCTGTCATAACTAATAAAAACCAAATTTTGAAGTATTTATACTTCGCTCTAATGTGGTGTCGGCGGTTTGAATAACTTTACTGGCTGTTTCATAAGCACGCTGTAATTCAATCATCGCAACCATTTCTTCTATGATATTTACATTTGAATTTTCCAACCAGCCTTGCTTTAAATTCACAGCATCATCGTTTATTTGATGAATTTGAACATCATAATTTGGCATAAAATCCTGTTTTGAAATCCGCGTTAGTTGCGAATAATCGGCACAATCTACTATTAAAAGTTTTCCGACCTGAACATCATTCGCCTTCACTTCGCCCGTTTTAGAAATAACGATATTCACTGCTCGTTGCGTGCTTGGATTATCGCCATCATTGATAACTGCGTAATCGGGAATAAAAATTGCGTCTTCATCAACCCCCATCACAAATTTTCCATCTTGAGTAACTAAATATCCTTCCGAATTTAGCAAAAAAGAACCGCTGCGAGTCAATGTTTTCACACTATCAACATTTTTGCAAACAAAAAATCCGTGTCCCTCGATAGCAACATCAAGCGGATTAGTTGTCATAGCATATTCGCCTGCACTCCAATCCAAATAAGAACCGATTGGCGAATCATTGCGTTCGATTTGTTGCGGAACATTAAATAAACTTGCTTTTGCATCAATAAGATTTCTTTCGAAGACCGCTGTTCGTTTGAATGCGGGAGTGCTTGCGTTAGCAATATTATTTGCCGTCACCTCTAATCTTGTTTGTGCATTAAGCATCCCCAACGATGCGGTATGTAGATCTTTAATCATAGCATTTGTCCATTATTAATCAATTTATTAGTTCGAATTATATGCACAAATCTAATGCCATTATTTTATACTCAACAAAAATGGTAAAAAACAATATATAAAAAATAGGTTGCGGTATTATTGGCGATAGCGCTATAGAATCGGCACATAATATATGCGAAAAAAGTATTTATAATAATTATGTATTTCCAACAACTTTCTCTGATTTAAAATCAGCAACTCCTGATTTATTACGATTTCTCGCAACTTTTCATTTTCTTCTTGTAGTTCCTTATGTTCCAGCCATTGCTTCATATCTTTAACAAACGGCGACACTACTTCCGAAAATTCTTTAATAACTTTGTCTACATCTTTATTTGTAGGGTATTTTGGATTTGATTCCATTTCTATCCTTTATAATTTTTGATTATTTAATTCTTGTTTTATTAAGAATGAAATGGACTATTTTGAGGGGGCAATCCAAAGCAAGTGCAGCGGGACAGTGGGGTTTTTATATGTGCTTACATTACATATCGGCAGGAATTTATTTAGATTTTTTAACTATTTTAAACCCTAATTTAAAATAATTTATATCATTATGAAAAAAGTTTTTATACTAATTGTATTTGTTTTAGGTTCATCTTTTTTATATGCTCAGAGTCAGTTGTCGTATATGATTCCTGATATAGGGGCGCCGGGGATGAACGTGTATGTTGAGATTATTGCTTCGCCGGATTCAGTTTGGTTTTTTGGGACTGAAAGGGTTGTTAGCGATAATACTTTGTATTTAACGCCGAGCAATTCTGCGGATAAAGGGAAAATAGATTTTTCGCCTTTGTATGTGAGTTGGAGTGGGCGATTAATTTCTGCTCAGGTGTTTATACATCCTAATTTGAATCCGACTTCTTGGAGATGGAACGAAGGAATACATATTCCTATCGATTTAGTTAAGTCGGGTAGCGTAATCGGTAGATATGACTTCTATGTAGTTCAGCCGTTTCGAATAGGAAATGCAAATCCTTCGATGGGTTTTGTTTTCGGTGAAGGCGGACTTGGAATTCGCTCGCCAAGGGGAGCTATGATCATAGATAATATGGTCTCCAGTTTGGAAAATGTATATACCGTTTCGAAAAATGATTGCGACCCAAATACGCCGGGCAATCAAGGTTATCTTCCGTTTAATCTTATTTCTTTGGGAAGATTTGAAGTGCTTAATATCAGCGTCGACGCTGATGGCAAAAATGGAGGAGTCGGCGGGGGCGGAGGTGGAGGTTCTTATCAAGACGACCCTGCACTTTTTGCTTATAATCCTACGGATGATGCCTACCAAGGCGGAAATGGCTTTACAGGAGGCGGTGCAGGCGGTTTGAACTTTATGCTTAACAACCCTATCACTCTTCCTGAAAAAGGACGAATTGCTTCGGGCGGAAGCGGTTCGGGTGGCGTAGATGATACTAAATCTACGGGCTATGCGGGCGGTTCTTTAAATGGCGTTCGAGGTGCGTTTGCTATTTTGGATATATACGAAACAGCAGGCGGAGGAACGGGACATCCGTTCGGGCTGTCAGGCAGAGAATACCAAATCAACGATGTAAATAGTTATGGTGGCTACGGCGGAGGCAGTGGCGGTGCGGATAACTCGCCCGGAGGTAATGGAAGTTATGCAAGTTCTTCGGGAGGAATAACTACGGGCAGAATGCACGGAAATCCATTTATCGTTCCATTAGCAGGTGGCAGTGGTGGTGCAAGCGGAAATCCGCGAAACTTGCAATTCCGCATAAGGTCGGGCTATGGCGGGGGCGGCGGCGGTGCAATTGCAATCTCGGCTCCGATTATAAGAATAAATAGAATAACTGCAAATGGTGCTGCGGGCGGTGAGTTTGATATTACCGATATTATATTTACACCCGATCATAGTTGCTATGGCGGAAATGGCTCCGGCGGTGCTATAGTGCTTAATGGAAAAAGAGAAACGTCTGTTTATACAAGAGCAACAGTGCGGGATGGAACAACGCAAGATGAAAATTCGGGCTATATAAGATGTGCGGGATTTTCAAATGATATTTTTGGTAGCGATGTCAGTTATTATCGTGGTATGGCTACAGATACATTAAAATATATTGATCCTACTGTTGAAACTTATTTAGAGGGAAGGTCAAACAACTCTCCTTCAGAAACGGTAAGTTATTATATCAAATCTGAAAACTCAACCGAATGGACTAAAATTGGTGAGTTTAATTCGTCTGGTGCTTATGGTGATGGAGTTTGGGAAGTTCCTATTTCTGCTAATTTTAATCATCCAACAGATACTGTATATTATTTTTATGCTGTAAGTAATATGGGAGCAAATAACGATGCCGATTTGCACTCTGCTCGTCCAAGAAATCTTTTAACTCAATCTGCGGCAAATGTATTTATTTTGCGTAGCGAAACAGAAATACCGGGCGATTGGGATACAACAATTATCGTTAGAGTATTAGGAAAAATAGCGGCTTGTTATGAAGGATTTAGTGAAATTAATTTTTTTAACAATGTTGATGGGAATGCTCATATAGTTGCAATAGAATTAACTGGTGATAATAAAGACAATTTTAGTTTTACATCGGATCCTCCGCCTCAATCACCATTGAATAGTCAAGAAATACTATTTATATATGTAACCTATAATGGTTATAATAGTGATACATCTTTGGGAATGAAAACTGCTAAAATAAATGTGTATTTGCAAAGTGAAATTGGTGAAAGAAGATTAATTATATACGAAATATCTTATGAAATAGTTAATATATTCGAAGAAAAATCATTAGATTTTGGAACAGTGGGTATAGACGCTACAGGCGATACAACATTGAATGTTATCTATTTGCCTGGACTACCACATAGATTAGAGGACGCTTACATTTTAAACGGAACTTATTTTACATTAGAAAATAGAAATACATTGGTTTCTTCTAATTTGTATGGCTCTATAAATCCTAAAATTTCATATAACGCATCTGCGGTCGGCTTGCACACAGATACATTATGCCTTATTGTTAATGTTAATAATCTTGATAACTCTATAACTTATTGCTTCGATACAACATATATTCCAATACAAATAAATGTTGTTGCAGAAGTTGCAAGAGATACAATTAATACTAATACAAGAATTACGATATGCGGTGATTGTGCAATGTGGTGCCTTAAGGGGCATCTTTCAACTTCGCATAATATCCAAACAGGCGATAGTTTAATTGAAGTTTCTTTGCCAATATATAAAGATGATGATATTGAAATAACAGTCGACGAAACTCCGTTTGTTTTTGATGAAGCTGACGATAATGATTTTTGTTTTAGAGTTAAATCTATTGGAAGAGAAGTTGGAATTAAAGAAGGAAGTATAACACTTTATTTCATTCGAGCAAACGGAACACTGCGTGAACTAACATTTAATATAAGTGCAGATGTTCTAATACCTGTTTCCATTGAGCCGACATCTATCAACTATGGAATTGTAACAGTTCCGCCCGAAACAAATGTAATACTTCGCAACAGCAGAACGCCTTTAGGCGGGCAAGCATGCTCGGATATTGATTGGTCTATACCAATCGAAAGCGTTAGATTTATAAATAATAAATATGCTTTTACAAAAGATTTCCGTGATGCTGTTCCTTCTTATGGCAGTGATACGGCTACATTTATATTTGAATCTTCGAGCGATGACACTTTTAACGATACATTAGAAGTTGTTATTGCATATCCTGAATGCTTTGATACATTGCGAGTTCCAATTACGGGATTTTTGCAAGAAAAACCTCGTTTAAAGTTTCGAATACCCGATTATGAAAATGTGGATCCAAAATCGACTAACTTCAAAATTAGCGTATATATAGAAAGTATTGGTATGGATTTCGGCGGTGGGAAAATAGAGAGAATGCCGCTTTCGCTTGTTAATGGTTATTCATTATTCTTTCCAAAAAGAATAGAAAATAATGGATATCTTGATAGTTCTGGAGTAATAGATTATCAACATAGATATTTAAGAATTACTGATGTAACAGTGCCACCATTAAAAGCAGATGAAGAAGAATTATTGTTTAATTTAATAGGCGATGTATTATTAGGAAATGATACTATAATGTATATGCTTATTGCTTCTCCTCCTGGTTCTCAGCAGGGGGCGTGGATAAGTGCTAGTATTGACGCTAATTTTGTTTATGAAGATGGCTTTTTAAGTATAGAAATTTGTGAAGAGGGCGGCAATAGATTAATGGGACATCTTAGCAACATAGAAACCCAATCAGTAAATCCCGTAACAACAAATTCAATCGAAGTAAAATGTAAAGTTAGCGAAATCGGTTATTATTACCTCGAAATAATAGATAATTCAGGCAGCGCCAAACTACTGCAAGAATTTAACACCGATACACCAGAAACCACAGAATATACCTTTGATATCGACTTAACACCATTTGCAAACGGCAATTATTATCTGCGACTACGCAATAATAACTCCCAAAGCTTAACCAAACTAATAATAGCAAGGTAATTCAAAAAATAAAAACACACCAAAAGGCGAATAAATTTTTTGTTCGCCTTTGTGTGGGTGGGAGGCGATGCCGCCACTCGAGGCGGCATCTTTTTGGATTGCCACGAAATTACTTCGTAATTTCTCGCAATGACGGAATTTAATAACCAGAGTTTTTAGAGATTCCCATTAGTTTTGTAAATCTGGTTTGAACGCTGAATGATAAAAATAAATTTGGCAATTTGAAAAAATATTAAGTTTGTAAATATAGATCGAACATTCATTGACAAAATAAAATTTGTTTATTAAAATAAAAAAACTTATATTTGTATGATATTTTCAAACATTTTTTCAAAAACGCCTTAAATGCCAATAAATAAGGGCATTGTGGGCTTGGTTGTGATTTGGGGTTTATAAAAGGGTGGTGTTTTAAAAAGTATGATGCAGTAAGTCCTTATAAATTAAAGAGTTATGGCTAAATGTTATTTTTACTGTTTAAGTTTTTTATAGACTGTCTGATAATCCTGTTTGCATTCGTATTGCATCCTCTCGCAGATGACTTGTAAGGATGTGCAAAGAAAAAACTATCTTCAAAATCTCTCACTTATATGCTTATGCTTCGAAAATTTTGGGTAGTGTTTACTTTATGTTAATAATACTATAATTAAATTTGTATTTTTTAGTTTATAACTTTATATATATTTTTTGTTTATATTTGTATAATGTTTTTAATTATTTAGTGGAATAATCATAATGTTTAAATTAAAATTTAGAGTAATGTTTTTTATTTGTTTGCTTGCTGCGACTAATTTTATTTTGTTTGCAAGCGATGTTATGGAAATCAGAGGAATAATTTTGGATAATAAATCCAATCCAATTCCTTATATTTTTGTGTCTGTTGATAATACTGATATAAAAGTTATATCTGATATTGATGGAAATTTTGTTGTGCGCGTTCCAATTAATACGAAGTTTCCAATGCAATTAACTTTTACTTCTGTTAATTATGTCTCGCAAACTATTACGGTTACTAAATCGAATAGAAAAAAAGTTCAAAAAATTAAATTAGTTGCGAAAGAGGGCTATCTTGAGTTCGAACGAAAGAGGTTAGAAGAATTAGAAAAACGCATAGAAAAACTCAGATTGGCAAGAGAGGAACTGCTTAATGAAATAGAAAAAGACAGTTTTATTTATGATACTTGTGCAGAAACGGGAGAAATAAGAATATTGAGGGATTCTGTAAAAGTAAGACTTGCAGAACATATTGCAAAAGAACATATTGACGAACGTATGGCAACTATGGGTATGGGTTCAATACCGACAAAAATAGATGCAACAGCACATTTTACAACCATGGATGGTGTTGATGGAGCCGCTTTGGAAGGTGGAGTTCCAAAAACTACTTTAGATGCAACAATGATGATAGCACCCAGCATCGGAATTCAACCGCCAAATCAACCCGATGCAGCCGCAGGTTTATTAACCGCAGGCGAATTAAATGATTTTACGAAATGGAAACTTTGGGAAGATATTGCAAGCACAGAATTAAATCAACACATCAATACTTGGAAAATATATCCGCAAGAAAGATATGTCGCACAATTAACCAATCCGAGTGGGAATGCAATCGTTAATGCAAAGGTCACGCTCAGGGATAATCAAGGAAATAATATTTGGCAAACTTGGACAGATAACACAGGGAAGGCAGAACTTTGGGCTAATATATTAACGGATTCCGCACTAAATACAGGCAAGCCATATTATATAGAGTTCGAATACGAAAAACAAATTGAAAGAATAGAGGCGGCTCCTTTTTATGTTCGAATAAATACAGCCGAAATGAATGTAAAATGCAACGAGGTGAATGCTGTGGATATTGATTTTATTGTTGATGCAACGGGTTCAATGGGCGATGAAATTAGGTATTTGCAAGAAGAATTATATGATGTAATTAAGAAATTAGAAAGCAATAATCCGCATATTGATTTAAGAACGGGAAGTATTTTTTATCGCGATTTTGGCGATGATTATATAATTCGCAAATCGGAATTTGATAAAGATATTCACAAAACAATTGATTTTATTAAAGAGCAAAGTGCTGCCGGCGGTGGCGATTATCCCGAAGCGGTTGATATTGCACTTTATGAATCCATTGAAAATAGGGATTGGCGACAAAATACTTTGGCTAAAATAATTTTTTTAGTATTAGATGCTCCGCCGCATAGTTTGGATAGTTGCATAAAACAAATGCAAAGGCAGGTTAGAATTGCAGCAATGAAAGGCATTCGAATTGTTCCGCTTGTTTGTAGTGGTGCGGATAAAAATACTGAATATCTTATGCGTGCTATTGCACTTGCGACCAACGGCACATATGTTTTTCTAACCGATGAAAGCGGAATTGGCGATCCGCACATAAAACCTACTACCGATAAATATGAAGTGGAAAAATTAAATCATATTTTATTGCGCGTCATTACTCAATTTTCTACGCCTCCTAATTGCAGTAATGATTGGGCTAATTTTGATACAACTATTACTTCTTTTGATAAATTTATTTCAAAACCATATAAAGAAAATCCCGAAGAAAACACCGAGCGAATAGATGATATTTCTAATTTATTAAAAGTTTATCCGATTCCTTGCGATGGTATTTTGAGTGTTGAAACGCTTTATCATATTTCGCATCTTTATGTTTCTGACATCACAGGAAAAGTGCTACAAAATTTCGAATTAGAAGATGCAAAAAGTTTTACCGTTGATTTGACAGGTTATTCTAACGGCGTATATTTTGTTAATGCTTTTTATCAAGGTCGTTGGTATAGCGTGAAATTTTTGTTGAATAGGTAGTAGCGGAAAAGATACTATTGAAAATAAATGATAGATGTAGATAAATATTATACAATAAATAAATCCGAAATTGCAGAAATAAAAATCAAATCATCAAAGTTTATCGGATACGCTTTTCCTGCGATTAATAAAAATGAAGCACTGTTGCGATTAAACGAAATTAGAACAAAACACTTCGACGCAACTCATAATTGTTTCGCTTATCAAATATGGAAAGGAAATGAATTTAGAGCATCCGACGATGGCGAACCCGCAGGAACAGCAGGCAAACCAATCCAATTAACAATAAAAAAATATGATTTCAACGATGTAATTGTAATCGTTAGTCGCTACTTTGGAGGCACAAAACTTGGAGTTGGCAGCTTGGTTCGAGCGTATTCGAATGCGACAGAATCGGTTTTGCAACTATGCGAAAAGAAAATAATTAACATAACTAATACCGTAAAAATTAATTGCAGATACGAAGAAATTTCGCTCGTTAAACGGATAATAAACGAATATGCTACTGCGTTCGAAGAGGAATATTCCGACGCCATAGAAATCATCGCAGATATTCCCGTATCTAAAACAGAACAATTTATAAACACCATTATTTCTACCACAAATACAAAAGCAAATGCAATAATGCTGTAAGTGCGAGAGTTTAAAATTAAATATGATACGAGAACCGTAAAAAATACCTCCCGTCATACCGCACTTGTAGCGGTATCAAATCATACCCCGTCAATTTTCTTGCGAAAACTGCCACCCCTTTAATAAAGGGGAATTTTAAAGGAAATAATAATTCCCCTCTTTTAGAGGGGTGGCAATGCGAAAGCATTGACGGGGTGTGTCCTGAAAATAATA
>Ga0099364_10014767_pt1 | contig 10355 bp, 8 predicted proteins | sample TergutTh196P3_FD_73070 | JGI IMG/M metagenome (GOLD analysis project Ga0099364, IMG submission 73070) | Microcerotermes parvus P3 segment gut microbial communities from Pointe-Noire, Republic of the Congo - Th196 P3 | ecosystem: Host-associated > Arthropoda: Insects > Digestive system > Gut ...
CTCCGGTTTTATTCGGCTTTATCCGCGATCTTGTCGGGCACTACAATGTTCTGTTCACTTATTCCTGCATTGCATTTGCACTTGCAGCCGTATGCTTATTATTCGTACGCCACGGGGAAGAAGAGCCGGAAAAGGTAACAGCAGCGCAAATACTCGAAAATATGGACGATTAGATTTGTGCATGAGGGGTGAGCAATTAACAAAAAAGCAATTGCTTACCCCTTTTTGATCTCGCAATCCTTCCTGTAAAAAGCAATACCGTACTTCATAATGTTGGAATAGCCGTCTTCACTCCAATAAGCGGCGTATTTATTGTCTTCAATTTGCTGTAACGCTTCATCGCACGCCGAAGACAAACCGCGATACTCTTTGGCGAGTTTGAGTTCAAATATGACGGCTTTTCCTTTTCTGGTCTCGGCATACATGACCAAGTCGCTGCGCCCATGCCCGCTTTCCCTGTTGGATTTGACATTGTAACCGCTTAGCCGCGACAGAATACCGGTCATAAATCCGTGGTAGAAATTTTCTGCGCTGTCCATAAAGCTGATACTCTCAAGTAAAAGCGTCTCAAGTTCGCTTTGGAAAGTTTCAACATCACCATTCAGGATGGCGCTAAAAAATGTATCAAGATTTTTTTCTGCGATCCTTTCGTTAAACCATTCCAGTATTTTGTTGTCAAAAATAATTTCCAATTCCCTGTTGGGAATCTTCATCTCAACAATAATTCTTCCTTTTTGGTCAACATAATCGTTAACCTTTTTTAAATAGCCGGTAAAAAACAGAAAATTCCACAGGTTATCGGCGCCTTTTTCTATTTCATCGTAGGTAATATCTTCGTGGATGATTTTTGAGATAGTCCCGCCGGATATGAGGGTTTCCAGTTCTGTTTTTGTTTCCCTGTCTGCTCTATCTACCAGCTTACGGACAATATCATTGCCGCTTGTGTTTGCCCAATGGGGTCTTGGGAATTCGTTTATGTCGGCAAGCCAGTCTTTTATAACATTGATGGAACTCCAGGGGTTGTACACTTCTGTGTTTCCAAACATATAACCGTCGTACCAGTCTCTTACAACCTGCCTTTTTTCCATAAGACCGTAATACTCAAGCATGATGTCAATTTCGTCCTGTGAAAAACCAAAGTACTCAGAGTAATTTTTTGCGAGTATGGATATCACTTCAAGGTTATTAAGCCCGGTAAAAATGCTCTCTCTGGAAATCCGCAGGCACCCTGTCATCACCGCCAATTTCAAGTACGGGTTATCTTTGAGCGCACTACCAAGAAGCGTGCGGATAAAATCAACCATCTTGTCATAAAAACCGCGAAACCACGCATTCTCCAGAGGAACATCATATTCATCAATTAGGATAACGGTTTTTTGACCGTGATAATTTTCCAGGCATTTACATAAAAACTTGAGCGAGGCGGAATTATCACTGCTTGTACCTTTGCGGGAAGCCAGTCTTTCAAACAAATCCCGGTCATTGGTATTGGATATTTTTTCAAAAGCGTAGTGATGCCTGTTAAATTCTTCGGCAAGTTCACTAATCAAATGATAGTAAGAGTCCTCAAAATTAATCCGTTTTGCTTCTTTAAAGCTTAAAAATACAACCGGATACCTGCCCTGATGCTCAAGATACCGCTCACCTGCACTCTCTATCTTCAGCCCATTAAACAATGCCCGTTTACTCCCGCCGCCTATACGAACAAAGGGCGAAGTGTCCTCAAAAAAGCACTTTAGCATTGTCTGGTTTAAGGTCTTGCCAAAACGGCGGGGGCGGGTGCAGAGAGTTACTTCCGCACCTCTGTCTAACAGATCTTTTATTAATAGGGTTTTGTCTATATAGTAGTAGCTGTCCTCTATAATCGAGTCGAAAAATGATTTACCGATGGGCAATGGTTTGTAATTTCCTATCATAATTCATTTTCTATTCTAAAACCAGTTAAGTCAAGATTTTTGAATACATTAATATGATATAAAACATGGACTGATTAGAAAAAAACGCCGCTTGCCGAGGGTACTCAGAGGAAGAATTTGGTGTTGACTGGCTCAATAAGTAATATTTATGAAGCAGCTATATATTGATGTTGGCAGAAAGGGCTTAGCTAACAGATACGAGGAAAGAGGCTGGAGACTTTAATTTCTCAGACACCGCCGTACGTCCCCGCGCCAGAAACAGCAAATAACAAATAGCCTCCGCACGGCTTCCGAAAGCTATCTCGTGAGAGATAGCAGCTATCCCGTAAGAGATAGCAGGGTTCGCACCGCATGCGAGAGCACTCGCACCGCTTGCGAGAGGACTCGCGCGGGATGCGAGAGGGCTCGCACGGTTTGCGAGAGTACTCGCATGGCTTCCGAGAGCTCTCGCGCGGGATGCGAGAGGACTCGCGCGGTTTGCGAGAGCGCTCGCACGGTTTGCGAGAGGGCTCGCGCGGGATGCGATAGCACTCGCGCGGCATGCGAAAGCTATCCCGCAAGGGATAGCAGGACTCGCACGGTTTGCGAAAGCTATCCCGTAAGGGATAGCAGGGCTCGCACGGCTTGCGAAAGCTATCCCGCAAGGAATAGCAGGGCTCGGAAATACTAAAAAGTGGAGCGAGTACAAGTCGGCGGTGGTACCGTGGCAGAAAAATCCGCCAAGACAACACGGAAATCAATTTTCAAGAATAAATTGGGATTTACCTTACACCAAGCACAGCGACACGAAGCCCTGATTTGAGAACTCTTCGTAACACCTGTTTTCTCTCTTTTAAGGCAAGAAGAATGCTCGATTTTGTCATATCTCGCCTAACCCTTTGTGCCGCGTACCATAGGTACGGTGCGCCTTTGTGTGAGCCTATTCTTCTGAAAATTGATTTCCGTGCCAAGACAAAAAAGAACCTTGAACATATTCCCGGAAAAGGGCATAATAACAAAATGAGCATGAAACTTGCCCAAAACAGACAAATTTCTCCATTTGCAACCTGCAACCTGCAACCTGCAACCAATTATATCATATATACCTATATCACCATGTCAACTATCTAATAGAATATATTCAATCCAACTGCAAATTTCTCTATTTTTCTCATTTTTGGTTAAATTGCCAAATGACCGTAGGTTATAAGGCATTTACATACAACAAACAAAGAAAAGGAAGGTTATTGCCTCGGCGTTGCCGAGACTTCCGATTAAAACTAAAGAGGTGTAATTATGAAAACAATGTTTAAAGTCTTAGGAATTATTGCCATTGCGGTAATCTTTGTATTTACCGCTTGTGATGACGGAAACCGTAAAACACAAATCGCAAAACCTGCGCTTACCCAAAACCAGTTTACATACAACGGAAGCGAGCGTACCGTAACGCTTAATCCGGCAAATGCGGCGTACACTTTGGGCGGTCAAACTTCGGCGACAGCAGTCGGCACTTACACCGCCACTGTTACCCTAACCAACACCGCCAATTACGAATGGGCGGACGGCACAAGCACGGCGTTAAGTCTTAACTGGTCAATTACTTCCGCTGGCGGAAAAACGCAGATTGCAAAACCTGCGCTTACCCAAATCCAGTTTACATACAACGGAAACACACGCACTGTAACGCTTAATTCGACAAATACGGCGTACACTCTTAGTGGCGATATTACAAAAACAAATGCCGGCAATTACACCGCCACTGTTACCCTAACCAACACCGCCAATTATGAATGGACGGACGGTACAACCGATCCGTTAAGCCTTACGTGGTCAATCAGCAAAGCAGATCCCTTTGTAACATGGCCGACAGCAAATCAGATTACCTACGGAGAGGCATTGTCAACTTCTACATTGTGGTACGGTTCAGGAGATGGCGATTTTGCATGGACAAACGGAACAAGAATCCCGACTGTTATAAACGACGGTTATGAGGTAACATTTACGCCGAACGATACGGCAAACTACAACATTTTGACAAGGATTGTAGAAATTTACGTCGAAAAAATATATATCCCAAGACCTCAGTTAACGACAAATGGTTTTTACCCAGACGGAAACGAACATACCATAACACTTACTTGGTTGGGGCTCGATCCTGATGATTGGCCTGATGCCGAACTATACACTCTTGACGGTGACACTACGGGAACAGACGTTGGCGAGTATTTCGCCATAGTTATGTTGAATGATCCTGACAATTATGGATGGTTGCCCTACGGAAACGATTTGGTAGAGATTAGGTGGGTAATACATAAAGCCCATTCCTACATTGGCAGTTGGAACCAAACTAGCATTTATACATCTAACTTCGACTGGTATATAGGTATAGATAGTATAATATATGTTAGTAGAGGTTACCCAAGCGGTACTGCGTTTTTTACCATTACTGATTGGGGGGATGAGGTAGATCTTAGTAGTTTTTATCATACTACTTCTAATACTGGCGTTACCAACCCAGAAGACTATCCAAAAGGTTATAAGCTTACTTTAACTCCGACTTCGCCACTACCTGATGGTATGGAGGGTTGGAATGATTTTTACTTTTTCTTGCATAAAGATGATGAAAACGAAATGATAGGAACAGTGAAGTTAAATAATGATTACCTTAATTTTAGGGTGTTTACCAGACAACCATAAGGGGGTATTATGGCAACAGTGAAGATGGTCAGCGGTAAGCCTTTTATAAAGGGAAAAGCCTATGCTACCGGAGCAGACTTACAGTTACGGGGTCTTGATGTCCGCTCCGGTACGGTGGAAACGCCTACGGAAACATTGTTATTTGTTACGCTAAACTACAAGTATCACAATGAACTTCATGCCGATGGTATTGTGCACGAACCCCGCAATAGGTCTCCGCTGGTGGACTATGGCGATATTGACCCGCCGCCCTCTAAAAAGCTTCCTAAACCATTTCATCTTTTTGTACGCCATAACCGCGGCGGTGTGTTTTTGTATATCGGCGAATTGGCTTACTCTATCCGCTATGATGCTAGAAGAAACAAGTTGTTTTTGAAACAGTAAAGAAATAGCAGTTTTTAGGCTAAAGCAAGACTTGCTTACAAGTCACTTTAGTCTGAAAACTGCAGGACTTGAAGGTATGCTTGCATACCAGACAATTAACAGAAGTATTAACCAAAAATCCACGCAAGAAGTAACAACCCGCCGGCTATCACAATTATGAATGGAAGAAACGCAACAAACGCGGCGATGATCATTGCGGGAACATCGCCTTTTTCCAGTTCGGGGCGTACCTTTGCGAAGTCTTCTTCCGCTTGTTTTTCATCGACCAGCTTTTTGAAGCGGCGTTTGTGCAGGAAAAACATTATTGCAGATAATGGTGGCAGGCGACGAAGTGCCCGGGATCAGTTTCTCTGAACTCAGGGATTTCTTCGCGGCAAACATCCGTAACATAACGGCAGCGAGTGTGGAACTTGCAGCCTTTTGGCGGATTAATCGGGCTTGGGATGTCGCCTTCCAGAATTATTGCGTCTTCCGACCTGACAGACCTTGTTGTGGGGATTGCCGTAAGCAAGGCTTCCGTGTAGGGGTGGCGCGGCTTTTCAAAAATGTCCGCAGACCTGGCAAGCTCAACAATGTTTCCAAGGTACATTACGCCGATGCGGTCGCTGATGTATTTGATCACCGAAAGGTTGTGCGAAATAAAAAGATAAGTAAGATTTTCTTTTTCTTTTAGATCGGAAAGCAGGTTGAGAATCTGTGATTGTATCGAAACGTCCAGCGCAGAGACCGCTTCATCGCAGACAACAAACTTAGGGCTTATGGCAAGCGAGCGTGCTATGCCGATGCGCTGACGCTGCCCGCCCGAAAACTGGTGCGGATAACGGTGTATCATATAGGGCGCCAGGCCGCAGTTTTCCATCGCGGTCATTACATGTTCCTGCAAAGCTTCGCCGGTTCCTGAAAAAAAGCCGTGTGCAAGCGGACCTTCGCCGATGATCTGGCCTATCGTCATACGCGGGTTCAAAGACGAATACGGGTCTTGGAAAATAATCTGCATGTCACGGCGCAGGCGGCGCATTTCGTCGTAGCTAAGGCGCGCAAGATCGATGCCGTCATCGCGCAGCTTCTCAAGTTTTTCAAAACCTGCGATGCCGGAATTGGATTGCCGCAGCGCTTCTATCCCAGAAAGCTTTTTCTTTAACTCGTCTTCCGCTTCGGCAAGGCTGAGCTTTAATTCCTTTAGCGATTTGGTGAAGGCTTCGATTTTTGCGCTGTTATCCGATTTTCCTTTTACAGACGCTTCCTTTAACGCAAGTTCGGTTTTTAAGATTTCGTCCAAAATATTGTTGCGTACAGCAGCGGCATTGTAATGCTCCATGTACACGCGGATTACTTCACCTCCGCTTTCGCAGAGTAAAACCCCGCCAAAAATCCTGACAAGCAAATAAAACAGATCTTCTGCGGCCTTCTGGTCTTTACCGTAAAGCTTTAATAATCTATTTATTTCGCCGGGCAGGTTTTTAATTGCATTGTACAAATAACGCGGAGCAACTGTGTCGAGGGGTCTTCCGTAAAACAGGATGTTCCCGCCTGTTTGTGTGTAAAGCTGCAGCAAAGTTCTTCCAAAAGTTGATTTCCCGCAGCCGCTTTCGCCGACAAGACCAAGAGTCTCGCCTTCGTAAATATTTACAGAAATGCCGTCATTCGCCCGCACAAACATATTTTTGTGACCCTTAACGGGGAAAAACATCGAAAGATCACTTACTTTAAAAAGCGTCTTTTTGTTTTGTCCATGAGCGGACGTTTCACCGGATGTTGGAGCGCCTTGTAACAAAGCATTTTGAGACAAAGCATTTTTAGCCAGAATATTATCTGCAAGTTTAAGGGCAAGTGCCGAAAACTTTTCGGGCGAAAAGTTTTCGGATGAAACATTCTTGTTTTGTTGAAGAACAGTCTGCGCCATTTTTATACCCCCTCACCTGTTGTTTTTAACATTGCCGCGCGATCTTCCAGCCTGGGATAAAAGCAGCGCACATCATGAGCGGAATTCACCTGAATCAACTCCGGGCTGTTAATCAGGCACTTCTCCTGACAGTATTTGCATCGCGGCGCAAAACGGCAGCCGGTTGGAATATCCAGAGGATGCGGCACAGCGCCGGGAATTGCATCAAGTCGTATGCCCTGCGGCGTATCAAGCTGAGGAATCGAAGTAAGCAAACCTTCTGTATAAGGATGCGAATATTCGCTTTCGCCGAAGATAGTACGCACCGGCGCAGTTTCCACAATCTGGCCGCAGTACATTACAGCCACATCGTCCGCCATTTCGTTTATAACCCCAAGGTCGTGGGTAATAAACAGAATAGATGTGTTGTTTTCGCGTTTTAGATCATTCATCAGTTTGAGAATCTGCGCTTGTATTGTTACGTCAAGGGCTGTGGTTGGTTCGTCTGCAATTAAAAGGCGCGGCCTGCATGCAAGCGCCATTGCGATCATCACCCGCTGCCTCATTCCGCCGGAAAGCTGAAACGGGTACTGCCTGGCTACCTTGTCGGGATTTGGAATCTGGACATCGGCAAGCATTTTTACAGATTCGGCATAAGCCCTTTGTTTGCTCATACCCTGATGAATCATGAAGGATTCGCCAATCTGCTTTTCAACCTTGAATACAGGGTTTAAACTTGTCATAGGTTCCTGAAAAATAACGGATATCATGTTGCCGCGAATTTTGCAGATTTCATTAATTGGCAGCGAAACCAAATTCTGATCATTAAAGAAAACTTCGCCGGATTCAATAAAGCCGTTGCCGTCAAGAAGCTGTAAAATACTCATCGCGGAAACTGATTTTCCGCTTCCGCTTTCTCCGACGATGCCAAGAGTGCGGCCTGCTTCGACAGCGTATGAAACGCCGAATACCGCTTTTACAATGCCGCGTTTCGTGTTGAAATATGTGTGTAAATCTTTAACTTCAAGCAGAGCCATTTTTACCTACCGGTCGTTTGATTTAGGATCAACGGCATCACGCAAGCCATCGCCCATTACATTGATACTGATTACCGCAAGCCCAAGTGCAAGAGACGGGAATACCCAGCGCCACCAGTATTGCCGGATCACTATAGAGTCAACGCACTTGTTCAGCATATTACCCCATGTCGGCGTAGGTTCAATTACGCCGAAGCCAAGAAACGAAAGAGATGATTCCAAAAGAATACATGACGCCATATTTAAAGTAAGGTTTACCAGAACAATAGGCAGAACATTTGGCAAGATATGCTTGAAGATTATTATCCCCTCACGTATACCCATTGCTTTTGCTGCAAGTACAAAGTCATTTTCTTTTTCAGAAAGAAATTGCCCCCTGGTAAGCCTTGCAAGATATGTCCAATTCAAGAACCCTAAAATACACATAATTAATACAATACGTCCTGTTTCAGGAATCCTGTTTGCAACTATGCTGTAAAGAATGATTGCAAGAGGAATAAAGGGAATGGAAGCAAAAACTTCCGCAAGGCGCATAAGGAACATATCAACTTTACCGCCAAAGTAACCTGACAAACCGCCTATTACTACGCCGATAAAACCCGCGATTACAACAGAAATAAAACCCAAGGTTAAACTGATGCGCCCGCCGTATACGACTCTGGTAAACACATCGCGTCCCCACTGATCTGTCCCCATAAGATACCCGCGCTGTCCCCATGTTACAACATTCCCATTGGGATCAATTGCCGCGTTCTGATAATAGTCTGTTGAAATCTGGCTAAAGCCTGTTATGTTCGGAAAGTTCAACTGACCAAAAGCATTGTCGCCCCACGAAAATACAGAACCGTCATCCAGAAGCGCGGTAAAGTGTGTGCGCCCGCCTTTTAACTGTACAACCCTGCCTTGAATTTCATCGGGTACATTGAAAGCGGGAGCGTGAAAAACGCCCCATGTTTCGACGGTTTTGTCGTCAAGAAGGGCTGCAGCAACATGATCGGTTGAAGCAAGACTGACAGTGCGTCCTTGTACCGAAGCAGGAATACGGGTAAACCCCGAGTCCGACGCAATCAATGGTACAACTTCGTTATCAAATGTTATTGCAATTGCTGTGGAAATATTCAAGATAAAAGACTTAATGTTACCCTGATGATCGCCCGGTCTAAAATTAAAAATATTTTGGTTGCCCCAAAAGTGAAGCATACCCTGATCGTCAAGGGCTATTGTAACCTGATGCCCGGCTTGAATATCAATTATATTTCTTCCCCGTACACTATCAGGAACATTGATGATGTTGAGGCGGTTATTCCCCCATGCATAAACCCTGCCGTTTTCGCCGACAGCGGCTATGTGATCAAGTCCGCAGGCGACAAGGCGGAGGCGTCCCATGTTCTCGGGAACGGTATTTCTAACCCTGTCGGTCATAGTGCCCCACATATGGAGGGCGCCGTTGGAGTCAATGCCGGCGCCGAAAGTTGAACCAAAGTCCAAAGACTTTGCATCATTAACAAGCGCTTTTGGGACGGCAAGATAATTAAGAGCCGGACGCAGATTTATTCTTGTAGAATCTGTGTAATTAAGATCTATTGGAATTATAAATGACAGGACGAAACATGAAACAAAGATAAACAAAAAAACCGCCATGCCAACTATACTTAGTTTTCGGGAAAAGAAATTCTTAAGAGCTGTCCGCCCCGGGCTTTGAACAAGTTCTTCTTCAATCAAGGAAAGGTTTTTACCGGAGAGACGAGTTTTCTTATCTTTTATTTTCTTCATAAACAAGCCTCCATTTAAGACAAGCGGATTCTTGGATCAACAAGAGTGTAGATAAAATCAATGATCAAGTTGCCGACCAATCCGATTAAAACATAGAACATCCCGATAGCCAAAGCCACGCCGTAATCAAAACCTGTGATAGAGTTAATGTAAAGACGGCCCATGCCGTTCAATGAAAAAATTGATTCTACCATTATTGAGCCGCTGAATAATGTTACAAACCAACTGATTAAGACTGTCATAAAAGGGATCATGGAATTGCGGAAAGCATGGGAATAAACAACAACCTTTTCTCTAAGGCCTTTTGCTCTTGCTGTTCTGACATAGTCCATGCGCAGTGCATCGATCATAGAAGCTCTTATATAGCGTGTGAGCGAACCCAGGCTTGTAAAAACCATTACCGCAATGGGCAGCGTCATGTGCCTTGCCCTGTCAAGAAAGAATGCCCATCCGGTGCCGGTAAAACCGGGAGTATATGAGCCGCTGACGGGCAGCCATCCTAAAACAATGGCAAATAAAAGAATTGCCGCCAAGCCTGTAACAAAGACAGGCAGACTAAAGCCAAGAATTGTAATCACCTGAACTGTATTGTCGTATACAGTACCCTTTCTTACGGCTGATGTAATTCCCAGCGGAATGGTAATCATAAACACAAAAAGCATTGTGATAGCGTTAAGGCGAAGAGTA
>Ga0099364_10014768_pt1 | contig 10355 bp, 7 predicted proteins | sample TergutTh196P3_FD_73070 | JGI IMG/M metagenome (GOLD analysis project Ga0099364, IMG submission 73070) | Microcerotermes parvus P3 segment gut microbial communities from Pointe-Noire, Republic of the Congo - Th196 P3 | ecosystem: Host-associated > Arthropoda: Insects > Digestive system > Gut ...
GTCTGGCTGGAAGGCAGTACAATTACCTGACCGGACACGGGAGGCGGTTCTTCAGTGGTAGGAGGCTGTACCGGTGGCGGTTGAACTGGCGGAGGCTGCACAGGAGGCGGTTCTACAGGTGGCGGCGGCTGTACCGGTGGAGCAGTAAGATTCACAATTACACTGCCCGACTTTGTTGAATCGAATACAGAAACGGCGAAAACAAAAAGCGAAGCAGCAGTTTCGTTAGACGCTACCCTTAAAAGACCGCTATTATCAATCGTTGTACCACTGGTAACAGCACCGGTTCCGGCAGCATTGGAGCTTACTCTCCAGTTTACAGAGGTATCAGGATTGTTTGTTCCTGTAACAGTTGCGCTAAACTGGAGGCTGCCGCCTCTTTGCAGAGATTGATTGGCAGGACTTACAGAAACACTAGTAACAGTAGGTCTTATTATGTTTACCGAAGTACTGGCAGACCTGCTTGTATCTACAGTGGATACCGCTCTTACATAAATGACAGATAGTGTTTCGTTGGTTGCTATACTTAAAAGACCGTTATTATTTATCCTTGTACCCGGTGTTACTGCCCCTGTTCCCGCAGGATTTGAACTGACGCTCCATGTAACAGTGCTCTCCGGGTTATAAAGACCTGTTACGCTGACATTGAACTGTACTGAGCCTCCCGCATTCACAGATTGGTTGGCAGGAGTAATGGATATACCGGTTATAGTTGGCGTAACCACGTTAACCATTATATTGGCAGAAACTTGAGGATCCACTACAGAAGTGGCAATTATATAAAGGACCTTTACACTTTCGTTTGACGAAACACTTAATAAACCGTTTGCATTTATGCTTGTTCCCGTGCTTACAGCTCCGGTGCCTGCCTGGTTAGTGCTTACCCTCCAGGTAACATTGTTGTCAGGATTATTGGAACCGCTAACAGAAGCCCTAAACTGCTGCGTTCTGCCCACTACTACATAATCATTTTCCCGGTTAATGTGTACAGCATTTACAGTACTTACCCTTATCTGCCTGGAATCTGACTGTCCTGTTTCCTGGGAAACTGCAAATACAAAGATAACTCTAGCAGTTTCGTTAGGCGCTACAGTTAAGAATCCGTCCTGGCTTATATAGGTACCATTTGCAAGGGAGCCCATGCCGTCCGCCGTAGAACTTACTGACCATAAAATGGCTCTGCCGGAAGCAGTGAACCTTAAAGTTCCTCCGGGCCTGACAGAAGACAGATTATTTTCGCTCCTTATGGTTACAGAAGAAAACATTTGACTAAAACTCGCACATCCTATTGTAAGCAGGATCAATGATGCAAGAAGGAAATATTGTAAAAAATTAAATCTAAATCTAAATCTATTCATACTTTGCCTCACTATAACCATTATATCAGAAATTTACAAAAAATTCATGGTAAATCAGCATCTTTGTCTTCTTTACCAGCTTTCGCCTCCATGCGTATCCTTTTTATGCTAAGGGCTTTTCCCCCATCACCCAATTCCAGTAAAAGCCCCTGTAATTCAGGTTTTTCCCAGGCATCATTAGTCCAGTCGGGAATACCGCTTATATACTCTTTTATGCTGCTTTCTATAAAGAAACCTCCAACAGATTCTGTACTGCCGCTGCGGCCTGCATCGCTTATTACAGCAGTTCCCTTGGCTAATATTCTTTCATCCGAAGTTTGAACCCTTGTGTGAGAACCAATTACAGCTGAGCATAAACCATCTACCATAGCAAAAAAAGTTTGCTTTTCTGCACTTGCCTGTGCATGAAAATCTATAATGACATTGGGAGTTTCCTGACGCAGTCTTTCAAGAAGAGCTTCTACTCCCGAAAAAGGATTATTTCCATGGAGTCTGTAAAAACCGCTTTGCCCCAAAATAACCGCAAGCGCCAGCTTTTCCTCCCTATTACCCATGTCTACACGAAATATTCTGGAACCCTGACCGGGAGCTTCATAGTTAAGATTAAGAGGCCGCAGCACATAGGGGATAAGGGATAAATTTTCGGTAAGATCTTTCTTAAAAAAACAGTAATCACCAGTAACAATTACATGTACACCCAGTTTTCTGATATAAGCAGCATGATTCCTGCCCAGACCTTTTCCTCCCGTTGCACCATCGCCACATGCTATAATGAAATCCGGTTTTTCTTTTTCTTTTAATATGGGAAGACATTTTTTTAAGGCAAATACCCCTGCTTTTCCCACAATTTCTGCTATATATAATATTTTCATAGTTTTTAAGTAAAAGTATTACTGTTTATCCCTTTTAAAAGAATTTCAAGCTCCGCTGCTGTCCTGTAATCTTCTAACTCTCGGCATGTATCCCGCAAATTATACAATGCATCATAAAACATGGGCATTATTTTAAGGGCTTCTTCAAAGCAAGTTCGAGCTTCTGTATAGTCTGCCTCTGAAAAATAAAGTACACCAAAATTGTTCCATGTCTTAAAAGACATAGTATCCTTCTCCAGAGCAATTTTATAGTACTTTTTGGCAGTATCAAGCTGTTTTAATTCAAAATAGATCATTGCCATGGAAGCCCATGCATCGGCTATGTCTTCATCTATACGCAAAGCTTCTCTGTAACTTTGCAATGCAGCTTCGTATTCTCCTGCTTTCTGCTGTGCAATACCCATATTAAGCCATAAAAGGGGATTTTTTGGTTCCATATCCAAGGCTCTATTAAAAAAGGAAATGGCTTCTTTGGGTTTATTGGCTTCTGTTAAGGCAATTCCTGTATTATTAAGGCAGGATGGCTTTTCCATTTAAAACATTGTACAATCTTTAGCAATATGATACAATGCGGCAGGGTAAAATATTGAAAGATTTGTCAGAATACAGGGAAAACACTTCAGAATTTGAATTATTTTCTTTTTTCCATGACAAAATTGTATCTCAGGAACTGACAAAATTTTCTCATCTAACCCAGATGGCAGCCCCCATCCTAAAAAACCCAAAAAATCACCCGGTAATAATGAAACTTTTTATCCTGATAAAAAAACTAAACTGGGGTTTCTTTGCAGATTTAACTAAAAGTGACCATGCCAAACTCTGGAGAGAACTTGTAATTCCCTGTCAGATCTTCCCCGATGCCGGCGATTTAAAAGATACATTACAAATATCTAATATATATGTAGCCATGCTGGACATTCATGGCTATACCCAGTTCTGTATGGATTCAAGAAAGAATCTCTCAATGATGCATACACTGGATCATGCAATGAATACCCAGGCAAGACGTATATCTAAACTTTGCCAGGCAATAAGCCAGAGAGAAAGGGGGGACGAGGTTGTTGTTGTTGCCGCAAGTGCAACTGACGCCCTAAGTGCAACTTTGGGAATAATTGATTATTTTGGCAAGACAAATTATCTGGACGACCCAAGAATATCAACAAAACGCGAAGGCAATACGGACGCATTACCGGCTTTCATGATCTCCGCAGGAATTACAGGCGGTAATACTCAAAGCCCTCTTATTATTACAGAAAAAGGCAACCTTGCCGGTTTTCTCTTAAATTCCGGTGCAAGGCTTCAAACAAGGGCAAATGAACTTTCAGGAAAAGAATCCAGAATAATGATTGCAAAACAGGTTCAGATGAACTTCCTTAAGGAAAACGAAAAAACAAAAAGTCATATTTCCCAAAATAATGCATTTTTCTTTCTGGACACAGGGCAGATAGAATTTAAGGGTGTTCAGATCCCTTCCTGCGAAGCTGTTTTTAAAACAGAAGATAAGTATAAAGAACGTTTTAGCGAAGAGATGGTACAGCTCTTTAATTCAATTCAATCAAAAGTCTGGGAACAAAAAATTTACCAGGATATGCTTACACTTATTATAAAAGCAGTACAGGTTATGCCAAAGTTCACAGTAGTACCACCAATGCCGGTTAACGGCATGCAGACAATTACCAATGAATCCATTATGCAATTATGTCAAAATGCATTAAAAGCCTATATTATGGACGAAGATTATATTGCTGCTGTAAATTTACTAAAAATTCTTATTCCGTTAATAGAGGATATACCGGCATTTGATAAACTAATTATAGATTACCTAAAAGGCGTTACCGATAAATACGATATGCTTCTTGATTCTTACATGGAAAACATAGACAGAGAAGTAAACGATAGAGCCAAGCAGATCTTTCATGGAAATCATCTGCAGGCATGGAATGCGGCAAAAAATGCAATTTCTGTCTATGAAAAACTAAAAGCCATTGGAAGAAACAGTAACGAAATTCCAAAGAAAAAATCGCTCTGGTTTAGCTTAATAAAGCAAAATGCCAATCAAATGGAATTTGTACTTCGCTCCGGAAAAAAATGAAGAAAAAATCAGCCTAACTTGGTATAGACCTTCTTAAGCGTACATTTTCAATATCATTGCTAAAAAGTTCCCTAATATCTTTTATGCCCAGAGTCATCATTGCCATGCGATCTATACCCAGGCCCCAGGCAGCAACAGGAACTTTAACACCAAGACTCTCTGTAACTTCCGGGCGGAACAAGCCGGAACCGCCCATCTCAAACCAGCCAAGGACAGGGTGCTTAATGTGTACCTCTACTGAAGGTTCTGTAAAAGGAAAGTAACCGGGAACATATTTTACATCCTGGGCACCTGCAACCTCTGTGGCAAACATTTCCAGTATTCCTAAAAGGGTGCGAAGATTTACATCTTCTCCAAGTACTATGCCCTCTGTCTGATAAAAGTCAGGAAGATGAGTCGCATCTACCTGATCATAACGGAAGCAACGAACTATACCAAAATACTTTCCCGGTATTTTTGCCATTGGCAGCTTTTTGGCAGAAAGAACTGTTCCCTGACTGCGTAAAATTAAGCGTCGTGTAAAATCTCTGTCAAACTCATAGTTCCAGCCGCGGCTGCCGCTTTCTCCGCCATTTTCATGAGCTTTGGCAATATTGGACAGCCAGGGCTCCTCAATTGATTTGGCATGGGTAGGTTCTTCCAAGCGGTAAACATCATGTATATCCCTTGCAGAATGAAACTGAGGCATAAAAAGAGCATCGGAATTCCAGAATTCTGTTTCTACAAGAGGACCGTCAAATTCTTCAAAGCCAAGGGAGACAAGCTTATCTTTTACATCTTCCAGGAATTTCGCATAAGGGTTGCTCCTTCCGGGAACCAGCCTTGTGGGCGGCACTTTTACGTTATACGAACGAAAACTTTTATTTTTCCATGAGCCGGATTCAAGCATTTCCTGCGTTAGTACGCCAATTTCTTCCCCGGAAATTCCGGCGGATTTTAAAGCAAGAGCGGCTTCTTCGGCAGGGACTGTTCCGTTATCTGCAATTGTAAATGAATAAAAAACTGTTTCTTTTTCTATTTGCCTGAATGCAGCGTCGGAGGCTCCCCTTTTTTTGGATATGCCTGAGATAAAGTTTTTTTCTTCATCGTTTAAAGAGCTTTCAGCAATTAAGCCCTGCTCAGAGGATATCAACTTTTGGAATATAGCCTTGATAAGACGAAAATGAGCAAGAACAGGATTTTTTTCAGGCTTATCCAAATCTTCCAAAGACAGGGTAATTGTAACCTTCTTTTCCTCATTCATCCCAAGAACACCAAGCTTGGAAAGATTTCCAAAAGCGCTGCCTATATCCTTGTTCTCCATTTTTAATATTTCTGCAAGTTCAGGAAGCCTTGGACTTTCTTCCATCTTCTTTATACGCTGCCTGATAATTTCAAGTATCCTTTCTTCGGGGCTTCCCTTATCTTTCCATTCCTGGCCAAGACCGGTTAGCTCATAAAAAACAGCAGTCTCCCGCCTTACTATACTTATAAGCCCTTTTGCAGCAAGCCAGGACAGAGCCTGGTTCCCGTTACCGCTTTTTAATTCGAGCTCTTTTTCAATTTTTTCTACGGTAAGTTCATCCCCTTTTTTATATGAAAGAAGAACACGCACTTCCAGGGGATGCAGGTTTTTGATCATGCCTTGAATATCCATGAATGTATCATAATCTTTCTAAATAATATTTTCTATAGGAAATGGGTCAATAAGCGGCGAAGGGAATTATTTCCCTTATGTCTACCCTGAATCTGGCATTGGCTGCCCAACGTGCTCCATCTACCCAAAAAATTGGAAAGTTTTGCAAACTGATAAAGCCATTAGCTTCCTTGGGCCTGTTCCTCTCGCTTCCCTGTAACATTGCACGTATAGCTGCTCTGGCAGCATCTTCAAGAGCCGCCTGCCTTATGCTGAGCCAGGTAATAATGTCATTGGGGTTCTCCATGGGGTTACCAAAGGGGCCATATCCTATAGCCTGGGCAGTTCTTATGCTTCCCATTCTCCACATATCTATACGATTGCGCTGGTGATCACTAGGTCTATAATCCATCCAGGCGGAAAAAATAAATTCATGGACATCAGTATGGGTAACCCTTAAACGCGGGTCTCCCCAATGTATCTGCCCCATGGGAGTAAGGGTAAATTCTTCATCTATTCCCCGCGCACGCTCTCCTATGTCATAGTGGAAGGACCAGCCGTATATTTGGGCAGAGAAAAACAAGGCTGCCATTTCCAGAGCCCTGCGGTAAATTTCTTCAGTTTCCAGAGGGTAGTTATCTTCTATAAAACCGCCATATATGGGTTCAAGCTCAATTTTTACTTCTCCCCTTAATACATCCTGAGCAGGCAGCAATACAGAGAAGATCAAAAGCAAAAAAAGCAAAAATCCTAATCCTTTTTTCTTCACACTTTAATTATCGGTAAAGAACAATCACACAAGAATAGAAAAACAAATGAATGTAATATAGAATAAAAAGATGGAAAATACACATATTCAAGAGTTAAAAATAGTAAATAATCTGGGAATAGGCGGCTGCATAGATGCCTTTATAAGCAATGGTTTCCTTTATGTAATAGGAAACGGAATAAGCGGAGTTGGGGATCATATAGATATTAAGATATCCATGTCCGGGGCTCTTTATATATATAATTTAAAAGATGCTTCCTTTCCTGCTTTGGAAGCTGTTTTTCCCGGTCTTGGCAATGTAAGACAAATGGAAGTTTTCAACGGTATTGCATATATAGTATCAAGAGAAGACGGAATGTTTATTATAGATGTATCCAATACAAAAATGCCAAAATTAATATCAAGGATAGATGCAATAGAATTCTGTACGGGAATAGATATTTATAAAGATTTTGCATTCCTCTCCTGCCGGCACAGCGGCGTGCAGATTATGGATATTAGAGACCCTTATAAGCCAAAGTATTCTGGAACTTTGAAAATAGGCGAAGCCCAGTCGGTTGATGTAAGTAATGGCATTTTATATGCCGGCATTTGGGGGGTAAAGGAACTTGTAGTTTGTGATGTAAACAATCCCTATAAAGCAAAAGAAATAAGCCGCATTGCCATGGATGGCAGGGGAGACGGTGTCTTTGCAAGAGAGAATCTCTGTTTTGCAGCTACAGGACATCATGCAAGAGACATAGTAAAAGAAGAAATGTCTGATCCCGCTTTTGGACGCGGTAATGGTATGGAAATATATGATGTAGGAGATCCCTCTTCGCCAAAGCTGCTTTCTATAAGTAAAATTGACAGATTTACATATATGTTTTATGACATGTGGGATGTTACGCTTAACGGTGAATATGCCTTTCTTTCCCATTCGTATAATGGGGTATATACCTTTAATGTAAAAGATCCCTGTAAGCCCCAATTAAAAGCCCATGCTACCCTGCCCCAGATAGAAGGTACCATGAATTCCAGCCCTGTAGGCGGAATTGCTTTAAGCGATGGTTATATCTATGCAGCGGGAATACTTTCTGACCTTCATGTAATAGAAGCTCCATTTTTTAAGGCACAGGAAGAAAAAAGCGATAATTTTTCATTTAACATTCTGCAAGGCAAGGCAGAGAAGCCGGAAAATGAAGTGCAAAACATTTTTGGCGAAATCCCGCATTTTGACCACTACAAAACAGAAGGTCAATTCTACTCTGCAGCATTTTACGGCGATTACATTTTAGCTACAGCGGGTAGTTCGGGTTTACATGTTCTGCACTTGGGGGATGGGCTCACCTGCATAGAAGTGCATACTACGCAGGGTTTTGCTATGGATGTAAAAATAATGGATAGCACACTTTTTGTTGCAGAGGGCTTTGGGGGCTTAGCCATTTATGATATTACAGGCGATGCAAAAATAAATTTAAGCGGCCGTTATGAAATTAAAGGATACACAATACGGCAGCTAATAATTAGCCCGGATAAAAAATATGCCATTTTGCAAGTGGGAAGTAAATGGTTACATATTGTTAATATAGAAGATCCCAAAAAACCAAGGCTAGTCTTTTGGGACAGTTTTTTTAAAGGGCAGGTTTTTCACAGGCAGCTCTCCTATGGTTTATTCGAAGATAGATACGCTGCCCTTATCTGGCATTCTGCAGGCTTTTTTTGGTACGACCTGTATGCCAAGCAAGATGAGATCCCAAAGTATGCAGGCTTTAAATGCCAGCATAGCTTTCTTGCATTTAACGGCATTTACTGCTCCAAAGACCTCTGCCTTATTACTCACGATAAGGGATATGTGCTGCCGGACATAAAAACTGCAGAAAATCTTTCGCATCTTCCCCACTACAGAATAGAGGCTTATGATCTTACAGGAAAGCCGGTAGTTTACGGAAATAAACTATATATAAGCAACCGTTTAAACGGAACAGTAACAGAACTTGATATATCCAAAATAGATGAACCAAAGCTAAGCAGATCTTACAAAGTTAAGGGAAATCCCGACATCATTATTAAGCAGGGAAATAAAACTGTAATTCCTGCAGGATACCAGGGTTTATTGGTATATTCTGAATGATATACGATGTTGCAATTATTGGTTCAGGTGTCTGCGGCGTAAACATTGCACGGAAACTTTCTTCATATAATGTCAATGTTGCCGTTCTGGAAAAAGCCATAGATGTGTCTTTTGGTACATCAAAAGCAAATTCTGGAATAATACACGGTGGTTTTCATCACAATAAAAAGTATTTAAAAACAGAGCTGGAAATACAGGGAAATAAAATGATGGACCAGCTCCAAAAAGAGCTGCATTTTCCCTTTAAGAGATGCGGTATAATAGTCGCTGCCCTTAATAATGAGGAAATGGAAACAGTAGAAGAACTATACAGGCAAGGACTTGAAAATAATATAAGCGGCATAGAATTATGCAGCAAAGAAAGGATTTTGGAGCTTGAGCCAAAGATTTCGCCTAATGTAGCCGGTGCCCTTTATGCACCCGGAGGCGGAATTATTGAACCATACAGGTTTGTCTTTGCGCTAAAGGAATCTGCCCAAAAAAACGGTGTACAATTCTTTACAGAATTTAAAGTTAGTAAGGCATACCGCAAAGACGACACATGGGAAATATATTCAGGCAGGGGAGAATTAATTAAAGCCTCCTATGTGGTAAATTCTGCAGGTCTTTATGCAGATGAAATTTCTGCTATCTTTGGAGCAGAAGAATACAAAATTACACCAAGAAAGGGCGAATATTATCTTCTTGATAAATCAAGCCAGGCACATCCAGAAAAGGTAATTTTTCCTGTTCCATCTAAAGTTTCAAAAGGCATGCTCGTTATTCCAACAGTAGAAGGCACAGTACTGGTGGGACCTACGGCAGAAGACATGGAAGACAAAAATGATTTTTCCACAACTAAAGATAAACTGGATTTAATATTAGACATGGGGAAAAAAATAGTTCCCTCTTTAAACGAGAATGATGTTATTGCGAGCTTTGCTGGGCTGCGTCCCTGCCTGGAAGAAGACTTTTATATTGAAGCATCTAAAAATGCACCCTCATTTATACATGTTGCAGGCATACAATCACCAGGGCTTACTGCTTCTCCTGCAATAGGACTATATGTAACAGAGCTTTTAAAAAATCTTGGTCTTATTCTGGAAGAAAAGTCTAACTGGGATCCGTTTATAGAAGACAGAAAAAGAGTAAGAGAATTAAGCCCCGGAGATCTGGATAAATTAATTAAAGAAGATCCCGTATGGGGAAATATGGTATGCCGCTGTGAGAATGTAAGTGAGGCAGAAATAATTCAATCGATAAGGCAGGGACATATTACACTTGATGGCATTAAGTATTTTACAAGGGCACAAATGGGACGCTGCCAGGGAGGCTTCTGCACTTATAAAATAATAAAAATAATTATAAGGGAAACTGGCCTAAACTGGAAAAAGATAAGCAAACATGGAAACAATAGCCACGTACTTAGCGGGGAACTATAATGAAAAGCCTTTATTATGACGCAATAGTTATAGGAGCCGGAGCAGCCGGAATGGCAGCGGCATTACAGTTAAACAAAGAAGGCTTTAAAACAGCCATTATAGACAGGGAAGAGCA
>Ga0099364_10014769_pt1 | contig 10355 bp, 9 predicted proteins | sample TergutTh196P3_FD_73070 | JGI IMG/M metagenome (GOLD analysis project Ga0099364, IMG submission 73070) | Microcerotermes parvus P3 segment gut microbial communities from Pointe-Noire, Republic of the Congo - Th196 P3 | ecosystem: Host-associated > Arthropoda: Insects > Digestive system > Gut ...
TCGGACATTATATAGAGTCAAATCGGTAGCGATTTTCAGAGTAATCGCCTGAAAAATATAGGCACACAACCATGTCTGTGTTCGTAGCGTAGCCACAACGTCCTTTATAAAAAAATCTCGTTGATAAGTTGAAATTGGATATGATTATTATCATTACAGAAAAGATGTGGATGTGCCGGATTAGCCACCCCTATAGCATTAGTATTCTTCGAAAGTTGCCAAATCATTTATGATTTTCTCATAAAGATTTTCCTCAACATTAACAATGGTCGGCGATGACGTTTGTATTAAGCGTTGTTCATCGGAAAGCTTTTTATATTCTTTAAGTAATTTGACAAGCTCTTTTCGAGTGACATAAATACTAGATTCATTTTTGGGTTTACCAATGATGTCATAACTATAACTATTATTATAAAAACGGACATCTAACTTGCGTAGTTCTTTAAAAAATTCTTGCTTGCGCGCATGGTCAAACTTATCTATACCGCTTGTATTAAGCCACTTGTTCTTATCTGCTTCATACGCTAGCAGCCATATATCTGTAAACATTCCGGAATTAGAATCTGATGTATCTGAGAAATATTCAACAATAATACGCTCTCTGAAATCGTTTATTAATTTCTTGATGGTAGGTTCTGCCTTTTTTGAAGAAAGCGTATCTAAAAGAATAATTATAGCAAGCCAATTATCAGTATCCAAAATCCGTGTTACACGTTCTATGGATAGTGGTACATTAAAGACTTTACTTATCCATACAGCCCATATGACTTCGGCATCACTTTTTAACGGGATATGCAAATCAAGAATGGTATTTATCGCATTTCTCATCAATCTATTGCCTAAGTAACATTCATTGTTTTTAAGAATTACAGTAATAATATCGGATAAATGCGGAAATGTAATCCATATTAAGTGATTGCGAAACTGATTGAAAATCAGCAGAGCATCAGAGAACCTTGATAAGTAAATAAATTTGTTGAATGAAATTTGCAAGAAGGCATTTTGGATTGGAATTTTACGGAATAAAACACCCATATCCTGAAAACGGCGCACTTTAATAAGCCCGTATGTTTGCTCAAGTTGTCTAATGTCAGGCAACAAGAGGCTTTAAACTGCGAATATATTGGTGGCACTGGATTTTGTCAGCAAGAGAGACGGTGATTAATTGGGTGATTCCGGCAAGCAGCAAATCGGCATGAAGAGTTTTCTCGTTTTGAGTCTTTCTGCCAGCCACACAAAGGTTGCTTTTAAAGTGGTTAATTGATTTTTCAACAACCGTCCGTATTTTATAGGTGCTGTTCCATTCCGCTGTTGCGCGGACGGTTCCCGGGAAAGTTCGTAAGTTCTTTTCAGGGTAGATGTAAAACATCCTTCCACAAGAAGAAGTGGTGCAAGGGTTTTCGCATTGACATTGCCTACGGTGCTTGCCTGTAGACTTGTCTTTTACCCATTTTACTTTCGGGCATGAGAACTTAAAGCGTACGATTCCACTTTTTAGCTTGGAAGTGCTTTCCGGTTTCATGGGAAGCGACGCGTCATGAGGGCAGCAAGGGATGCCGTCATCATTGATGGTACAATCCGGATATTCCAAACCTGAACGCTTGTTTAAGGGTATGTAGGCTTTAGAAAAATGCTTGCCGGTGCCAAAGGTATCGCCGCTTAACAGCTCTTTGTAAATCTGTATTGTGTCGAAAGCGGCGTCTCCAAGAAACACGTTGGGGTTAATGAGGGGATGCTTCTTGAAAAAATCTCTCAAAGTTGGGGTAAGCAGCCTTGCGTCATGAACAGACTTATCTTCATCAGGGGAATCAGATTTCTTTTCAATGGAGATTTCGGGATGGGACTTAAAGAAATCCTTGTTGTAAAAAGCAATATGCCGGACAATGCCAAGGCCGTTTGTAACGATGCCGAATTTATAGGCATAGCAGAAATGCCCGTTAATGTATAGCTGCTTGATATCAGGGTTGGCCTCCGCGCAAGAGGGCATCATGCCATAAGCGGCTTTATAGGGGTCATAGGATTTATCGAAACTCATGGCTTTAGCGTACGCCTTTAACTGTCTTATGATACGGTCAGCGTATTTGGGATTGTTCTCAGTGACAAAAGCCTCAATGCCGGAAGAGTCAAAGATGGCCATATCAGCTTTGTCCGGGCCGATAGCTTGGCAAATCGGTTCCGTTAAATCTACTAAACGGTCGAACACTGATTGTAAGTCCATAAGAAAGTCTTGTTTGAAGCGTGTTATTTTCGAAGCGTCGGGAACTTTCATAAAACCACAGAAATCCCTCAAAGCTTTTGAATAGTGCAGAAAAGTAAGCAAAAGCTGATCTGTAGGGATTGAGAAAATTTTCTGGATAATCAAAGCCCAAAGCATTGCATGAAGAGGGTACTTACGAGTTCTGCCTGTTGATGCGTAGAAGTTGTGTCTAAAAGAATAAGGGATAATTTCATCAAGGTTAATGTGAGCTTCAAGCAGTGACAGAAACGCGGGTTTGTCTTCATCAAATTTATTTTGGCAATCTTCATAAATATCTGCCAAGGATAGCTGTTTATGTGGTAATACTAATTCGCATATAAAATCGTTACCTTATAGCGAATTAGTAGATACTATTTTCCTTGATACGGCCGCTGATTGCGGCCGCTATGGACAAATTTATTTGTCCATGATTTTAATCTGAAAATAGTCATCCACGACACAAGTGTCACCAAACGGAACGAAACCATAGAATAGCCGCAAACGCGCATGCGTGTTATAATAGGGGAAGGCGCACAGGTCGAAAATACATAGCGCTTTGAGCCTGAAAAATAGTCTGATTGGGCCCTTCCTCTTGCACCACACATTGTTGCACGCTGGCCATGGCGTAGCACGCACAGGAGAATAACGGTACCAGGGAGGGCTGCGCCGTAAATTGTTTCATTAAGGAGGAAAATCACAATGGAAGTTGTTTACGAGTGTTGCTGTGGGTTGGACATACACAAGGCCAGCATCACGGCTTGCGTGGTTGCTGGCGGCAAAAAGGAGATACGGACTTTTGGGACGATGACGGACGAACTGCTCCGGATGGTGGCTTTTATGAAAGAACGCGGCGTGCAGATGACAGCGATGGAGAGCACAGGTTCATTCTGGAAGCCGATCTTCAACATCTTGGAAGTGGAGGGGGTGAGCGCCATATTGGTGAACGCTGCCCACGCCAAAGCAGTCCCGGGCAGGAAGACCGACGTAAAAGATGCGGAGTGGCTTGCGGATTTGCTGCGCCATGGCCTGCTGAAAGCGAGCTTCGTCAAGCCCCGCGACCAGCGCGAGCTTTGCGAACTCATCCGTTACAGGGGGAGCCTGATAGAGGAGCGCGCGCGGGAATACAACCGCATGGGCAAAGTGCTGGAGGGTGCGAACATCAAGCTGACATCCGTGGCAAGCAGCTTGAAGACTGCTTCCGGCACGGACATGATTCGCGCGCTGTCCGAGGGGGTTGCAGAGCCGGAGTTGTTGGCTTCCATGGCGAAAGGCCGCATGCGCGCTAAAACGGACGAACTGAAGCGCGCGCTCGATGGGTTGGTCAAGCCGCACCAACGGATGATGCTGAAAGCCATGCTGGGGCACATTGAGCAGCTGAGCGCGCTGATTGCCGAGCTTGACGCTGAAATAGAGGGGCGCATGGCCCAAGATGTGGAGTTGGTGGAAGCATTTGATGAAATCACGGGCGTCGGTAAAACATCCGCCCAGACCATCATCGCGGAAATCGGCACGGACATGAGCATGTTCCCATCGGCAAACCATTTGGCTTCATGGGCGTGCATGTCCCCGGGCAACAACGAAAGTGCCGGCAAGAAAAAAAGCGGCAAGACTGTGAAATCCAATTCCACGTTAAAAAAACGCTGGTCCAATGCGGGAGGGCGGCGGCGAATAGCAAAGACACTTACCTGAACTCCCAATATCGCAGAATCGCTGCCCGCAGAGGTGGCAAAAGGGCTGCCGTGGCAGTCGGGCATTCGATTTTGGTGATTTGTTACCACATGATCAAGGACGGGACGCGGTACCGTGACCTTGGCGCGGATTATTTCCAACGCCGGAACGAAGAAGACACGGTCAAAAAAAGTGTCAAGCGCCTTGAAAAGCTAGGGTATACCGTCAAAGTCGAAAAAACCGCATAGTGAGTTTGAGGAATGCCATGTTTTGGAAAGCCCATCTATGCGAGATGGGCCTGGTTGGCTTCACTTTTTTTCGCAAGCGGCCTTAACTTGGTTTCACAGGAGTATCAGGGCAAAATATACTGGCACGAGGCTTTTTATGAAGCACTCCAATTGGAACTCTATCAATACAAGGTGATTAACATGACGGAAGGAATAAAGGAAGTTTTTTTGGCAGGTGCAGAGAAATATGGATGGTTCGATGAAACTCTAAATGAGAAGCTAAATGAAAACAGACAGCAAGAGAGAAAAATAATAGCAAAAAAATTTCTTTTACAGTTGAATAAGAAAAAACCCCGCCGTAGCAATGTGTTCAGTGTAGCCCACAACCAGTCGGATGTCAAGCCCTTTTTTGGTTTTTTTGGAAAAAATTTCCAAAAAAGCGAACGGCATACTGTAAGCGGCGTGAAATTGTCCTTTGCGAACCTTGCGCTTCTTTGCGGTTAAATCCGAACCGCAAAGCGGGACTCAAGGAGCCGCACGCCGTTGTATAGTAACGGCACCGTTATTCTTTTGCGGTTCACCCGGTGTGCTGCGTCCATCATCCACAATCTTTTGAAGGGCTTCAATCATCTGCTCAACCAGCGCGGGATGTTCCCCCTGTAGATTGGTTGTTTCCCTCACGTCCGATTGCATATTATAAAGTTGGCATGGCGGTAAATCTTCCACACCCGGTGAATTAGGTCGGGGATCACTCCAACCGCCTGAATCGGGACAAAGAGCGAGTTTCCATTTCCCCTGACGAATGGCAAAGGAACCATTGATCGAGTGATGAATCACCTCTGTTCGCAACGGTTCCTCCGCCGTGCCAAGCAGAGCCAGAAGCATACTAACACTGTCTTCTCCAGCAGTGTCAGGCAACGTTATACCGGCGATGTCCGAAAAAGTCCGCATCATATCAGTCAGGCAGGCGAGTTGATCCGAATGTGTGCCGGGTGCAACTTTTGCTCTCCAACGAACGATAAAGGGAACCCGATGCCCGCCGTCGAAGATGTCCGCTTTGTGTCCCCGGAAAATTCCGTTGGGATAATGACCATGTTCAATTAGTTGTGTGATATTTGCCGCCGGTGAACATCCGTTATCGGCGGTAAAGATAATGATTGTATTTTCGCCGAGTCCCAGTTCATCGACTCTTTTCATGATTTGTCCGACCGAGTCATCCACCTGCATGACGAAATCCGCGTAATCACTGATACCGCTGGCTCCTTTCCAGGGATCGACAGGGAGAATCGGTGTATGCGGGGCTGCCAGGGGATAATATAAGAAAAATGGTTTACCCTGTCTTGCCGCCTCTGCCCGGGACTCAATATATTCAATCGCTTTTTCCGTGCCCTTCGGCAGTACATCAATCGCTTCAAAACTTTCTGCGGCAGAGCCTTCACGTACCCATCTTTTTCTGGTCGTCGGAACTTCACTGGCACGGTCATTTTCGAGATAGACATACGGCGGCATATCCAACGATGCGGAAATGCCGAAGAAGTAATCGAAACCGTAAGCAAGCGGTCCATTGGTGAACGGTTGGGAGAAATCAATGTTTTGCTCCTGATAATCTCTGGCGTTTGGTGCCTTTTTGGGACCGTCGGTATTTTCTGCCCAATCAATTCCGAGATGCCACTTGCCGATGACGGCGGTGTGGTATCCTGCTTCTTTGAGCATGGAAGCGATGGTGAGACGTTCCGGTTCAATCAGAGGTCGGGAGTATCCGCCCAGTACGCCGCTTTTGAGGACGCTTCGCCAAGCATAACGACCGGTGAGCAGTCCATAGCGGGTGGGCGTACAAACGGAGGAAGGTGTGTGCATATCGGAAAAATACATTCCTTCTGTTGCGAGCCGGTCGAGTTGCGGTGTCTTGATTTTACCGTCGGGATTCAACGCAGAAACGTCGCCGTACCCCATATCATCCGCCATAATGAAAATAATATTAGGATGCGCAGTGCCCGGCTGGGCAAAGCCGTTCTCCGCACCGCTTGCAAGCAGTGCGAAAGATAAACAAAGGATTGGGAAAAACTGGAAATGTGTCATAGCGAAGTGGGGGGGTGAAGGAGATTATTGAGTATAACGGTCAACGGTGACATTGAGTACCTTATCGGTTCCCGTTGTAAAAGTCAAGCCGGATGTGTCCGGTCTGGTATGCTTGAGGTCGATCAACTGTTGATAGGGTTCGTCATCATCGTCGGGATGACGCTTTCCCAGTCCTTTTCGGGCACCGTCGATGTAAACCTGATAGGTTCCGGGAGGCACCCCATCGGTTTCAGAAAACGATCCCATTGTATAGGTGCCGTCTCCCTTTATCATTCCTCGGGCAAATGTTGAACCATCGACGAAACAGACAAAGCCTGTTTCCAAAGGTTCTCCCGTGTCGGAATAGGTAACGCGTCCGCCGACTTTGTGCAGTCCGCTCCCGCACCCTAAAACGCCTGCAATCAAAGCAGTCAGAATAAAAATACTCCAAACTTGATAACGTGTCATAAATGCCTTTCTTCAATGTTGTAGGTGAGATATGCCGTAAACGGCATGAAATTGTACTTTGCGGACCTTACACTTCTTTGCGTTTTTGCGGTTAAATCCTCTTTTTTTAACCGCAAGGTTTGCAAAGGACGCAAGGAAAAAACGTCCAATTTCTCCCCGTTTACGGTATATCCATAGTTTTAGTTAACCGAAACCGGCTGTCCGTCGTTGACGGCTGTCAAACGCCACGCCATCTCGGGATTGGTATTGACGGAAATAGCATGGATGGAGCCGTCCCCATACAATACATTGATAACACTTACGTGATTACTTCCCAGAGAGGGAACCGAGGCATTGCTCGGAATGGAAGTCGAAGGTGTCGCCGTCAACGCGTCGCGCGCCGACCGGGCAAAGAGCCAGGAATTTACCGAAACCGGGCGGGCGACGGCTAGACACCAAGTACCATTGATTGCCCTTGCATAATTTCCGTGCCATGCGTTTGCACCATCGTTGTCGTTATCCACTGCCCAAAACGGAACATGTTTTTCCGCCAACAACCACTGATTGCTTGTACCGTCTGCATAACGAGCGAAGGTGTCCGAATAGGACCAATCGGCGATAAAATCGTTGTCGCCGCTGGCAGAACCCGTTCTGCCGCCCATAAACCTTAACGCAGGAAGCCGAAAGGGACCGATTTGTTTTGCTTGATTGGCATGTGCTGTGGTGCCATTCATACAGAACCAACTCCAGTCCGCTGGTTGTTGGTTCTCAAGTGCCACCAACATCGCATAGTCGGTGACGGGACCACGTTGATTGCCGGTTGCCTTATGTTTTCCTTTGGTAGTCCGCGAAGGGCAGAAGTGATAACTGACACCGGCATAACCATTGATCATTCCGCTCCTGACGATGGAATTGTACCAATCCACCCCTGTTCGCCAATAATCTCCTCCGATACCGCCAAGATTAGCACGAGTCAGCCCGGCATCAGTGGTTGCTTTGGCGAAAACATTGTTGCCGGTGGTGCCGTCGTTTCCCTCATAGGAATGCAATCCCTCATAAAGGCTTTGCTGCTCTATGTAGGGGAAAAGAAGCATATAGATAGTCGGACGCAACGCAAAAATACATGCCGGCGGCAAAGCGTTTTGCGTGTCATGAAAATTGTGGACAGCGATGCCCATCTGTTTTAGATGGTTTGTGCATTGCATCCGCCTAGCGGCTTCGCGGGCTGCCTGGACTGCGGGCAGCAGGAGAGCGACGAGCATTCCGATAATCGCGATGACAACGAGGAGTTCGACGAGGGTGAAAGCCCCCCTGACAACGTTTCCGTTTTCTTTTCCTAAATTGCCCCCCCCCCCCAAGTTAACATTTTTTTCCGGCAAACGGTCATAAAAACCTCCTTTTACTGTTGAATTGACAAGAGTCCCACCACAACGATGCACGCCAGTGTACCCCATAACCCTTCGACTGTCAAGCCCTTTTTTTGGTTTTTTTTGGAAAATTTTCAAAAAAAACGAACGTCATACTGTAAACGGCATGAAATTGTCCTTTGCGAACCTTACGCTTCTTTGCGTCTTTGCGGTTAAATCTTCTTTTTTTAACCGCAAAGAACGCAAGGATTGCGCAAGGGACGCAAAGTACAATTCATGCCGTTTACGGTAACGCCGCACGAGTCTCTTGACGGCATCGCCGTAAAGGGGATAATATACGTCTCATGATATTTACAGCAATTCCCGTGGTCATCGTGTTTTCGCTCTGCTATGCGGCAACGCGGTATGAAGATATGCAGTCCATTTTCCGGCATGCCCTCTATTTCGGCGGTTGGCTGTTGTTTGCGATGTTGCTCGTTGTCGGGATAATGGAAGTATTTTATTTGGTATCAGCATTGAAATGACCAGCCGCTATTTCTTGGATCGTTCCGTTTCCCGGCGGGAGAGGGACGCAGTTCTGCTTTCCGGCGATGAAGCCCGTCATTTCTGTAAAGTGATGCGGGGAAAGGTCGGTGATCCCCTTATTCTGTTCGACGGCACCGGACCCTATTTGCACGGCATTGTTGAATCCATTTTGAAAGAGGGAATACACATCCGTATCACACAAACCTTTGCCGACGATAATGAATCACCGCTCCGCCTCACCGTTGCCGCTGCGCTGCCTAAGGGGGAACGGCAGCGGTTTTTAATTGAAAAACTGGCGGAACTCGGTGTTGCCCGGTTCGTGCCGGTGCAGATGGAGCGGAGCATCGCACGGGCAAATGATGCGGTGATTCAACGGTTTCGCCGGTATGTCATTGAAGCCGCCAAACAATGCGGGCGGAATGTGCTGATGGAAATCACGGACGAGGTACCGATAGAGAAATTAAACACACTGTGGACACCAGAAACAAAAAAGTTCCTGCTCCATCCCGCCGCGCTGGGCAGCGTGGGACAAAGGACTCCCCGGCAGGTTTTAGCAGATATTCCGTGTACGGCTCCGCTTGCTCTCCTCATCGGACCGGAGGGCAGTTTCACGGACAAGGAGGTCGAACGCGCACTTCAGGAAGACTTTATACCGCTTGATTTAGGCAAACGTATCCTCCGCCTGGAGACGGCATGCATTGCAGCAGCGGCTCTGTTTCTGGTGATGAATGGGTAAAACGGCAGAGTTGTACTTTCGGTTAAAAAAGAGGACTTAGGCTTTTGCCGAAAAGTAATATACTGTCATTCCGGCGCACGCCGGAATCCAGAGAAGTAGTACGCCGTGTCTTAAAGGAGATAGATTATGTTTCGCACAAAGGCACGAAGGACACAAAGGAATTTACGGCAGTTTAGTTCTTTGTGCACTTTGTGCGAGGCTTACAGTGTTAAGGTGTAGATAATCTATGCTGTTTAGGAAACGATGTACGAGACGAGCGACTTGCAGACTGTTTTTCTGGATTCCGGCGTGCGCCGGAATGACGAAAAATGGTATGATATTTTCCGGCGAAAGCCTTACTGTACTGGCGGTTAAAAATTACCTGTTTCGTGTTTTTATCGCACAAAGGCACAAAGGACACGAAGTAGAGAAAACATAAATCTTTGTGTCCTTCGTGCCTTTGTGCGAAACAAATTGAAAATGATTGGAATAAAACAAGAGCGTAATTTTTACCCGCCAACACAGTAACCGCAAAGGGCGCAAAGACAAAAGGTAATGGGTACCTACCGTATCTCCGCCGAGCGGATGTCCCGAATGGCAGGATCATAGAAAAAGGAATCAAAATACTCCCGCTCCGCTTGATAATAATCAAACAACTCGTCCGGTCCCAAGTCCTTTTTCACAAAGCCGTACTTTTGCATCTCCCGAATGTAATCATTGTTCGGACGAAAACCCGGCATGTCAAAACGCTTGCCCGCCGTTAGTTGCTGATGTGTCCGCTGAATACTCTGCAACGTTTGCTGATAGACCGGATCGTCCGTATTTTCAAACACAATCCGCGAACAGATGCCGAGTCCACCCGCCTCTTTGGCAAGCGGCGCACGGAGCAAAAAGGACATTTCAGGACGGGAAATGTTCACAATCGTCCCTCCCCAAGTCATATGATGACGCGGAAAATGCCAGCCTTCCCAGGGTCGCACCTTCCCTTCCCTCGTCTCCTGAGAGGCATGGCACTCTCCGCAACGTTGCACCAACGGCTCGCAGTTAATGACGTTGTGATAGACTCCGCTCCGCAACGCTGCATACGTGCTGGTGTACGTCGCACTGGTGTC
>Ga0099364_10014770_pt1 | contig 10354 bp, 12 predicted proteins | sample TergutTh196P3_FD_73070 | JGI IMG/M metagenome (GOLD analysis project Ga0099364, IMG submission 73070) | Microcerotermes parvus P3 segment gut microbial communities from Pointe-Noire, Republic of the Congo - Th196 P3 | ecosystem: Host-associated > Arthropoda: Insects > Digestive system > Gut ...
TCCCATTTGCCCATAATCATATACCGCGCTCAAACCGTCATATATCTCGCTCGACGGAAAAATAAATCCATATTCCTTAGCGTGGGCTATTAACTTTTTAAATAATTCGTCCGAAGCCATTTTCATTAATTTTAATGACACAAATTTACGATAATATTTCGATAGTGGAAATAACAATTTTATCGAGACTTTTAAAACTCAAAAAAAAAATGTAACTTTGCGAACCAAATTTTTATCATTCAACTAAAATGGCAGATATAGCATTATTACAAAAAATAGCGACGCAAACCCGTCGCGACATTATTCGTATGGTATCGGCAGCAAGCTCCGGACATCCGGGAGGAGCATTAGGTTGCGCCGATTTGATGACAGCACTTTTCTCCGGAGGTGTATTGGAACAGAAGCCGCAAACATGGCGTCTCGACGGCAAAGGACACGATATGTTCTTTCTGTCCATAGGACATATTTCAGCGGTTTATTACAGCGCTTTGGCGCGTGCCGGTTATTTCGATTTGAAAGAATTAGCCACTTTTCGTAAATACGGTTCTCGTTTGCAAGGTCATCCTACGCCCGAAAAACAATTACCCGGCATACATGTTGCCTCCGGCTCGTTAGGACAAGGCTTGTCGGTAGCTTGCGGCGCGGCGCTTTCCAAGCGGCTCAACAACGACCCGCATTTGGTATATGTACTCTTAGGCGACGGAGAACTGGAAGAAGGACAAAATTGGGAAGCGGCGATGTTTGCCAATGCACGGGAAATTGACAATCTTATCGCTATTGTGGATTGGAATAAAAAACAAATAGACGGCGATACGGAAGACGTGCTGAAGCTCGGCGATTTGGACGCCAAATGGAAAGCCTTCGGATGGCAAACGCTTTGCATCAACGGTAACGATATGACCGAAGTACTGCAAGCGTTGAAATCGGCAAAAGCGCTATGCGGACAAAAAAAACCGACCCTTCTATTAATGAAAACAGCAATGGGATGCGGCGTTGATTTTATGAGAGACGACTACAGATGGCACGGTAAGGCTCCCAATGCCGAACAAACCGAAAAAGCATTGGCTCAACTGCCCCAAACCCTTGTCGATTATTAAAATTATTCCGTACAGGATTTAAACTTTTAAATAAAATTTAAAAATATGAAATACGTAAACACAGGAAATAAAGATACACGCTCCGGTTTTGGCGCCGGACTTTTTGAAGCAGGAAAACGCAACCCTGATGTGGTAGCCTTGTGTGCCGACCTTATCGGCTCGCTGAAAATGGAAAAATTTATAGAAAATTTTCCCGAACGCTTTTTTCAAACCGGCATTGCCGAGTCCAATATGATGGGCGTTGCCGCAGGATTGGCTGTTGGCGGTAAAATTCCTTTTGCAGGCACTTTTGCCGTTTTTGCCTCCGGTCGGGTATATGACCAGGTTCGTCAGTCGGTATGCTATTCCAATACAAATGTAAAAATTGCGGCTTCCCACGCCGGCATTACTTTAGGCGAAGATGGCGCCACTCATCAAATCATGGAAGACATAGGATTGATGAAAATGCTGCCCAACATGCTTGTGCTTAGTCCTTGCGATTATAATCAGACAAAAGCCGCGACTTTGGCTGCGGCTGCATACGCTGGACCTGTATATATCCGTTTTGGACGACCGGTTGTACCGAATTTCACTCCCGAAGACCAAACTTTTGAAATCGGAAAAGCCCAACTGCTGCAAGCCGGCGCCGATGTTTCAATTTTTGCTACCGGACACTTAGTATGGGAAGCCTTGCTGGCATTAGATATGTTGGAAAAAGAAGGAATTTCTGCCGAGTTAATAAATATCCATACCATTAAACCATTGGACGAAAAAGCAGTCTTAGATTCGGTGAATAAAACAGGCGCTGCGGTAACTGCCGAAGAACATGTGTTGAACGGCGGATTGGGCGACAGTATTGCGCAACTGTTGGCACGAAAACAACCTGCTCCTATGGAAATGATAGCTGTGGACGACCGTTTCGGACAAAGCGGAACGCCGGCGGAATTACTTCCGGCTTACGGCTTGAGTGCAAAAGATATTGTAGAAGCAACAAAAAAAGTGATAACACGTAAAAAAAAATAATTTTAAAATTTGCAGACTCAGGTGTCGGACAAAGAACTATTGCAGATGTTCCATGATGGCGACAATCCTAATTACGCCTTCAATTTAATTGTGCGCAAGTACCGCGAACGTTTGTATTGGCACATTCGCAAATTAGTAATTTTGCACGACGATGCAGACGACATATTGCAAGATGCTTTGGTTAAAGTGTGGCATGCTTTACCGGAATTTCGAGGAGACTCGCAACTTTTCACATGGATTTACCGGATTGCAACCAACGAGGCATTAACATTTTTAAAGAAAAAGCGCACAAAATTTTTCCTGCCCATAGTGGATGTGGAAAAACAATTAGCCAACAGTCTGAAAGAAGACCATCTTTTCAATGGAGACGCCGCACAGAAAAAATTACAAAAAGCAGCCCTGAGTTTGCCTGAAAAACAACGCATTGTATTTAATATGCGGTATTTTGACGAAATGAAATATGAAGATATGTCGGAAGTATTAGGAACTTCCGTAGGCGCTTTAAAAGCGTCTTACCACCATGCGGTACAGAAAATAGAAAAATTTATGGAGGAATGATTAAACTTTTAATGAAATTAATTGTCTAATTTGAGTATGAGAAGAATATGTTAAACGAACATTTAAAACAGCACCCATTTAGTGTTCCCGAAGGTTACTTTGAAGCCTTGCAAGAACGAGTGGAATCTCGCACCAGTATGCTTGGCTCTGAGCTAAAACAAAATCCGTTCAGCGTTCCCGAAGGCTACTTCGAGTCGTTGCAGGAACGGACAGCGGAAAAAATAAGCCCGCAAACCGTTGTTTTGGTAAAGCATCGTTCGTGGCGCACACAATTGGCTCTTGCTGCCAGTTTTGCATTATTAGTTGCCATGAGCTATGGCATAATGACTATCGTATCAAAATCGGAACAAGCACCCCGGTTAGTGGAAGACGACATGTATGCACTGCTTAAAACCGTTTCCCCATTTATTAATGAGGCTGCACTCATTGATGCCGTATTAGGAGTAGAAACCCCCATATTAAGAATCAGTAACGTAAAAAACGACGATATTATCAGTTATCTCGCGGATGGACATTTATCTATTTACGATATTGCGGCAGCATTAGAATAAACTTATCCTTTAATTATGTTTATAATGAATACAAAACAGATCATACTAAGCTTCACCATCTTTGTGTTGCTTTCTTTTACCGGATTTGCACAGGTGCGCCGTTACAGTCAAGCCGACACAATTCGTACCTCACAGGGAAATATTGTTGGTACAAGCTCGTTTGAAATCACAATAACAGAAGGAGCTTACCAAGACCGTGTAGAAAGTTTACTATCCCAAAAGGTCGCCTTTTTTTCTACTTATATCGAACTTACAATAAGAGAGGCAGAAGCATTTTGGCCGCTTTACAATGAATATCAGAATAAGCTAACCGCCATTAACGATAAACAGAATAAATTAAGAGCGCTGTTAATATCTGTGTCTGAACGAAGGATATATATGGACGATCAGGCTGTAAAGAAAAATTTGGATGAGTATGTGCAATGCGGGAACAGCACAAACTCGTTGAACTTAGAGTATCATAGAAAATTTTCGGATGTATTGGGTCCTAAAAAAACGGTACGTCTTTATATGGCAGAAATAGAATTTCAGCAGCAATTAATACGTGCATTGCGAGGCAATAGATAAAGCTACTTCTTGATTAGGCGAGCCATACAAATAGCAAGGTCGGTGAAAATAATTTTAGCGTTCCCGTTTTGCCCAATATGCGCAAGCGCCAGATTTAACTGTCGGTGAATCTCATCGGCTGTTTTTTTATGCACATAAGGCGAAAAATTTGCAGCAAAACTTTCTTCCGCTCCCAATAAATACACTACATCCTTTGCATTGCAATGCAACATAAAGGACTCGCGTATCAAACGCCCGGCATAAAGTAAAAAGTTTTTTTGCTGTTCGCGTCCAAGCGTTGCCGTTTCTTCCGCCCAGTTCATTAAGGCAATGCCATCGGCTATAAACGCTAAACGCATTAATTGACAAAAGCAGTCGAAATAATCATTTTGCTCGCTCTCATTCTCAATAAGCCGCAATGCTTCACTATAATTTCCATTCGACAATCGGGCGATTTTTCCGGCATGCGCTTCCGTCAAATTATTACGTTCTTTCAATGCTTCCGTTAATGCCCGCTCATCAATGGGCGGCACGCGCACAGGCATAGCCCGCGAACGAATGGTCTTGATAATTTGCTCCGGTGTTTTGCTTACCAGCAAAAACAAGGTGTTGCTCGGCGGCTCTTCTATCAATTTCAATAGACGATTGGCAGCAGCAGCATTCATGCGTTCCGGAAGCCAAACGATCATCACCTTATAGTCCGATTCGTAAGGTTTGAAATTCAGTTTCTCGATAATACGCGAAGCCTCCTGCACGCTGATATTGCCCTGTTTATTTTCTATTCCCAGCAACTCATACCACTGCTGCTCCGTAAGATAAGGACTCGCTATCAATGCCTCCCGCCATGGATTAAGAAAATGGTCGGTAATCGGTTTCTTTTCGCTGCTTATTTCCTTTGTGGTATTTACCGGCACTGCAAAATGCAAGTCGGGATGTATCAATTTTTGTATTTTATTACAAGCCGGACATCGTCCGCAAGAATCGTCGGGAAGCCGCTGCGTGCAACAGATATATTGAGCATAAGCCAACGCCAACGCTAAGTTTCCGCATCCTTCATTTCCGAAAAAAAGTTGTGCATGGCTAATCCGCCCTTCCTGCACCGATAGCAGCAGTTTTTCTTTCAAGCCTTGTTGTCCTATGACTTCTTTAAATTTCATGCAACAAAGATACGATTTTAACCAATAATTTGTGTGTCGGGTTTCGCATTTCGGATTTTAAGAAGCTTCTTTCGCCTTTTTGCGTAAAGGAATAAAAACAGGCAGTAAGTTACATTCTTTACTGCCTGTTGCAAGTTGTGTAAACGAGTTTGTTAGTTACACAATTCTTTTACTTTTGCTTCTGCGTATGCTTTGAAGTTAGGGTTAGCCGTAATTTTTTTATAACTTTCACAAGCCTTTGCCTTATTGCCCTTTGCTTCATAAGCGCGGGCTAAAGCATAATTCGTATTATCAGGATTTGTTTCTGAGGGAAGCACTTTTTCATAAGCTGCAATGGCTGCATCCCATCTCTTTAATTCAATAGCAGCAGCGCCCAACAGTTTATTCCCATTTACGTTGTCTGCATCATAGGATATCGCTTTTTCGGCATTGGCATATACGTCGCTCCATTTTTTTGCTGTTTGATCTGCAATGGCTTTCCTTAAATATACATTTACCATCAATTTCTCTGCATCTTTCGAGCCTAGTTGCGAAGCTTTTTCATAAGCCGCAATAGCTTCTTCTTCTTTATTCAGACGTGCCTGAGCTTGTCCGATATTAAGATAAGCCACCGCATCATTTGGCGTTAGTTTCAGTAATTCCTCATATACCGGAATAGCTTCGGCAAATTTTTGCGCTGCAAGCAACGATTGAGCATAAGCGCCCATTACCTGCGGAATAAGTCCTTCCGCTGATTCTTGTGTTTCCATGTCCTTATATTTACCAGCTATCTCAATTGTTTTTTGCAGGGCAGGCAATGCTTCGTCAAATTTTCTGTCCGCAACCATTTGACGGGCTTCGCCGTAATAAATTTTAGGAATTAAATTTTCAATATTTTGCTTTGCTGCTGCTGCCTCCTCCGCTTCAGATGCAGAGGCAATTTCCAATGCTGCCTGAGCTTGGGTCAATGCGGACTTAAAGTCTCTTTCTCCAAATGCTGTTGCTGCATCGTTATACAATTTAATAGCATCGTTAATGTCCTGCGCATAGGACTGACTATAAAAAGCCAAACCAATGAATGCTGTAGTTAATAAAAATTTAAATGTTTTCATCTTACTAATATTTTGGTTAATAATTTTTCAATACGCAAATGTACATAAAAAAATTTAATTTTATACTCCAAACTTAAATTTTATTTTTTGTTAATGCAATATTATATCATAAGGCAGACGCGCCAGAATACGCGCTTGACCTACTTCATTCAACAATTTTTGTACATCTTCCAACTGTTTTGGAAGCGCTGCTTTTGTCTTGCCGCCCAATGTTTGCATAAGTTGTTCAAAGGGCGATTGCACGGTTGGTAATTCTACTATCCGGTAGTTTTCTACACCGGCAAGGTCGGCAGCAGCATCAATGGCTTGCGTCAATCCGCCAAGCCGATCAGCCAAGCCAAGCTTCACAGCGTCAATGCCGCACCATACTCGTCCTTGTCCGATACTATCTATTTGTTGTGCGCTCAATGGGCGATTTGTGGCTATCAGTTCTATAAATTTGGTGTAAATATTTTCAATCCTTCCTTGCAGCACATTCTTTTCCTGCTCTGTCAACGGACGATACACACTTGGAAAATCGGCAGATTGGGCTGTTTTTACCACATCTACCGTTAGTCCCAATATATTTCCCAAGCCTTTTTCCAAGTTAGGAATCATGCCGAATACACCGATTGAACCGGTTAAAGTGGTGGGATTGGTTATAATAATATTCGACGGAGCAGCAATCCAGTATCCTCCGGAAGCGGCATAATTACTCATAGAAATTACTACCGGTTTAACTTTTTTTATTAATGATAATTCCCTTGCAATAATTTCCGAAGCTTGTGCATCTCCGCCGGGAGAGTTCACGCGGAAAACTACTGCTTTTATAGTACTATCGCTACGTATTCGCCGGAAAGTATTAGCGTATTCCCAAGCCGTAATATCCGAACGGCCTTTCCCCATAATAATATCGCCACTTGCATATACTACGGCTATTTTATCTTTACTGAATTTCCCGGGTTTCACCGTGTTAGCATATTTTTCAATGTCTATCATTGTCAATTCCTGTTCTGTCTCCACTCCACTCAGTTTGCACAATTCCTGAAGCAATTCGTCTTTATAAAACAGTCCATCTATCAATTGATTATTCAAGGCATCCTGAGCGGATGCGAGGCTAAGGTTATCGGCAAAGCTTTGCAGTTCATCCACATTTATGCGCCGTGCTTGCGCTATTTGTTCCAATAAATGCCGCCATATACTGCCGGCAAATGAAAGTATTTGAGTGCGATTTTCCGGACTCAATTTATCCAGCATAAAAGGCTCCACCGCGCTTTTAAATTTTCCGTGGCGAATAATCTGCATATCTACCTGCAATTTTTCCAGCGCCTTTTTATAGAACATCACTTCGGCAGACATACCTTGTAGTAAAGCCGAACCGAAGGGATTAAGATATACTTTATCGGCAACGCTTGCCAAATAGTAGGCTCCTTGCGAATAGTTATCCGCATAGGCTATAATGGGCTTGCCGCTTTCTTTAAAATCCAGTAATGCCATGCGAATTTCTTCCAGCTGTGCCATACCGATTGAAAGATTCGATAAATCCAAATACACCAAGGTAATATTCGGGTCGGTAACGGCATTTTTCAGGCTTTTCAGAATGTCGTTCAAACCAATGGACGTTCGCAACGAAAAAGAAGAGTTTGTTATGTTGGGCATGAGCGCGGGTGATCCACGATCTTCCATCGGATTGTCCAACATAATGCGTAATATCGAGCGAGGACTTACCGTTGCCGGAGTGCTGCTGCTTGTCGTTGTCAAAGAACCCGCCATGGAGCCCAAGACGCCAATTGTAATAAAAAAGAATAAAATAGAAGCCGCTAAAACACCTAAAATAGAGGCTAATAGCATTTTAAAGAATGATTTCATAGAAAAAGCGTTTAATTATTGTAATGCGTAAAGGTAGTAAAAAAAATTATAAATCATCACCTTTCATTCAATTCCACCAATCCTTCCGGCAGCGCTACCTGAAGAATTTGTTTTTTGGAGTTGATTTTTTGAACGATTGTTTCATGAAAAGGAATAATAATTTCCCGTTCGTTATGGCTAACTAATAAACAAGGGTTTTGGGGAATATTAAGAAAGCCGGTAACAATACCGATAATTCCGTTTTCCCTGTCTATTATCTTATAATGGAGCAGGGAAGGTCGCACGTTTGTTTGTTTTTTTCCTTCCGTTACTTTCAGCTCAATTGTTTTCCCGATTAATTCGGCAGCCAACTCAGGCTTTTCCATATCATCGAACACCACTTTTGCACGGCGGGTTCCAAATGCTTCGAACGATTTAAAATAAAAAGGAACCGGCAGGTTATCTATCGTGATGAATACCGGTTCGTTTACATTTATTTCTTCAGGCGCTTCCGGACGTAACCGAATGATAAGTTCTCCCTGTGTTCCGAAGTTTTTTTGCACCTCGGCAATAGTCAACATATCGTTATCTCGAGACACAATGCCTTGTGAAAATTATGCTTCGGCAGGCGTTTCGGCAAGGGCATCTTCCTGCGTTTCCGCTTCGGCAGCCTCAACCGTTGCTTTGGCTTTTGCTTCTTTTTCTGCCAATTCTATTTTCTTTTGCGCCACAGTTGCCGCTTTGGCTTCATTTGCCTTAGCTTCTGCTTCTATACGCAACTTATGAGCATTCCGGCTTTCTTGAGCTAAAGAACTCACCTTTGCCTGTACTTTTGATTCTTTTTCCTGCATCCATGCTTCCCATTTTGCATTAGCAGCTTCTTCGGTCAAAGCGCCTTTTTTAACGCCTTTCAACAGATGTCTTTTCAGTAAAACGCCCTTGTACGATAGAATACGCCGACAAGTGTCGGTGGGTTGAGCGCCTTTAAGCATCCAGTCCAATGCTTTTTCGCCATCCAATTCAATTGTTGCAGGATTGGTATTCGGATTGTAGGAGCCGATACGTTCAATAAAGCGTCCGTCGCGAGGAGCGCGACTGTCTGCAATTACAATGTGAAAATACGAAAAATTTTTTTTGCCGTGACGGGCTAAACGAATTTTTACAGCCATAATATGGTTTATTATAAGTTAATTATTTATATTCAACTTCCTTATCTCCTCGAGAAAAGGTGTGCAAAGGTAGTATTATTTCTTTATATGGCAAATAAAATTTTCAGGTTGAAAAAAATTTGAGGTGCTATTAAACATATCCGGCAATTCTATAGATACAAAAATCTTTAGAGGCTGTTTAAATTTGTTCAAAAAATGAATTAGACTTCATTTTAGTATTTAAGGATTATAGACATTCGGCATGAAGGGGGGTTTTTAGTAAAAGACGATCATAGGTTTCATATACTGCCCATTCATATTTAAATTCTTGTGGATTATATACATAATTTACTCTTTCATGGGTTATGTTTGATAATAAAAGTCCTGTTTTTAGGTAAATTCTCTCGTTTATACTGGGAACGTTAAAATTAACAAGTATGCCTCCATTAAAATAAAATTTGTCTTCGAAATGACTAATAATTGATTTCTTATATTTCATTATTCCAAAAGACGGTTCTATATAAATTTTTACAGACGTACGTTTTTCATAAGAAGTTGTTTAAATTTATCATAAATAATTGTCTGTCAATTTGTTAATTTGGATTGAATATTGCATCTTTGTGATTATCAGCCAAATAATCATAAAAAAATGCAAATTTATCCTACCGACTTAACCGACAGCCAATGGGCAAAAATAGAGAATTTTAGTCTAATGGACAAATTTCAGGGTGTTTTTTCGTTTGTTTTTTTTATACTTGAATTGTCCATATTATCTTTGCTCGGTCTGTATAAACAGAAACAGGCTCCGCTGGGGAGCAACCTGCAAGGGATAATGCAGATGTTCGACGATAATGTCAATGCACGAGGCTGTTTCATAAGTCTGACAGCCCCAGTTTTCGCGATTCAACCTACTTTCCTTTATTCAAGGTAAACGCAAAAGTAGAACCTACGTTGGGTTCGCTTTGCACGTTAATAGTTTGTCCGTGCGCTTCAATATTGTGTTTCACAATGGCAAGTCCTAAACCGCTTCCTCCGTGTTCGCGCGAGCGGTGTTTATCGACTCGATAAAAACGTTCAAAAATACGCGGTAATTTAGCTTTTTCTATTCCAATCCCATTATCGCTCACTTCTATTAACACCCTGTCTGGCACGGCAGAAAAACGCACGATGGTTTCGCCTCCTGATTTTCCGTAATTAATAGAATTGGATATTAGGTTTATTAATATCTGCGATATGCGTAAACGGTCGGCATGAACCATAATTTTACTTCCCTGCGCGGCTTCCATGCGTAAAGTGATTTGATGATTCCGCGCATTAATTTCAAACGATTCAAACAGTTCCTCCACCATTTGACAAAAATAAAATTTGCAGAAATTG
>Ga0099364_10014771_pt1 | contig 10354 bp, 8 predicted proteins | sample TergutTh196P3_FD_73070 | JGI IMG/M metagenome (GOLD analysis project Ga0099364, IMG submission 73070) | Microcerotermes parvus P3 segment gut microbial communities from Pointe-Noire, Republic of the Congo - Th196 P3 | ecosystem: Host-associated > Arthropoda: Insects > Digestive system > Gut ...
TGTCTATACCTTCAAATTCCCCCCCCCCTCCCCCCCACATAAAGGGGGGGAAAAACCCCCCCACATTTAGGGGGGGGCAGGGGGGGGAAAGTTACTACTTAGATGATTCTACCCTCGGCGCTGTGCTTACACATAAAATGATTACAGTATCCTCTTCAGCATTTCGAGAGTTTCTTCAAAGTCATTATGCTCTTCCACATATTGTTTTGTAAAGCTATTTATAGCTTCAATCCTTGAGATTGCTTGGTCTATTTTGAGGTTTGAACCAGGGGAATATGCACCGATATTTATGATATCTTCTGCATCTTTGTAGATAGCGAGTAGTTCCACTATTTTGAAAGCAGTGTCTCTATGGTCGCGTGTTATGACTGAGTTCATCACACGGCTGATACTGCTAAGGATATCTATAGCTGGGTAATGGTTTTTGGAAGCAATCTTACGAGAGAGGACAATGTGTCCGTCGAGGATAGAACGAGCTGCATCTGCGATAGGCTCGTCCATGTCATCACCGTCTACGAGAACGGTATAGATGCCTGTGATAGTTCCTTTTTCAGAAGTTCCAGCTCTTTCAAGTAGTTTTGGGAGAGAAGCAAAAACAGAGGGTGTATATCCTTTTGTAGTAGGTGGTTCACCGATAGCGAGACCTATTTCACGGAGTGCCATACAATATCGGGTAACGGAGTCCATCATAAAGAGGACATTAAGACCTTTGTCGCGGAAATATTCTGCTATAGTAGTGGCTACTAAAGCACCTTTGACTCTTGTCAAAGCAGCTTGGTCTGAGGTAGCTACTACAACAACTGATTTTTTTAGACCCTCTTCTCCTAAATCGCTTTCTATAAAGTCTCTGACCTCTCTACCACGCTCACCTATTAGACCTATCACATTGACATCGGCTTTGGTGTATCTTGCCATCATACCGAGTGTTACGCTCTTTCCGACACCAGAACCTGCAAAGATACCTATCCTTTGACCTTTTCCGCAAGTCAAAAGTCCGTCTATCGCTCTGATACCAAGCTGAAGTGGCTCTTTTATCCTTTCTCTTTCCAGAGGATTGGGTGGCATGGCATAAACCGACCTTTTTTCTCGTAAATTTAGGTGAACACCCTTGTCGATAGGGTTTCCGAGACCATCGAGAACTCTACCAAGTAGCTCTTTTCCGACTCCTACTGAAAAAGGTTCACGAAATGTAGAAACTCTATTGCCAGGTGCTATGCCATAAAGCTCATTTAAAGGCATCAGAAGTGTTTTGTCTTTTTTAAAGCCTACGACCTCTGCTAAATGTATCTCTTTCTCTTTGGTCTGGATATAGCAAACATCACCTATAGAAGCTACAGGACCATAAGACTCGACTATTAAGCCTATGATTTGAGAGACAGTGCCACTTTGTTTGATAGGATTGATTTTATCGAGTATAGCGTAGTATTTTTCAAAATCAAGGTGTTTGAAATCGTCTGTATCAAAAACTTTAGCAAGATTATCATTCATTTTTTAGTAGCTGCCTTTTAATCTCTTCAAATTGTGTGTCGATGTCTGCATCTATAGAACCTGCTTTAAAATCGATTTTACATCCTCCAGCATTGATGCTATCATTTGAGATGATTTCTATGTTTTCGGGTAGAGTAATAGCGAGAGAAAGTTTATTTATATTTTCATTGACTTTTTCAAGGTCGATTGGATTGACCAAAATCTTGATTTCTTCTTTTTCGTTGAGGAGTTCAAGGCTTTTTTTGAGGTTGTTTAAGATGATTTCAGGGTTCATCAATACTTCTGCATCTATTACTTTTCTGGCTATTTTTATCATCAATTTCAGGGCATGCTGCTCATAATGCTCCATAAAGACTTCAGTATATCCTGTCAGATTCTTTATCAGTTGTTCGAGCTGCTCTATGACGGTCTGAACCGACCCTAAAAGCTGGTTTTGAGTTTGTTTTATCCCTGCTTGGTTTCCATTTTGCCAGGCAGTTCTTTTTTCTGAGTCGAGCTTTTCTTTAAATTCATCATTCAGTTTGTTTATCTCATCATTGAGCATTTTGTCAATAAGCAGATACTGTGATTTTGAGAAAATAGAGTCTTCATAAGAAATTTCCTCATCTGTCATAAAGGCGTTTTTTACTTCTAAACCAGGCTTGATATCAAAAGTAAAATCAGGAATTCCGATTTGCCCCCTCCGTGTAGTGCCTGATCTTGCCTCTGTGCTTTTTTTTGGGGGAGGGGGGGGATTGAGTTCGGAGTTCGGAGTTCGGAGTTCGGAGTTGTTGTTAGATTCTTTTTGCAGCATATCATCATCGGTTTCATCTGGATTGAAATCGGAGATTTCTGTTATAAGAGGTTCTTGTCCTTCAAACTCCTCAAAAATAGTAACATCCTCAAACTCTTCGGCAACCAATGTGTCTTTATTTTCATCTTTCATTTGTAAAATACCTCATAACTGGGAACGCAGGCATCTTGCCTGCAAATATCGGAATATCTATTGATTGCAGGCAAGATGCCTGCGTTCCCAGTCAAAAGACCTCCAAAATACAGAACAATATGAACAAAAGTATAGTCAAAAGAGATGCCATTCTTGTCCAGAAAATATCCTTTTTAGTCGGGTTTTTGATTTCTTCACCCTCTGCGATTGTATGTGTCTGGATTTGGTAAAAAGGGTCTGTAAACTCAATGATAATCATTTCCTCAGTCCGAAATTGAGGTATGTCGAGCAGTTCCTCATTTATCACAAGGTCTTGTCGCTCCTCTCGATAGGGAACAAAGAGACTCGTCATATATATCGGGTCTATCCAATCGTCAATAGAGTAGACATAATCAGTGATTACTCTATCGTGATTTTTTATCTGGTAGATGCTCGTCTTGGGTATCACGATATTTCTGTCACTCTCTACGACAAAAATATTTTCACCTCTTTTACCTACAAGGTCGCCATCTATCTGCTCCTCTGTATGCAAAATGATATTTACTCTATACGCAGATAAAAATGTGAAAATAACTAAAGTAAAAAAAATAAAAAATAAGGCTTTTTTGTGCATTATACCTCGCTTAAATCTGTTTAGACAGAATATATTCTGTCGAATAAATAACCTATTGTTGTCTCGATACTTTCTGCATCAAAACCTACTTCAATCCATGGGTGTGAGCAAACTCCAGTGTTATATACTGTATTACACGAGCTCACTAAAAACACAATCATAACTGCAAAATAGCAAGCCACAATCAATTTACATTTTGATTTGTTTGACATACACTCACCCATCTTATTTTATCCTTGATTTCCATCTATAAAAAATTACCTTTTTTGTCAAGAAAAACTAGAAAGTCAGTTTTTATTGTCCATTATTCCTTAATAAATGCAATTAACACTCTTAATTTACCTTTTTTCATTTTATCCTCCAAAGGTTATATTTTTATTCAAAATCGTCAAAATATATTATTTAATATAGATAGTATCCATCCTAAAACTTTGTAGATTTACCATTACAAGCTACCAAAGTAAATAAAATCACAAATCCTATTAAAAGCCGATAAAATCTAATAATTTTAAATTCAAACATCCTTAACTCCTATTTCTTATACCTACATGCCATAGATTTTATTTATTCTTTTTTGTCAAGAAAAACACTTAAATATTATTTTCCACTAATCCTTGTCTTAAACTTGATTTGTAGGGAACGCCTTCAACCGTTCCGAGTTTTGTAGGGAACGCCTTTAGCCGTTCCGTTTTTGTAGGGAACGCCTTCAGCCGTTCCGTTTTTGTAGGGAACGCCTTCAGCCGTTCCGAGTTTTGTAGGGAACTGATTTATCTGTTCCGCTTTGTCATTGAAACCATACAATAGGCGGAACGGCTAAAGGCGTTCCCTACAAAAGCGGAACAGATAAATCAGTTCCCTACAAAACCTCATTTTTACCTTATTTTTGAACAAAACAACATCAGTAGCAAAAGTTGTCTCCCTCATAAGACCTAATTAACCTAATTTGTATTTTATTGATTGAAATATTTTAAAATAAGGTAATTAGGTCTTTTTACTAAATAAGAAATTAGAATGCAGAAATAATATTTCTGCATTCTGCTTTCTTATTTCAATAGCACCATTCTCCTGACATCTCTACCCGCACTCGTCTCAAGTCGATAAAAATAGATGCCAGATGCTACTTCCAGACCACGAATATCTGTCCCGTGCCATTCTACTGCATAGAAACCAGCAGCCTGAAACTCATCGACTATTGTTTTTACCAGCTGACCTCTGATATTAAAAATCTGTAGTCTTACAGCACCAGACTCAGCGAGGCTATAATTTATTGTGGTAGTCGGATTAAAAGGATTGGGAAAATTACCCTCTAACATTGTAACAGAGGGTGGTTTTATTTCTGCACTACTCTCTATCAAAGATATTTGATAAAAATTGCGCCTTTCACTAAAATCAAGCTGTCCAGAGCGATAACTCTTCGTAATTTCGTCATATACCTGATAATCACTGATCATCAACTCACTTGAACGCGGTCCATACTGATAAAATCGAAACTCTATATTTGCATTGTCAAGATCAATACCGATGATATAAGCCCGTATCTGCACAAGCTGTCCATAAATCACTGTTGAGCCATAAAGCACATCATCGATAAATAATGCTAATTCACCTTCATCATAGCCCACCATATTATCAGGTAGAATTACATAAATAGGAATATAATCAGCCTGCTCCTCAAAATCTATAAAATACTCTGGCTGAGGTGGTATCACAAAAGTTAAATCTGAAGAATTATCATCATCTTCTATTGGGATTACATCATATCGAGTTCGCCAGACAAGAGTCTTTGGCTGATCATGAGTGTATATAAGCGACACTGCCTCACCAAATTGGAGTTGCACTGGTCTGTCAGGCTTTATCCATTCATCATTAGAGTAGCTATATGTCCAATAGCGAGTCTTTATCTCAGACAGATAATGTATTATATCCTGTAAGGCTATCTCAGGATCTTCAGGAATATTATGGTAGCCAAGCCATATTTCACGATGAGCACCATTCTCTCCTGGTTGTATTACAATAGGCTCTGGTGGATTTCCAATTTCATAATTTCTATAACGAAACCCTGATGTAATAAGGTATTGCCGATGACCATTGTGATTCATCTTGATTTTGTAGCCATATCTACTATCTATATACATGGTCAGTATTTGTCCATTGGTTATTACTATTATTCCAAGAGATACTATTTTCATCATCATTGTAGTTCCAGGAGATATGATCCAAAAATCTTGCACTATTGTTATTCACTCCAAAAAGATTATTGTCATTGTGAGGACCAAAGACATAGCTCGCTCTCGCTTGATTTGGAGTATCATAGAGCTTGTCCAAAAAAGGAAACGATACCCATTCATGACCATCATTACCACGAGGATTAATGCCTACATTGTCATCATCATCTACCGCGAGAGGTGCTATTAGCCAGTGATAGATAACCCCATGAGGATAATACACTGCTCCTATATCGAGACGAGTTTTGTCAGTGTCCCTGTCAGCAGGGTCGGTGAACCAAGCTATTCCATTACTATTTGTATCACGATGACCACCATCAATCAAAACTGACTTAACTGTGTCTGTCCAAAGAGGTCGGAGATTTTCATCTATTTGAGGATTGCCATAGTGTATGTCTACTGCGATAGTATTATTATTGTCGGGATATGGATTTGAATTATAAACAAACAAGCTATTATAGATATGATTTATTGCAGACGGTAGGCTCGAACTTATTTTACCTGTAAATAAATTGTTTTTGGCAAGCAGTTTGACATCGTGAGTCAAAAAGGCATAATTCACTAAACCACCATTAGCTGCATTTTCAGCAAATAAATCAGTGTTATTTATGACACTTATTGTATTTGCTGGATTGAAAGGAATTAAAGAGCAGTGGACTACGACCCTATTTATTGGATTGACACTACCAAAAAGACGAGTAGTCTGAAATATATTCCGCTCTATATTTATATCATACAAGTCATGCACCTGAAACACTATATCATTGGCATAAAAAGAGGCGTTATTTGTCTGAGTATGAAATCTATTGCCTGTGATATTAATCTCAGAATTTATATAGCTGAAATAATTCATTATATCAGCATAGACAGTATGAACTGCCCTTGTATTAGTTTCAGAGCTATAATTACCAGTGTTTTGGATAAACTCACTATCGGTGATAGTCAGATGTGTCCCGTAAAACTCTATGGCATTGCCAATTTTGGAGCTACTATAGTAAGGTATGAAATAGTTTTTGTCAAATAAGCTGTTTGTTACCATAAGAGCTGACTCATGATCGTTTGCTCCATAATAATAAATACCTCTGCCCCCTTTAAATGTGCAGTTTATTATTTGGGTAGAGCTATCAGAGTCAAAATATTCGTTTTCTATATAAATCGCTATTGTCTGGGAATGGTCATTGAGATTAAAAGTCAGATTGGAAAAGACTGGTGAGGAATGAAATAGTTGAAAAATATATTCAAAATTGGAGTTTAGGTTCGGTGTAAAGGTGATATTTTCTATTTTCATATTCTCTCCGACATTATTAAAGCTAAACCAAGAATTCAAATAAGTAGGTAAACTCTCATCATCAGAGCCAATCAGATTGAAATCATTATTAGCTATAGTATGTTTTGTTGGTATGTCGTAATATCCACCTGCCATCTGGATAGTGCCACCAGGAGCTATGAGCGGCAAGGCTTGTGATAGAGTTAGTGAGTTTGTAGGAGCTATTGCGATGAAATCTGTTTGGACTGTTACTACAAGATTAGAGGTAGTATTATTATCTGGATTTGCGTCCTCTTCATAAACTATCATCCCGTTCATAAAATATTGAGAAGCCTCTGTAGGTGTCCACTCAAAATTAAAAACATGAGATTGACCAGGCTCTAAATCAACTCCTTGGACTGAATCTATAATCAAAGATGATGATCTAAATTGGACGGTGTAGTCATTACCACTTACAGCTGAAAACCTGATATTAGTAACCTGAACAGTGTAGGTCAATGTATCATAAACATTAGCTACTGACGGTCCTGTTAATGATTGAGTTTCAAGGTCATATAATATACTCAATATTGCTTGAAAAGCATCTAATCTGCCACCAGTAATTGTTTTTCCACTCAAAGAAGAAAGAGGCTGGACTCCATTAAGAATTGATTGTTTTATTATCAAAGCCAATTCACCTGGATTATTATCGTAAGATGCTAAAATATCCTCAGAGATTGCTGAATAAATAAGTGCTAACACTCCTGAAACATAAGGTGCAGCCATAGAGGTACCTGATAAAAAACCATATCTGTCTGAGGTTAATGTAGAATATATATTTGAGCCAGGCGCACTGATATCAACGGTCAAATTACCAAAATTTGAAGAAATTGATAAATCATCATTTTGAGTAGAGTTAGCAACTACTATTTTATATTCAGTTTCAAGTCTTTGTGGAACTCTTGAGTTATTATTTAGGTTTAGCCCGTCATTTCCAGCAGACATAATTGAAATAATACCTGCTTCACCCATAACATCTAACAAATGCTTTGATATAGGAAAATCATTTGGATTATATGTTCCTCCAAAGGATTGATTTGTAGCAACTATATAAAAACCCTCAGTACCGTTAGATTCATTATATTCTAGCCTCTTATCTAGTACATACAAATAAGCTCTATGAAGTAGATCATCGGTTAAAGAGCCAACAGTAAAAGAATATGGATATATTGGCATAACATTTATATCTGCAAATCCTCCACTAATACCACTGATACCTATTCCGTTGTTTGATGTGGCAATAATAATACCAGATACATGAGTTCCATGATTATCAACTGGTAAAATACTGTTATCATTATATGTATTCCAACCATGAACAAAATTTCCTATAAGGTCTTGATGATCCTGTTGAAACCCAGTATCCAATACTGCCACTATAGGAGTCCTTTGATTTCTATTACTAAGGCTTTCTATGTATTCCCATGCATTTAAAGCTTTTATATCAGCTCCAACACTACCGCTTGCCCCATTTACTCTTTGTCCTGTGTTATGTAAAGCCCATTGCTCTCCGAAATAATGGTCGTTAGGAATATTTCGAGCAGACTCACCATCATCATAGTTTTCAGGTGGAGCATAATTAACCTCAATATCTTCATCATCATAAAAGTGGTTTAACTGTGCTACATTCACTCTTGGGTCTTGCCTTATCAAAGACAATAGCACCTCATCATCAATACTACTTGGTTTGAAACTAAAATGTAGAAGATTCAATCTTGTTGAAATAACCTCTACTTCAGTTAACCCATATTGTGAATAGGAGGATACAAAATCATCATAAACATTACCACGGACATTGGGGTTAAGGATTATCAAAATTTCACCTGAAACCCAGCTAGATGCATTTAATCTGATACTGATAATCATAAGTAAAACTATTATTACTTTTTTCATTTTTACTCCTCACTTAAAATGTAATTATCTATCTTTGAAATAAATAAGATATCATTATTTACATCATAGTTAAGACCACCAACTGTTACACCTTTGAATGTATATCTACTGGGGATTATGTTGGGACTAAAGATATATGACCTACTTTGTGGCTTGATCTCAGCAAGAATATATCCAGTTATTGGCTCAGCGACATCATTTCTTTCTAAAATTATGCCAACAAATTGAGCATCATAGTCTTGTTTTATACTCCATGAAAATTTGTAATAAATAGATGATTTCGACACAATACGAGTTAATTTTATTGTTGTTTCGTTTGGCATTTTGAACTGTGTTTCATAAGATTTGTCATTTATCAGTATCCGTAGTTTGTAGCTCTCACCAGGTAGTAACGATTGATTTGCAATAAATAAGTTTTGGACAGGTTGTCTTAATTCAATTTCTATGTCTTCGATAAATAAATTGCAATATTTAATATCTATTTGGTCATTACCTATAATCGAAATACTAGAAAAACTGATATGAACTACTACATCAATATTCTCCATTTTGTAATATTTTTCATAAATCTTGTCCCATATCTCATTATTAATGAATTCTGGGACTATGTAAGGTTCTGTAGTACACCCAATTATGAATGACAAAATAATTATGTGAATTATATTTAACAAAATTTTTTTCATTTTTTCTCTCCAATTTTTTTATATGTACCTAAACGATCTCTGCAGTGTGATTTTGTGCAGCTAATTTGATCTAAATATAGAATATTTGGGTCTTTTTTTAATTCATTTAATGCTGAATAAAAATTTGGTCCAAAAATTCCTGCTCCTCCACCATGATATGTGTCTATCAAAAACACATTTAAAGGATAAACTCCAAAATCAGAAAACATCCAACATGGATATTCATTAGCTAAATACATTTGTAGCATACCAATAAAGCCATGGTCTTCTGCTATTTGATCAAAAGATTCTAATCCAATTGGGAATACAACAAATTTGTTAGATCCCCAGTTTTCATAAGTCCATGAATCTACATGACCATTAGTTGTCCCGATACTTTCAGCATCAAATCCTACCACAATCCACGGGTGTGAGCAAACTCCAGTGTCATATACTGTATTACACGAGCTCACAAAAAACACGAGCATAACTGCTAATAAGCAAGTCACAATCAATTTGCTTTTTGTTTTGTTTGACATACTGTCCTCCATCTTATTTTTTTCTTGATTACCATCTATAAAAAATCAGCTTTTTTGTCAAGGAAAACTTGAAAATAAATTTTCATTTTCCACTAATCCTCTACTATAACTTGATTTTGTAGGGAACTGATTTATCTGTTCCGTTTTGTCATTGAAACCATACAATAGGCGGAACGGATAAATCAGTTCCCTACAAAACTCGGAACAGATAAATCAGTTCCCTACATTTTCGGAACAGATAAATCAGTTCCCTACAAAACCTCATTTTTACCTTATTTTTTAACAAAACAACCACAGTAGCAAAAGTTGTCTCCCTCATAAAACCTAATTAACCTAATTTGTATTTTTTTTGTTTTAAATATGTGAAAATGAGGTAATTAGGTCTTTTTACTAAATAAGAAATGAGAATGCAGAAATAATATTTCTGCATTCTGCTTTCTCATTTCTGCTTTCTTGACATTTCTGCATTCTGCATTCTGCATTCTCATTTCAAAAGAACCATTTTCCTCACACTTGTCTCCTCCCCCGCTACCATCCGATAAAGATAAACCCCACTCCCAAGCTCACGACCACTATCATCTCGACCATCCCAGACCACAGTATGTGAGCCACTTTCAAAAAGTCCATCCAAAAGACCTCTCACCTTCTGCCCTCTGATATTAAAGATGTCAATAGATACATGAACTGGTTTGGAACGGATTAA
>Ga0099364_10014772_pt1 | contig 10353 bp, 4 predicted proteins | sample TergutTh196P3_FD_73070 | JGI IMG/M metagenome (GOLD analysis project Ga0099364, IMG submission 73070) | Microcerotermes parvus P3 segment gut microbial communities from Pointe-Noire, Republic of the Congo - Th196 P3 | ecosystem: Host-associated > Arthropoda: Insects > Digestive system > Gut ...
TGGAGCTGTATTAGATATCCATCCTGAATATTTTTTAATATTACCCAATATGTTTCATGAACAGATTAACTCAAAATTCGATGAATGGGTTTATACGTTGAAAAATTCAATAGTCAAACCTGATTTTAGTGCAGCAGGTTTACAAGAAGCAGTAGTCAAATTAGATATGCTCAAAATGAGCGTGAAAGAACGCAGAACCTATGAAAAGTATTTACGCAACAAGACGGATGACGATACTGTTATCGAAACCTATCGAATGGAAGGTCGCGAAGAGGGCATATTAAAAGGTCGCGAAGAAGGTGAAAAAAAAGGTATTCTAAAAGGCCGCGAAGAAGGTAAAAAAGAAGAGAGAAAAATTATTTTTGAACTATTAGAAAAAGGCTATACGTTAGATCAAATCAAAAATATTCTTTCAAAAGGAGAAATAGAATGAGTCAAGAACGCCCATGTGTCCTGTACGGAACGCATTTATTCGTTCCTAGTTCGGTTGTGTTCCAAACGGAAGCAGGAATGAATAAATGCGTTCCGTACAGAAACTCCCCCCTACCCCCCTCAGAGAAGGGGGCGAAATGCGGAACAGGAACGAATAAATGCGTTCCCTACAGAAATGGGTGCGTTCCGTACAGAAATAGGTGCGTTCCCTACGATTAGCGTTCAATTAATTCGACTCCACTTGGTAAGTTTCTGTCGATATTGATTTGATAATCGTTGAAGTTTCTAGGTGTTACAACGTTATCTTTTTTCTTAATCTCAACTTTTTCAAACAGTTTATGGGAATGCGTATTGCCTAGTTTACTATCGTGTTTAAAGATAATAAGTTTGTGCATTATCATTTTTCCACGTGCAGATGATCTATCATGCTCGAACATATAAACTATTGCTTTCCAAAATAGTTCTAAGTCTTCTTCAGAAAATCCAGTTTTTTCAGCAAGAGCGGCGGAAATAAACCCTTCTGCTTTGTATAAAGCGTAAGGTATGAAGTTCTTTTTACCCATTTCAGTTTCGCCTGACTCTGCACGTTTTTCATCAGTTCGTGCCATTCTGGTGATTGTAATATCCTGAGGGACTACCGGGTCAATGCTTTGAGCAAAGTTGATTTGAATAGGACCACGAACGATGCCGCATGGATGGTCACCTGTACTCATAACAGCACCAAATGCTCTAACATCGTAATAATTTAAACACATAAAGTCTTGAGCAATTTTAATTTCTTCTGGTTTTTGTTTTCCTTTTTCGGCTTTAATACCGGTACAGTCATAAGCAACTTTCATTTTTGGGTTAAGTACTTCTTTAATGAAGATTTTGTAATCTTCTGCATCATTATGAATTAGTTCAATATAGTTCCTAATTTTCCGTTTTAAGCAAACGTCAGTGACCAATCCATGTCCAGTTTCTGGGTCGGTTCTTGGCATATTTCCTGCATCTGGGTCACCGTTTGGGTTTCCATTTTCTACATCAAAAATGATGACAAAATCATATCTGTTTTTAATCGGTAGGTTCGACATCTTTTATTTTCTCCTTTTTTGTATAAATCTTTTGTACTTGTTGGTAATACCCAAGAATGAAACTACCTTGTTGTTCCATACTTTGAGTTTTCGGGAAGTTTTCATTTTCAATTAAAGCAAGGGATTTACCAAGCTCAATATTTAGATAGTTTCCATCAATTTTCGCTAAATGATGCTGCGCTAATTTCAGCAATGTGGGAAAAACAATAGCCGGGTTTGCACAAGCAGTAGCAAAATATTTATCTTTTATTGTGGCATTAAGCGAACCACCGGCTGCATTTTTCTGAATGATTTCTAAATATGCAAACACTCTTCCAAGATTGTATGCACTATTCTTAGATTCTTCATTAAGATACATATCTATCTCCTTTACATTAAAATTTCTGATTAAAATAGCTTTGATAGCAGAAGCTCTTACTTGATTTACGTTTCTCTCTGTTTTTATGCGTAACATTATCTGATTGAATAGAATTTGAGGATATTTCTGCCCTGTTATAATAGCTCTCATAACAGCACCGCCAAGAAGTGGATTAACCTTTTTATCAGAAGCGTTTTTGCTTACAGTTGAAAACAGTAAATCTCTAGATTTAATATACTTTTTTGTATATTTTGTTTCAGCGTTGTAAATTTGTGTTTCTTTGTGGTATTTATGGATATTATCGCAAAACTGAACTAAAGTGTTTTGGTAAAAATAGCGTATAGAAATTCTTCCTGCATTTGGTGCTAACCCAAGAATGAAGTATTTAACATTAGTATCGAAATTTGGGTCTTGGGTATAAATTCCTTTGCTTCCTGCTTCTAAAATAGATTTTACCATGTTAGATATTTTTTTGTCAAAAATATGTATATTAGGATTTTTTTCATCATCATTTTCCTCCGTAACACCATCAATTAATCCAAAGAATAATTCTGAACATTCCTTTTTGGGAGAACTAGCCCAGAAAACAGTAGTATCATCTCCGAGAAATAATTTATAGTCTTTGTTATCTAATAAATGTTGCAAGATAGTAGTATATTTAAACTCTGCCTTTAAAGACACCCTTGAATTATATGATTGAGTAAAGCCATAAGATTCGTAAGATTCTTCATTAAATGAAATTAAAGCAGCACCAGTTGCTTGAGCACCTCTAACTCCACTTAATTTTCCATGCGATCTTGAGATTGGTAAATTATCACCCATTATAGCACACTGCCCCGAACCAGTATTATCTTTATCAGAACGTTTGTTATTTTCTGTTTCCCATATAGATATTATTTCTGGATATTCATGAAAACATTTGGTTTCTCCAACTAGTTTAAACACACCGTTTCCAGCAAAGGCATCGTTACCTGTGTCACTAGCCGCTGAAAGAATCTGTTCGTTTTCCCATGCTTTTGTAACATCCCATTTTTCAAAGAATTTTACAATAGCTTTTGCTTCTTTAGATTCAGCTGTTTTAAATAATTCTAAATGTAGTTTTTTTGCAGTAGCAAATTTTCTTTCATCAATATTTTTATCTTTCTTTTTACCGGTTATTCCAAATAAATAAGTCAAATTATCGCATACTGGTGAAGAGGCAATACCTGATATTTTCATATTTTTAGGCATGATAGCACTTTTAGGTTTATCTGTCTTTTTATTATTTACATGAGAAATAATGTTAAATAGGTCGCCTTCTTCTGTGATGGTTATAGTATAGTAATAGTCTGTTTTTTCATAGCCATATTTGCTGATGTTAAAACTACCATCATTAGCAAGCATGTCATAATAATGGCATAAAGCATTGAGAATCATAAAGTAAATCTCCTTGTTTTGCATCCTGTACGGAACGCAACCGAACTAGGAACGAATAAATGCGTTCCGTACAGGACACATGGGCGTTCCTAATTCGATATGGAACCCAACCGAACTAGGAACGAATAAATGCGTTCCCTACTGTTAACGTCCCGTTTATAAGAATCGCTTTAAAGAACAGTGGCTCAACTTTCATTGTATTCTTTTTATTATCAATTTGATAATCTAAATTCAGTAACATATATCCGTAATCATTTTCGCCGTTGAACTCACTCGATATTCGTGTTTTAAAATCGTCATTTTCGATAAGCTCAAAATCACAAGGGAATTCTCTAGTACCAAGAAATGGTTTTTGAAAAAACTGACCATTTTTCAGGCGTCTTAAAGCACAATTATAATGTTTTTCTTCAGTATCTTCTGGTCCGCATTTCTCTTTTACAAGTTCAAAATGCGCTTCGATTACGTATTCTACATCACGTAGAATCATAGCCGCTCTTTGTGTTCTATCATCAGTAATTAGAACAGAATAGATATCTTCATTTTTCTCATTAATCTTGAAAAGATTTTGTTCATTATCAATATTGGCATTCTTCATAAGCGATTTTACTTTTGACAATGACATTTTCGATTTCACTTCATTTCGTCTAATGTTTGTAAATCTAATTGGATTTATAACGTGAATTTTGTCTATAACCCATGTGATTGCAGGTTTCCAGTAAATACAATCTAGTATTCCTTTTGCCGCAGAAGGCGTGATGAAGTCATAAGTGACTCTTTCAACTTTCATTTCAGGTCTAGTGAAACAGGCGTAATTCCCCCAGACTCTTATTTTAAAACCATAACTCATCGGGTGTCCTCCTTAAATCTGTTACCACTATATTTTTTAACTCTATTATGTCAAGTAAAAAATGTTTCTTTTTTGTAATTTTTTTCAAATTTCTGTAGGGAACGCATTTATTCGTTCCTAGTTCGGTTGGGCTCCAATTTTTGCCTGTAGGGAACGCATTTATGAGGGCACTCTAAAAAGTCCTACCTTACACATGCCGTAGGTATGTGAGGCTCGGTAGAAACGGATACACCCACACAAACCGCATCCTGAAGGGATGCAGCGAAATGCGTAGATTGTTGGTTGCATCCCTACGGGATGCGGTTGGTGGGTGCATACATTTCTACATAGCGATCGAACCCTTCGGGATGGTAAGGTATGGAACGAATAAATGCGTTCCATACAGGCAAAATAAAGAGCCATTTCTATTTCATCAGCAGCATTCTCTTGGTGTCTACGAAACCTCCTGTGTTCATTCGATAGAAATAAACCCCGCTTACAACATTTCTTCCGTTGTCATCGGTTCCATTCCAAACTACCCTATGTTCACCTTTGTCTGCGTACTCATCAACAAGCATTTTAATTTTTTGTCCTCTAACATTAAACACTTCAATAACCACATTTCCGGCTTCTTTCATAGAGAAACCTATTATAGTTTCCGGGTTGAAGGGGTTAGGATAATTACCCAGCAAGGCGGTTTCGTAAACCAAATCTACTTCTTCTATTTCTGAAACATGAACATCCACTTTGATCTCTACAGGTACTGATTCGCCTAGCTCGTATTTAGCAGTAACCTTATATACATATTCTCCTGAAACTTCTAAAGTATCCATAAAGAATAGATTTGTCAATAATTCGATAGTTTGGGGCACATCATCGCGATATACAATATACCCTAAAAGCACCTCAAATTCTAACAAAATTTCTGGCTGTTCCCAAATTAATTCAACGTTTAGATTAGAAACATAAGCTACAAGATTTCTAGGTGGATTAAAGTAAGGAATAATAAGAGATGAAGAAACAGCAGGTGACTCTACACCATCGTAAACTGCCATGATTTGATAAGTGTATTCATCAGCGGGTGTAGTGTTGTTGTCCATATAGGAAAGTTCCGATAACAACTCATTATTTGATAAAGAGTCATTTCTATATACATTGTACCCATCCGGTGCGGTGCCAGAAGGTGGCGTCCATTCAAGGCTTACAGAATGTCCTATCAGTGTAAGTTGTAAATTTCGTACCGGGTATCTAGTTGTAATAGTGAAACTATTTGAAGGTTGTGATTCTGCTTCAGGTTCAGCGTAAACAGCTGTAACATAGTATGTATACAAAGTTATATTTTCAGCGGTATTGTCTATGAAATAGGTTTGGTTAACAACATCAGAAATTAAGGTATTGTTTCTATAAACCTTAAATCCAGCTAAATTTGACCTAAGTTGCCCTTCATCACGATTAGCGGGCAGTGCCCATGTTAATATAACTATTCCATCGCCAATATCAGCAGTAAGTTCTTTAGGTGCAGGCATTTCAGTAATAATTATATTTGCACTATTCGATGGTACAGACTGTCCATAAGGTTCGCTATAAACCGCAACCACATAGTAATCATATAATTCATTTACTAAAACATCAACATCAAGATAATTATTTAGAACTATCGTGTCTGTAATTGGTTCATCATTGCGATAAACAATATATCCATCTAAGTTAGCAAAATCGGCACTAACATCAGGAGCTACCCATTCTAAACTAACAGTTTTCTCAACTATTTCGGCTATTAGTCCTGTTGGTGGATTAAATAAAGGTGTAAGTAGTGTAATTTCTATAGGAATAGATACACCAATATCATAAACCGCTGTTACCTGATAAGTATAAGTTGTGCCGGGTAAAGCAGCCTCATCTGTAAAGGTTAAAGTTGTAATAAGAGACGAATTTAGATTTTCACCATTTCGTGAAACATTATATCCATTATTGCCACCTCCTAAAGGAGCAAGCCAGTTTAAGACAACATCACGTCCCTCGAATGTTGTAGAAAGACTGCGTGGAGGGAACACTATTGTTATTTCAGCAGAATTAGATGGTTCTGATACTCCATCAGGATCGTTGTAAACCGCCACAGCATGATAGTTGTATAACGTATTGTTTTCAATAGCGTTGTCCATATAAAATGTTGAAGTTACATTCTCAGCTAAAATCACATCATCTCGATAAACAGTAAAGCTTACCAAAGTATTTCTATTGAGTTCATTCGTTCTCTCTGCTCTGCTTTGTCTTGATATACCCGGTAGTTCCCAACTAACCCAAACACTATCATTCACCATTTCTGCTGAAAGATTCAAAGGTGGATTAAATACAGGCAACCTCAACAGTTCACCTGTTATAACTTCAGACTCACCTTGTTCATAAACGGCTGTCAATTTATACTCATAAGAACCTTCTATTAAATCATTTTCGAAATAAAAGGTTTCCAAAATTGGCTCTATTGTTACAAGTATCTCGTTGCGGAAAACATTATAACCTAATAAAGCACCACCTGAATAAACATGAGGTTCCGGCGCTTCCCAGCTAAGTGCCACATCAAAAAGATGAGCAGCAGCTATAAATCGTCCCGGTGGCGTGAAAATAGGAATTATCATAAATACAGAAACTGCTGGCGATTGTACATTGTTGTAAACAGCATGGATTGTATATACATAAGCAGTGCCGGGTACAGTATCTTCATCGGTAAAATTCAAAGCAGTTACGGTATTGATTAACGTGTCATTTCTATATATCTCATAACCACTCGCTCCGCCGCCATTAGGGGCAGTCCAGTTTAAACGAACATCATAACCAAACAATTGTGCTGTAAGCTCACGTATAGGAAAACGAGTAGTTATTGTAATGTCATTAGAAGGTTCCGACTCTACATCCGGATTAACATATACAGCAGTTACATAATAATTATAAGCAGTTTGGTTTAATACATTTGTATCTATATATCGCGTTTGCTTTACATTTTCTACTAGTAAAATATCATCACGATATACATTAAAACTTAAAAGACTTTGACGCGTACCTTCGTAACGTCCTCTTGTTAACGAGTTATCGTTATACCATATATTTTCAACTTCATCATATAACCAATATTGGGTTATCTCATTTCTAATAGCAACACCACGTGTTGAACCCGGTAACTGCCATGTCAGTACAACACGACCATCGCCTACGTTTCCCTCAAGCCCCGCAGGAGGAAATACCTCAGGCGCCTCTGTCCCTTCAGTCACTACATTGGACGGCACGGATTCTCCATAAGGTTCACTATAAACAGCAGTCACATAATATGAATATTGAAATCCACCTGCTACCGTATCATCTGTATAAAACAAATCATCGATCACATCTGTCAAAGCGACATTGTTTCGGTAAACTTTATAGCCATCCAAAGTGGCAAAATCACTGCTCATATCAGGCGCTACCCATGTCAAATGTATATCCACCCCCACCACTTCTGCTGTCAGACCCGTTGGTGGATTAAATAAAGGTGTAGTTAATGTTACATCAACAGGCTGAGACATACCAGATGTATAAACTGCACGTACTTGATAGGTATAGGTTGTTCCCGGTTCTGCGGCAATATCCGTAAAGGTCAAAGTAGTGATAGGGCTTGTAGTGATTGCCTCTCCTTCTTTATATACGCGGTAGCCATTAACAGTGCCACCCAGTGGAGCTTGCCAGCTTAAAACTACGTCACTTCCCTCAAAGGTTGAAGCCAAATTTCTGACAGGGAAGCGCGTCCATATATTAAAAGGAAATGATGGATCAGATGTATGTGTTGTATAAACTGCCGCTACAGTATAAGAGTATTGGGTATTGTTTACTACTGTTTCATCTATGTAAAATGTCGATGTGATGCCATCTTCTATCTCGACACCATTTCGATATACTGTAAAACTTACCAAGGTTCTAACATCCGGTAATTCCCAATATAAAAGAATATTATTGTCTTCCATCGTGCCTATCAAATTTGTCGGACTGCCCGGTGGTGAAGGTGGAACATCAGTGATAGCTCTTAAAAATGGATAGCCATCATTTATATCTGGCATCAATGCCCACACTTCACTAAAATCCCAGCCATTATCAATATAAGTAGAGGCTTGTTTCATCTCTATAGTTGGTAATCCATGATTGTTTGTTGAGGTGCCAGAGAGAAACCAGATACCTCTTGGGGTTTCTGTCGCTTCAGTATCCCAAAAACTATTGGAGACACTGCTATTGGTACGAAGATCACCTACTAAACCTGAGACTATACTACCACTGATATTGGCTGTAGAATAACTATTGGTCACCACAGTATAAGCATCTGCATAGCCTACGATGCCAGACCCTATAGAATTAGTTCCCGAAACGCTGATGCTACCAGAGGAAAAACTGTTTTGGATATTTGTATAGTTTGAAAAACCAGCTATACCACCAACTCGTGATGAATTGTTACTAGCAATTAAATTCGCTGAAGAGAAGGTGTTTTGAATTGATATACGGGCTAAATTTTGACTATATGCATACCCTACAATACCACCAATCTGATGTTGACTCGTTGAACTAGTGACTACTCCTGAAATATTTCCTGATGAATAGCAATTTTGAATATTAAAAGTAATGGTAGCAATGTTATGACTATTATATAAATAACCAACTATTCCACCTGCAGTTAAGCCGGAAATTTCACCTGTAGAATAACTGTCCTTAATATTGAAACTAATGTTTGCCGGATTACCAATACTTGAATTCAGACGACCAATAATCCCACCAGAATGCCCAGGAGCAACACTAATACTGCTTGTTGCTATTACATTTCCTGTTGAATAACAATTAATTATTTCGTAGGTAACATTTGAACTATAATCATGATTTAAATTACCTATAATACCACCTGCATTTGGTACTGTTCCTGATGTCTGATTTATAGTAGCACTTATATTCCCAGTAGAAAAACTATTTTGTATAGAGATAGTGGTATTAGGAGCATTATAATTAGTTAAGTTTCCTACTAACCCACCAGCTGAGTTATATGAACCTGTTGTATTTATATTACCACTAGAATAACTGTTTATAATCTGAAAATCAGCATTGCCATAATTACTACTATACACTGTAGCTACTAATCCACCTACGAAACCAGAAGCATTGGTGATGTTAACTGAAGAAAAACAGTTTTCGATTATGTTACTTTGGTAGTTAGCACTATATTCCATGTTACTAACAACACCACCAACTGCCCCAGCATTATTAACACTTCCTGAAGTAGAACAGTTATATATGGTTGAATTGCATGCACTATAGGCTAATACACCTATAGAACCACCCCCCATATCTACATTTGCCAAATGCAGATTTTTTATGGTAGAATGGTTAATTCTATTAAAAAATCCTATACTTGCACTGTTTCTTCTGATGTAGATATTACTTATATTAAAATTTCCACCATCGTAAACACCTACAAACAGATTTGATGAACCTGCATGCCCTATAGGTTGAAATCCTTGATTACTGTTCCATAGTGAAGTTTCTTGTGCGTTTATATTTGCCGTTTGTCTGAAATGGATGATGGTGGTATCATTTTGCCACCAGTCGTTTGAGTTTTCGGACAGCCATCTTAGGTTTGCGAGGTTTGCGATGAGGTAGGGGTTTTCTTCGGTTCCAGCGTTTTGGTCAGCCCAGTTTGTGGGGCGAACGGCTTCAGTTGTTCCAGTTTGTGCGAGTAATATTCCGCTAAAGCAGAATACCATGATTAAAGTGATAAGGCAAGTTTTGAATGTGTTAAGGGTTGTTTTCATTTTTTCTCCTTTTTTGAGGTATAGGGAATTTTTTCGTCCTATTTATTATCCTCTGTTTTTTATTTTTTTCGTAGGGAACGCATTAATGCGTTCCGTACGGATTTGGTGCACCCAATCGTAGGGAACGCATTAATGCGTTCCGTACAAATCTGTGTAAACACATTATATATCGGAACAGATAAATCAGTTCCCTACGGTTTTTTTTACGAACAATTAAATATATTATTACAATCAAAGATAAAAGAGATTTACAGGGCTTTTTAAGCGAAATAAGAGCGTTTTGTTTGCAGATATCAAAAATGACTAAATTTTCATAAAAAGGGCTTCTGCCCCCCCCCCCCCCCCCCGCCCCCCCCCCCACCCCGCCTGCCCCTCTCCCCCGCACCCCCCCCCCCGTCCTCCGCCCCCCCTCCCTCCGCCGCCGCCCTCACT
>Ga0099364_10014773_pt1 | contig 10353 bp, 8 predicted proteins | sample TergutTh196P3_FD_73070 | JGI IMG/M metagenome (GOLD analysis project Ga0099364, IMG submission 73070) | Microcerotermes parvus P3 segment gut microbial communities from Pointe-Noire, Republic of the Congo - Th196 P3 | ecosystem: Host-associated > Arthropoda: Insects > Digestive system > Gut ...
GGAATTGAGTACCTCTAAAAACTGTCACCCTGAGCGTAGCGAAGGGTCTTAAACGGTATTAATATAAAGATTCTTCGCTTCGCTCAGAATGACAAAACGGGGTTTTTAGAGGGACTCAATTAGGAATTAGGACGGAAACAAATATATCAGTATAAAAGAGCCGGATTGCTTCTCTGCGGCTCGCAATGACAGAGGGTTTTATGTTTTAATTAAGTAGGAATAATGCATTATGCATTATGCATTATTTCCCGGGGGTGGTTTTTTGGGTTTGGATGGGCGGTTACTGGCTCGCGCAAAGGATGCGCTTGAGGAAAGGCGCAGGAGGAATGATTTGCTATATGGGCAGAGGCTGGAGGAAGTCTATGAACGGGCTCCGGGCGTTCGTGCGCTCGACGGGCAGATCAGGGCTACTATGGCTGAGGTCGTTGCTGTCTCGCTGGGTTTGAGCAGCGAAGACCAGATCGAGGATATTCGCTTGAGAAATCTTGAGCTGCAGGATGAACGGGCTGCGCTTATCAGGCGCGCCGGTTTTCCCGCTGACTATCTCGATGATGAGCATACATGCGGGCTTTGCCGGGACACGGGGTTTGTGCGTGCGGAAATCTGCGGCTGCCTTATGGAGTTATATAAAAAAGAGCAGACGGAATCGCTCAGCAACCTGCTTAAGCTAGGCGATGAGACTTTCGACAGTTTTGATTTATCTTATTACGACGATAAGCCTGTTCAGGCAACAGGCGCAACGGGCGGCGTGTCGCCCCGTAGAAGCATGGAAATTATCTATGAGATTTGCGTAGAGTATTCGCGCAAATTCGGAAAGCAGGCGATGAATCTGTTTTTCAACGGGGCACCGGGGCTTGGGAAGACGTTTCTGTCGGCGTGTATCGCCCGTGTTGTTTCTGAAAACGGTTTTTCCGTTGTTTATGACACGGTCATTTCGGTGTTTTCAAAGTTTGAAGAGGCGAAATTCCACCGCAGCGATGAGCCTGACGAGGCGCGCCTGCAGGCTAATGAGCTTAGGCGGTATTTAGAATGTGACTTGCTTATTCTTGATGACCTTGGTACGGAGATGACGACGGCGTTCACTATCAGCGCGCTTTATGAGATTATCAATACAAGGCTTGTGACGAACCGTAAAACCATTATCAGCTCGAACTTAACGCTGCTTGACCTCAGAAGCCGCTACTCGAGGCAGATTATGTCGCGGCTTGAGGGTGAGTACCAGGTTCTGACTTTCAGGGGAGAGGATATCCGGAAGAAAAAGAATGCAGTATAGTAACACGAAGTGTTACAGCGCAAACTGCAAATACGGCTATACCGTGCCTTGCGCTTTGCGGGGCACAGAAACAGCCGTGCTCGCTGGCGGTCATGATATCCTGTGACCGTCTGTACTTTAGCCGGAAGTTAGACTCCGGTTATGTTTTTCTGTAGAAGCGTTCGCCGCATTTGGGGCAGGTTACTTGGAGCTTGCCTTTGTGCCTTGGGATGCGCAGGGTGTTGCGGCAACTGGGGCATTTGAATAATTTGTGGGTTTTACGCTGTTTGAGGTTTATCCATGCTCGGTGTATTTTCGTTTTCAGCGGCCAGAAATAACGGATAAACATGTCGTTTTCCGCACGGCGGCGTTTGATGTTGCGTGAGAGCATACGGAAAAAGGCTATGCCGATTATGATGTATGAGATATACATAAATGGCATAAGCCGTGTGAGAGCATGTGTAACGGAGAAAGCTATTGATAGAAGCAGCAACGCTACGCCTAGATAATCCGGGCCGTTTCTGCCGGTCATAATGTTTCTTAGGAAGTTCATAGCAACTGACAAGCCCCCGTACTCAGTTTGACGTATGATTAGAGGCTCAGTATACCAAGAATTTACATAAAAATATAGACTTGTTACATATTGTTTACAAATAAATACATAAATAGTGCTGTTCAAGATCGTTATAAACTGTGCAGTGCCTTACGTTCGGACAGCTGTTAGTTACTATATTAATACAGGAAACGGCCGCCGCCTATGAATTCTCTTAGAATTGAGTCAGGGGCTACGTTTGATGCGTCGATATCCTCAAACTCGTTAAGAGCGGGGAGGAGAGCGCGGAGTTCTTCCCAGCGGTCTGTGCCTTCAGGCAGTTCGCTGAAGGCTTTGAGCGCAAATTGCTTCATTATTGTTACTTCGTATTCCATTGATGAATCATATAGAAGGTTTGCTTTGTGCTTAAACGGGGATATGTATTTTTTCTCGCCTTCGCGTACGTTGGCCCACATCCTCAATGTTTTGCCGGCTCCTGTTGCGCGGAAGAAATCATCGCGGACAACTCTTCGCAGCAGCCTTGTCCATGTGCGCTTGAAGTATAGCTCGCCTTTGCTCAGGATGTCGGATCTTGCGCTGATGTAGAGCTTAAATGCGTGGGGGTGTTCGTCCGTCAGTATGTCATTTAGGGCGTGTATGCCTTCGAAAATTACGATTTCGTCTTTTCCCAGCCTGAGGGGCATTTCTCTGGAGGGGTCGCGCATTTGAAATCTGAAGCTGAAATGCGGGACTATGACTTCCTCGCCGCGCTCAATCATGTGGAAGTGCTCGTTAAGCAGCTTTAGGTCTAGGCAGTGCGGGGATTCACGGTCGTATTCGCCGTCTTCTGTCATCGGCGCGGTTTCGGGGTTGAGGGGTATGTAATATTTGTCGAGCGATATAGAATGTGCTTTTACGCCCAGGGCTTCAAGGGATTCGCATATTTTCTTCGCTGTCGTGGTTTTGCCTGAGCCTGACGGTCCGGAGAGCAGCACGACATGATGGTCCTCGCCTGCCGTGCGTTCGGCGACGGTTGCGGCCACTTCGGCTGCTTTTCTGTTAAATATCGCTTCACATTCGTCGGCGAAGCCTTTAGGGTCTTTGGATGCGCGGGCGTTTATTTGATCTATGTTGTATGGATAAGGCATGGTGATTCTCCTTAGGCGGTCAGCCCGCATGGAATTAAGAATTAGGAATTAGTAATTAGGGGTGGGGTAGATTGCGCTGGTTATTTCGTATCCGCTGTGCCTAGTGATGTTTTGTTTTTTGGGAGATGTATTCTTTTGGGAACTTGGCGTTGAAAATTCTTTCTATTCTGCCGTTGGGGAGCACTAGTTTTGTCACGCCGCCGGCTCCCAGGGCGAGGACGGTGCTTAGGTCTTCCATCATTAGCTTATTGTATATGTTCTCGTAACCGATATGGCTCCAGCCTATGTTTTCAAAGCCGCCGGATGTAAACTTCTGACGGTATAGATAATAGGGTCTGTAGCCGTGTTTTTTTAGGGCTTCAGATGCGTATAGGAGCATTTCGGCAACTTTTTGGCTCTCAGGCAGCTTTGTGCCCTCAAGCATAATGCGTGACCCTTTTTTCTGTGACAGGGTGTGGACGGTGATATTTTCGGGCATAAGGGTAATAATTTTATCTAGCGTTTTGCTAAAGCCTTCCGGGGTGTCGGCGGGCAGTCCTGCTATGATGTCCATGTTAAGAGTCAGGCCGATGCTTTTTACAAGATTTGCTGCACGCAGTATATCCTCGGGGGTGTGGCTGCGCCCGATTGCCGCCAATACGTTTTCTGACATTGACTGAGGGTTTACGCATACGCGCTGCGCTCCTGATTCTTTAATAATTCTGAGTTTTTCTTCTGTTATTGTGTCAGGGCGGCCGGCTTCTACAGTATATTCTTGTAAATGAGATAAGTCAAATGATGTTTTTAGCGCTTTCATAAGAGTGTTGAGTGTTTCCGGCGGTAAGACGGTCGGTGTGCCGCCGCCTATGTATATGGTAATGATACGCAGTTTCTGCTTTTGTACCCATTGTGATGCTTCGGCTATCTCGCTTAGCAGCGTATGGATATATTGCCCGATGAGGCTGAACGATTTTTCCACGCTGTTGCTTACAAAGCTGCAATAGGCACAGCGCGTGGGGCAAAAAGGGATGCCTATGTATAGGGCGATGTCACCGGGATTTAGGGAACGCTTCAGCGAGAGCGTTGATTGCGCTATGTCGGCGCATAGCCGGGCGCGGTCGCTTGAAACATAATACCCGCGCATTAGTTTTCGCGCCGCGCTGTCAGTGCTTGCACCGGATTCGAGCATGGGATCGATGATTTTCGTAGGGCGTATCCCTGTCAGCGATCCCCAGACCGGCGGGGTAATCAGGGTTTTCACCGAGGCGCGGTAGAATGACTGTTTGATTATTCGTTGCAACAGCCTGTCTGTTGTCAGTTTGTCAGTGAGTTTTGCCAGACTGACCCGCGCAGTGCCGCATGAGGCAGTGTTATTATGGTGCAGGGTTGTTGTTGCTTGCGCATAGGTGCTGCCATAGGCGAGGCGGGATGTTGCAGTAAGAGTTGAGAGTTGAGAGTTGAGAGAGGAGAGCTTGCGTGAAGGGCCGGATGGGGTGTGGGGGTACTCGGGGCGTTCGTTGGGGAATAGCGCCAGCATGATTTGCTCTACTGCGTATTTGTAATTATGGTTTATTAGATGTAATTTCATGTTGTATAAACCTAAGCGTTTGCCATGTAGTAGTTGAAGGTGCGCTCGCGGTTAAGCGTGGAGGGGTCGGCGTGGCCGGGGTAGACTTCGTAATCACCTTCCAGTGCGGCAATGCGTTTTAGTGACTTTAGGAGTGTGTCCATGTCGCCGCCGTCCAGGTCTGTGCGGCCGCAGCTGTCGCGGAACAGCGTGTCACCTGTGAAAAGAGCACCGTCGCATTGTATTGTTACCGAGCCGGGTGAGTGGCCGGGGGTTTCCAGTATGTGAAATTCAAGGCTGCCGATTTGGATGATGTCGCCTTCGGCATAATGCTGTATATGGCTGCCGGAGGTCAGCTTTAGCTGGCTTCGTCCTTCGGCGGTTGAGTCATGTTTGCAGATATAGACGGGGGCGGCGGTTGCTTCCTGAACTGCTCCCAGAGCCATGTGGTGATCGAAATGGCCGTGGGTCAGGAATATTGCTTTTGGTTTTAGATTGTTTGATTCGATATAGTCGAGGATTGTGTTTGATTCCGCGCCCGGGTCGATGATGGCACATTCAAGTGTCTGCTCATCTGTGACGATGTAGCAATTTGTTTCCAACATTCCGACAGGTAGTGTTTTTATTAGCATAATGCTCGCTCCTTTTAAGTTGAGAGTTGAGAGAGGAGAGTTGAGAGTTGAGGGTGTTGAGTTAGGGTTTTTTTCTTGATTCTAGTTCGGTTAGGGCTGATTTGTAGGCTTTTGTTTGGTGGTTGGTGAATGTTGTCCAGTTTGGGTTTTGCGGGGGTGGGGCGGTTGTGCCGCTGTTTTGCTCTTTGCTTGTTTGTGGAGCAGAGGAACCGTCCCCTTGCTTGGTTTTTATTAGTTCATTCGCTATGTGAGTTAGCAGATGGGGGTTTCTTATTAGTATTGGGCCTGTTATGTATGTGCCTAGCAGGTTTTTATGCCGGATGCCTTCGGTATTGGATGCTGACATTGATTGAGGGCCTGTTTTATGTGTGAAGGGGCGGGGGATTTCGCCTTTTTGGCCGCCGCCTGCGCGGTTGATGAAGCCGATGAGCTTGCCGGGGAATAGGTCTGTTTCGCAGATGCAGTCGCCGGTTATGCGTGAATGTGCTTGCGTTGTTTCAAAGTCTAGGAAGCCAAGCACTTCGTGTCGCTCACCGTTTGAGGCAGTGACTGCTTTTCCGAATAGTTCGTGGGAGTTGCCTGTGGCAAGAACATGTAATCCGGCTTCTATTCGTTTAAGAAATGCGTGTTTGAATCTGTTTATATCCATCATCATGGCGCGTTGGCTTCGCTCGGTGCCGCTGCCGATATATACGAAATCGTATGTATCAAAGTCAATTTCGTCGCCGATGCTTTTTTGCTCGATTTGGGTTACGCAGCCGAGGGATTGCAGTTTTAGAGCCAGAACGGTAACATTTGCGCGCTCGCCATAGAGGTTCATCAGGTCGGGGTATAAGTGGAGGATGCGGACGGGCGGTAGTTGAGAGTTGAGAGTTGAGAGTTGAGAGTTGAGAGTTGAGAGTTGAGAGTTGAGAGTTGAGAGTTGAGAGTTGAGAGAGGAGAGTTGAGAGTTGGGAGTTGAGAGTTGAGAGTTGGGAGTGGGGAGTTGAGAGTTTGGGGTTGGGGGTTTGAGGTTTTTTTGGGGGGTGGCTAGGGCTTTTAGGGTTTTTTGTTTGTCGGAGAAACAGGTTATTGCGTAGATGTGGGTTGAGGGGTGGTATAGGAAGTGGTCGCTCAGGTGGTTTAGATCCGGGATAGGGATGATTTTCCCGGGGTCAATTAAAGTCAAAGCGAATCTCGCAGCGAGTTCGTCTGTATAACGTCCTGATAGGATGATGCTTTGCACGCATTCATCGCTCAGGATGTCAAAGTCGATATCCCATAGCCATGATGTTTCGCTTGTGTAATATTTGCGGCTGATGGAATCTACTATAATAATTACCGTGCATTGAGCTTGTCTTGATACTATCTGCTTTAGTGAGAGGTTGTATGCCAATGAGTTTTCGTGTTTTGCTATGAGCAGGGTGCCGTGCTGTGTGTGTGTTATAAAAGATACGGTGCGCCCGCTTGTCAGCTTATAATCGCTTAGAGATAGCGCGGCTTCGTCTGCGGGCACTCCGGCTGCTGAGACGGTGGCTATTGCGGCAGCCAGATTGTACGCGCCGGCAATGCCGGGGTTGTTAAGGCGCGTGGGGATGCTGTCGTTAAGCACGACTATTCCCATCCGGTACTCGAGTTCCGTCACTTCATAATCCGGCTTCGGGCGGCTGTGCCCGCACACACTGCATTGGTAGCCGCCAAAGTGGGCTGTGACACGGTAGGTGTATGACAACCGTGATTTGCAAACAGGGCAGAAAGCGCAATCGTATGGGAGAGGAGAGTTGAGAGTTGAGAGTTGAGGGTTGAGAGTTGAGAGTTGAGGGTTGAGAGGGGGGTTAATAAGTTGGGGGTTGGGGGTTGGGGGGGATGTGGCGGTTTGGGATAGGCCGTACCATGTTATGTTGTCTATTATGAATAGCAGATTGCTAGGGGAATCGTTCTCTTGATTTGCCGATGCGCAGGAGGCAGCACCGGATATTGTTTCGCTATGCCTTGCCAGGGCTGATACATATGGGTCGTCGGCGTTTAGGATTAGGTGTGTTTGCGGAGTGTCGGGAGTATCGTCTGACTGACATGCCTGATATGCTTGGAGTATGCAGTCGTAGATGAACTCGGGGTGGCCGTTGCGGGTCAGCTGGTCGCGGCAGAGGTTCGTCACAAGCAGGGCGGTCGGGCGGACCTGCTGAAATATTTTATTTGCGTAGCGTTCGTCACATTCGAGGACTAGGGCATCGTATTCTACTTTTTTCCCCAGTGTGGCGTTGCGCAGGAGCAGTGTTGCAATGCCTTCGGTCTGGTTTGAGCCCTCGCGGTTCCAGGCTGTTTTTTTGCCTGAGGATATGAGGGCGTGGGCTATCATTTCGGCGGTCGTTGTTTTGCCGTTTGAGCCGGTTACGGCTATTATTGTTTTTGGCAGTTTTAGGTGTTTTAGCGCATCCGGGCACAGCCGCAGCGCAACCTTACCCGGGAGGCTGCTGCCTTTGCCTATTGCTTTTCCGATTCTGTATAGTATTTTACATATGATTATCGCGATGACTGCTTTCACTATCTGCCTGCTTTCGTTATGCGTTTCATTTGCGCACCTGTATTATTTATTGATTAAGATACCACAAATTTGCTTTGGTTACAAGATTTTTGTGTGTTGACGAGTTGCCGGATTTGCTGTACACTGAGAATCTATTTCTTTAATTTACTTGGAGGTTCGGTTTGAAAGTCTTGAACATTAAGCTGCTCAGGTCTAATTCCAGGCTGCCTGTGCGGGCGACCGCAGGGAGCGTTGGGTTTGATGTTGCGGCTTGCTTGAATGAGGATGTCGTCATCGGCGCGGGGGAGACGCGGATGATTGGATCCGGGTTTGCGATATCATTAGAGGCGGGGTATGCGGCGTTTATTTATGCACGCAGCGGTCTTGGTATTAAACATGGGATTATTCCCGGCAATTGCGTCGGGGTTATTGATTCCGACTACCGGGGGGAGGTTATTGTCGGGCTGCGGAATACTTCGGGCGAGGTGTTTACTGTCCGTGACGGCGATAGGATTGCGCAGTTGGTTATTGCGAGGTGCGAGCTACCGGAATTAGCGGTTTGCGGGGAACTGGATGATACTTCGCGCGGCGATGGCGGTTTCGGGTCAACGGAGAGTTGAGAGGTTACTGTAAAGACGGTCATTTCAGGGTGTACCGTGCCTTGCGTTCGGACAGCTATTTCTGTGCCCCTTGTCGTTCAGAGGCGACATCGTGTCGCCACTGAACGAACGCTCCACCGTCCTTGGTTACGCTCTGCGGGGCACATAAACAGCTATCCTCACCGGCAGTAGAAGTATCCTGTGACCGTCTACCAAGTAAGACCGAATATATTAGGAGGGATTCATATGCAACCGCAAACGACGTTATCGCTTCACCCGGATAATCCGCGCTACTTCCTGTTCAGGGGCAAACCCGAAATACTGGTGGGGTCCAGCGAGCATTACGGCGCACTGCTAAACAAGGGATTTGATTACGTTAGGTATCTCGATGAGCTTGCCGGCTGCGGGCTGAATGTCACGCGGGTATTTACAGGGTATTACCGGGAGTGCCCGGGGGCTTTCGGTATAGTGAAAAACACCCTCGCGCCCCTTAGCAACGACGACTTCGTATGCCCGTGGGAGCGGACGGACGTGCCGGGGGCTGCGGATGGGGGTAACAAGTTCGATCTCGAAAAAACCAGCACGGATTACATGGACAGGCTGGGAGACTTCATGCACAAGGCCTCGGAGAGGGGGATTGTTGTGGAGCTGTGCCTGTTCTGCGTGTTTTATGAAGCCGCGAACAAGGATGCTTTGTGGAAACTGTCGCCGATGCATCCCGGCAATAACGTCAACGGCGTGGAGACGAGCATAAACACCGATACGCTAAAGTTCCCGAAGCTCCTGGCATATCAGGAGAAAATGGTCAGGGATATCGTAACAGCTCTAAACGGGTATGACAACCTGTATTACGAGATATGCAATGAGTCGTATCACTGCAACGTGTCCCCGGAATGGGAGCATCATATTGCCTCTGTGATTGCCGACACGGAGAAAAGCCTGCTGAAAAGGCACCTGATCGGCAGGGACATTAATAACGGTTATGAGGTTATTGATAAACCGGACGGCAATATATCCATTTACAACTTCCATTACAACAATCATCAGGTGGTACAGGACAACCTGCGCATTAACAGGGTCATCGGATGCAATGAAACCGGCTTTTTCGGCACGGACCCGAAGCCGTACCGCGTTCAGGCGTGGCAGATGTTTTTCAGCGGGTGCGGCTTGTATATCGGGCTGGACTTCTCTTTTGCCTGCGGCTTTGAGGCAGGCGACTTCCTCACGCCGGACCAGCCGGGGACGGGCGGGCGGGCCTTCAGGAGGCAGCTTAAAGCGCTGAGGGACTTTATCACCCGCCATGACTTCGTCCGCTTGAACCGTGATGTTTCGTTCATAAAGCGCTGCGTATGCGGCAACGGTTTCTTCGACGGCATGTCGGACCCCGGGAAAGCGTATTTAATGTTTGTCACCGGATTCTTCGATTATGCGGAACTGGCGGTTCCGGAAGGAAGATACGCAATAACCTGGCTGAACGCCGTTTCCTGCGAAACGGAGGAGTCCGTCATCGACTTCCCGGGCGGCGGCTTGCTGAAAGCAAAAGCCCCTCCGTTCGTAACCGACGGAGGGGGCATGTCAAACCTCGAGGCCGCGTGCAGCATAGTGAGGATTACGCCATGAACTCAGTCCGCGCTATGATTTCGTTTTGGAGGGCGGGCGACAGGCGGACGAAGTAGTCTGAGTAGCCGCCTACGCGGACTATCAGGTCTTTGTGCCCTGCGGGGTCTTGCTGCGCTTTTTTAAGGGCTTCGCCGTCGCATACGTTGATCTGAAGCTGAGTCCCGCCTTGGGAGAAAAAGCCTAAAAGCATGGCAGACAGCCCCTTGAGAGCGCTGCCTTGGAAAAGCTGCGGCATGAACCGCATGTTTAGCACGACGCTTGTAAGAAGATAGCCGCGCACGGGCAAAGACAAAACAGAGTTCATCAGCGCTGTGGGCCCTTCCCGGGCGCATCCTCCTGCTGCCCCGGCGGAGTCTGCCAAAACCTCGCCTGCGGAGCGGCCGTCAGGCGTCGCGCCGGTCGCCGTCCCGCAATGCTCGTGCGCGGTGAAGATAACCTCGCCCGGCATATAGACGCCGCCCAGCGGGCCCGGTGTGCGGTTGAAGCGGCCATAGAGGAACGCCGAGATCCGCGCCCTCAGG
>Ga0099364_10014774_pt1 | contig 10353 bp, 7 predicted proteins | sample TergutTh196P3_FD_73070 | JGI IMG/M metagenome (GOLD analysis project Ga0099364, IMG submission 73070) | Microcerotermes parvus P3 segment gut microbial communities from Pointe-Noire, Republic of the Congo - Th196 P3 | ecosystem: Host-associated > Arthropoda: Insects > Digestive system > Gut ...
CTATGGAGTCGATCCCGCGGCCTCGAATTTTGCGGCTCATATTGCGAATATCGCGCCCGCGGGTTTCAACGTAGTAATCGAGTGCTCAGGGAACGGTAAAGCGGCAGAGACTGCGCTGCAGATCGCGAAAAATGCGGGGCATGTTATCTATTTGGCCATGTACCCGATTCATTATAGGCTTCCGCTGGACTTAAATACTTACCTTTATCACAAGGAGCTGCGTCTGGAAGGGCTATTTTTGGCCACGTATTCGTTTACGCCGGCGATTCGAATGCTAAAGCGCATGAATCTCGATCCCATCATACAAAAAGTCTATAAATTATCCGAATGCAAGCAAGCATACGAAGATCAGATTTCCGGCAAATACGCCAAGATTGTCTTCGATTGCGATTGTTCCGACTAGATATTATCAGCCTTGTGCAAGGTGAAATGAGGAGATAGATAATGGCGATACCGATAGCACAGACAATCCAGGAGTTGCGAAGCATATACGACATGTACACTCTCAGGGGTAAAGCGGCTTTGGTGACGGGAGCGGCCGGCGGTATTGGGCGTGCCACAGCGGCCGCGTTCGCGGAGATGGGCGCTAAGGTCGTGCTGATGGACGTTCCCGAAAAGGAAGAGCTCCTGACACGGAATGTGGCCGATATCAAAGAGCGTTACGGCGCCGAAGCGATGTATGTAATGGGCGACGTGGCCGACGAAGGTTCCGTCAAAGCGTTTGTCACAGAGGCCGCAGGTGAGTACGGCACGATAGATGTCGTCCACAATAATGCGGGGCTTGGCTTGGCTGGCGACGATTCCAACATTCCGCTGGATCAGTGGAACCGTATGATCGCTGTCAACCAGACCGGCATTCTGCTCGTGGGACGAACTTGCGCAAACCTTATGATCGAACACAAGCATGGCGGCTCCATCATTAACACGTCTTCCATATCCGGCTTGATCGTAAACCGCTTACCTCCTAATGCGCGCTACGGTGTAGCCTATCCTGCCGCGAAGGCTGCGGTGGAGCATATGACCAAAGCAATGGCGATGGATTACTGCAAATTCGGCATACGCTTCAACTCCGTTTGCTATGGTTACATCGTTTCAGGCATTCACGACATCAAATCCGGGTTTCCCATCGAAGCTTTCGCAGCCATGGCAGCGGATACCCCGATGGGGCGCATGGGATCGCTCGAAGAAACGGTGGGGTGCGTGACGTATCTGGCGAGCGACCTTTCCACGTTTTCCACGGGCTCCACTATCGTGGTGGACGGCGGATACACGGTTTGGTGATAAGTATTGCGTGCAATAGAGAGGAGGAATCGGCTTTGCAGAACAGATACCCGAACGTATTTAAGCCGCTTAAGCTGCGCGGTTCTACGATCCTGAAAAACCGGCTGGAATTCACGCCGTTCGTAAGCGCGCAAATAGATTCGGAGGGCTGCCCTTCCGAAGGTACGGTCAACTTTGTCAGGATGCAGGCAAGAACGGGCGCGGCAAACATCGTCATGGGTTCTATTGTGGATCCCGATCGCAAAATGAACTGGTACGCGGATCTGGATTTTTGCCATGACAAATTTGTTCCGGCACTGTCGCTGCTTGCGGATGAAGCGCACAAATACGGAGCAATGATTTCCTATGAAGTATGTCATTCGGGGCGCGGTTTCCTGCCCTCCATGCGGAACGAAGGAGATACGGGCGGTATCACCGATGAGGATCCTGTACCGGATGCCATGGCGACAACAGGCAATCTGATGACGCGCGAGGACATGGATTGGATGAAGGACCGTTTCGTCAAATCCTGCTTGCGCGCTAAAAAAGCCGGATTCGATATCATCTTCTTACACGTGGGACACAACAACCTTCTGGGCACGTTCCTGTCGCCGTCCACGAACAGCCGCACCGATGAATACGGCGGAAGCCGCGAGAATCGAATGCGTTATCCTCTTGAGATGGTCGCCGCCGTTCGAGAGGCAATCGGCCCCGACATGCCGATCGAAATGCGCGTAAGCGCGGAAGAGATGTTACCGGGCGGTTCAACACTGGAGGATGCCCTCGAATTCCTCAAGCTGTGCGAGCCTCACATTGATATTGCGCATTTCTCGAACGGCAACGTGTTTCATCGTGATTCAAGGATTTATACATCCCCGATGTACACCATGGAACACAAGCAGAACGTCAGGTATGCCGAACAGGCAAAAAAGTTTTTAAAAATCCCCGTATTGGTGGTCGGCAACATCTACACGCTCAAGGATGCCGAGGACATTCTCGCCGCCGGACAGGCGGACATCGTCGGTTACTGCCGTTCGTTGCTGGCGGATCCGGAACTAGTCGCCAAAAGCGCGTTCGGCAAGGAGGACACGGTGCGTCCCTGTCTGCGTTGCATGGATGGCTGCGGAACCATTTTTGCGGGATTACCGGCGCGCTGCGCCGTGAACCCAGAGCTGGGTTACGAGACCGAAGCGCGTCTGCGGCAACCTGTAAAAAGCAAGAAGAAGGTCGTTGTCATCGGCGGAGGCCCGGCGGGAATGCAGGCCGCGCAGTTTGCGGCCGCGAGGGGCCACGAAGTCACGCTGTACGAGAAAGGCCCGGCTTTGGGCGGGCATCTTCATGATGCATCGCTTGTTTCCTTCAAACACCTGATGCGGGATTATTACAGGTGGATCGTCCATGCTACGGAAACTTGCGGCGCGAAGATTGTCTTGAATACAAAAGCTACCAAAGAACTCGTCGCGGAAGATAAGCCGGACGCAGTGTTTGTCGCCACCGGTTCGACATACATTCGCCCGCCGATCGAGGGCATCGACGGAAAGAACGTGCATATGCTGTCCGATGTCGAAAACGGCCGCGTGGCTTTGGGCAAAACCATTGTCATCTGCGGCGGCGGTCTTTCCGGGATAGAAAGCGCTGTTGACTTGGCACGCAAGGGTCATGACGTTACCGTTATCGACATGATTCCTGGAGAAAAATTTTGCGCCGACATGTTTTTCTTCGCGTATGAGGCGCTGTTTAAAGAGGTTCGGCTTGCCGGCGTGAAGCTTCAGGGTGACAGTAAAGTCGTCCAATTCAACGACAAGGGAGTTGTGATCGAACGCGGCGGCAAAAGAGAACAGATGTGCGCCGAAAGCTGCGTGATTGCGTTTGGCCTTAGCTCCGACAACCAGCTTGGCTGGCAGATTTACGCCGAGAATCCAATGAGCACCTTCATAATCGGCGATGCGTACCGGGTGAAGAATATTCGCAACGCTACCCGCATGGCATGTGATGCCGTGCTGTCAATGGAAGCGTTTGGCGATATCGACTGACGGATTAAGGGGAACGATATTATGAATCGGTATCCGCGTGTTTTTGAACCACTTAAAATAAGGAATGTTGTTTTGAAGAACAGGCTCGAGTTGACGCCGTTCGTATGCGCCCATGTCGATTCTGAAGGTGGCGTTACCGAGGGGCTCATCAATTTCGTCCGTATGCAAGCGCGTACCGGAGCGGGAAATATCGTGCTGGGCTGTATCACCGACACCAACCGCAAGCTTTGCGAATATGCCGACGTAGACAGTGGTCACGATAAATTCGTGCCCGGTTTGTCCCTTCTGGTCGATGAAGCGCACAAATACGGCGCCAAGCTGTCTTATGAGCTTTCGCATTCGGGTCGTGGTGATGTCCAGTCGCGAAAGGAAGCCCTTGGGTTCGAGGGTATGAGTGAAGAGCTTCCCATTCCGGACATGGAAAGCGCGTCTGTTCGGGTGATGACCCGCAAAGATATGGACTGGTTCATTGAGTTGCAGGTCAAGTCCTGCCTTCGGGCAAAAAAAGCCGGATTCGATATCATCTTCATACATGCCGGGCACAATGCCGGACTGAGTTCGTGGCTCTCTCCGCTGACCAACACGCGCACTGACGAGTACGGCGGCTCGCTGGAAAACCGCCTCCGCTTTCCTGTCGAGGTCATCAAGGCAGTGCGCGAAGCGGTAGGGGATATGCCCATCGAAGTGCGCGCCAGCGCGGAGGATATGGTCGAAGGCGGGATCGTCATTGAAGAGTGCGTAGAATTTTTCAGAGCTGTGGAACCGTATATCGATATCGCCCACGTCTCATGCGGTTGTATTTTTCACGATGACGGCCGGATATACACCTCGCCCATGTATACAATGCGGCACAAACAGAATGTCGAATACTCGGCAAAAGTGAAGAAAGCTCTGCGGATCCCTGTTGTTGTGGTCGGTAATATCTTTACGCTTCAGGATGCCGAGGATATCCTTACTGCCGGGCAGGCAGACATCGTGGGATATTGCCGTTCAATTCTGGCAGACCCGAAGCTGTTCGTAAAAAGCGCCTGGGGGAAAGAAGGCACCGTGCGCCCTTGTCTGCGTTGCATGGACGGTTGCGGCCGTATCTTCCATGGTTTGCCCGCGCGTTGCGCCGTAAACCCGGAGCTGGGCTTTGAAACGGAGGCGCGCCTCCTCCAAAGCCCGAAAAGCAGAAAAAAGGTCATGGTTGTTGGCGGAGGCCCCGCCGGTATGGAAGCCTCCCAATTTCTCACATCCCGCGGGCACGATGTGACGCTTTACGAAGCCGGTCCCGAGTTGGGCGGGCGCCTCCACGACGCGTCACAGGTGTCGTTCAAGTGCTTGATGCGCGATTATCGTGATTGGGCAATCCGTGCCACGAAGAATTGCGGCGCAAAAATCGTTTTGAATACAAAAGTAACGAAGGCGCTGATTGAACAGGAGCGTCCCGATGCCGTGTTCGTAGCGACAGGTTCGAATTACTGCCGTCCTCAGATAAAGGGCATCGATGGAAAAAACGTGCACATGCTCTGCGACGTTGAAAACGGCATGGCGCAAATCGGCAAAAAGGTTATAGTCTGCGGCGGCGGTCTTTCCGGAATCGAAGGAGCAGTGGATTTAGCGAGGAAAGGCCATGACGTGACTGTTATTGACATGATCCCTCGGGAAAAATTCTGCGACGATATGTTTTTCTTCGCTTATGACGCTTTGTTTAAAGAAGTCCGCTTGTCCGGCGTAACGCTGCAAGGAGACAGTAAGATCGTAGAATTCAATACGGAAGGCGTTGTAATCGAACGCAACGGAAATACGGAACAGATTAAAGCCGATAGTTGCGTCATCGCGCTTGGATTGCAATCTGAAAATTCGTTGGCCATGGAACTAAACGCGGCGGATCCCCTCAATACGTACATCATCGGGGACGCCGATCAAGTTAAGAGCATTCGCCATGCCACACGCACGGCTTATGACGCCGTGCTCACCATGGAATCCCGGGAAGGATGAACGAAATGGCTGCGATGCAACAACTCTGGTACGTTTCGAAGAACAAGGTCGAGCTGTTGGAAAAAGAAATTCCAAAAGTTGGATTTCGTCAGGCAAAGATAAAGATAGCTTTTTCCGCATTGTGCGCGACAGATGTGCACATCGTCACGATGGGCCTGTTGGATCTGAAACCGCCGATGCCTTTGGGGCATGAAGCGTCCGGCATTGTCGAGGAACTCGGGGAGGGAACGGAAAACAGCGGATTACGCATCGGAGACAAGGTGTGCCTCTTTCCCTCGTCGTGCTGCGGGATTTGTCCCATCTGCAAGAAGGGTCAAACGCAGTACTGTAAAAACGCCGCGATTAACGGTACGTTTGCCGAATATGTTGTGGTCGATATCAGCGCGGTGTTCAAACTCCCGGATAACGCGGACTTGCAAAGTTATTGCCTTGTGGAACCGGCAAATTGCACGATCCGGGCCATGGACTTGGCCGAAGTGAAACATGGCGCGACAGTCGCCATATCCGGTATAGGCGGGATCGGCTCCATCCTTCTGAATATGCTCCTGCTGAGCGGAGCGTCCAAAATCACCGCCATGGATCCTGTGGAATCTAAACGCAAACTCGCCCTCGACATGGGCGCACAGTACGCAATCGATCCCTTTAACGAAAACGTCGAAGCGCGCGCAGGTGAAATCACCGATGGATATGGTTTCGATTATGTCTTCGAAGTGTCCGGAGCTCCCAGCGCCGCGGAATCGGCGCTGAAGATTATGGCAAAGTGCGGGACTGTGGTGTATTTTGCAGTTTTCCCCCAAGAATACGCGATGCCCTTGAATCTTTTCGATCTCTACATGAAAGAGGGCAGGATCCAGACTGTTTTCACATCGCACAATATCATGCCGCGCGCGGTTAATCTGATTCCGAGATTACAGGCGGATAAGATCATCGGCAAAATCATGCCGCTCAGCGAAGGCGTTGAAAGCTTCGAGGTGTTCCGCCAATCCAAATATCCTAAGATTCTGTTGGATTGTACGAAGTAGAGAGTTTGCTGAACGAAGCCAAATACAGGAGGAGTCTTGATGCCTGAAAATGAATACCGATTGGAGATGCATAACATATCCAAGCACTTCGGCGGCGTGAACGCGTTGGACGATGTGAGTTTTTTCGTGAAGCCGGGGGAAAATCACGCGCTGGTGGGCGAAAACGGCGCCGGAAAATCGACGCTGATGAAGGTTTTATCCGGTTTGTATCTGCCTGATCAGGGAGAAATCTTCATTGACGGCAACAAGGTACATATAGCCAATACCAGAGACGGCCTCGATAACGGTGTTTCCGTCATTTATCAGGAATTTGCGCTGGTTCGGCATCTTTCGGTGGCCGAGAATATCTTTTTGGACGAATTTAGCACAAAACAACACAAATTCATCAATTGGAGGGATTTGCGCAAGCGGGCTTCGATCTTGCTAAATGAGCTTGGATTCGGCGGGATCCATCCAGACGTAGTCGTCGGAGATCTTACCGTCGCCTATCAGCAGGTGGTGGAAATTTGTAAAGCCCTTTCACGCGACGCCTCCATTTTGGTGCTGGACGAGCCGACGGCTGTTTTGACTTCAGAGGAGATCAGCCGGCTTTTTGGTCTGTTGGAAGGCTTAAAGGCCAGGGGAGTTTCCATCATTTATATCACCCACCGACTCGACGAGATCTTCAGTATTTCCGATCGGATCACCGTGCTGAAAGATGGTATGTTTGTTAAGACGGTGAACAAAGAGGAAGTAAACGAGGATCAGTTGGTTAGCCTGATGATCGGCAGAAATATGGAAACCTACTTCCCGAAGAGAGAATCCCACATCGGCGAAACGGTTCTTGCAGTGGAAAACGTCAAAGCCGACCTAGCAGTGAAAGACGTATCCTTCAATGTGCGCAAAGGTGAGGTTCTGGGGTTGACCGGACTGGTGGGCGCTGGGCGAACGGAAGCCATACGGGCGATTATGGGTTTTGACAAAATGGATGCCGGAAAGATTTTCCTTAACGGCAATGAAGTGACCGTAAAATCGCCCAGGCACGCATACGCTTTAGGAATGGGTATGCTGCCTGAGGATCGCAAAGCGTCGGGTGTTTTGCTCCAAATACCCATTAAACACAACGTAACCATGTCTTGCCTGAAAAAATTCCTCAATACATTCAAATTTATAAACCTGAAAAAAGAGGACAAGTTCGCAAAGGAATATTCCAGCGAGATTGGCGTCCGGGCGGCTTCTCTGGACAACCCTGTCAGCAGCTTGTCCGGCGGTAACCAGCAGAAGGTCGCTCTTGCCAGGCTACTGGCCTCCGACTGCCAAGTACTGCTATTGGATGAACCTACCAGAGGAGTGGACGTAGGTTCCAAGGCTGAAATCTTCAACATCATTAATTCGCTTGTAGCGCAACACTACGCAGTAGTGCTGATTTCTTCCGAAATGGCCGAAGTGATCGGAATGTGTGATCGTGTGGTGGTTATGCGGGAAGGCCGCAGTGTGGGTGAACTGAACAAGGAAGAACTGACCGAGCACAATATTATTAGACTTTCAATGGGGGTAAATGCGCAATGAATGAGAAGAAGGAAACAGTGAGCATCGAGTACGGCAAACCCAGGATGACGTTTAGGAGGTTTATCCTGAACTATAATATCTATATTATTTTCTTACTATTATGTATTATTTCCGTCTATGTTTCACCTCTGTTTCTCAGGTTTAACAATGTAATCAACATTTTGAGGCAGCAGTGCGTCTATATCACGATCGGTATGGGCTTGTTGCTGGTCATGGTCACGGGCGGCATCGACCTTTCTGTGACGAGTACCGCCACCATAGGCTGCATCATGGTGACGCATATAGTCGTTACGAAAAACTTTAACACGGGCTGGGGGATGATCTTTGCGGTTCTTTCGGCCCTTGCCGTTTGCAGCTTAGTGGGCTCGATCAGCGGCGCGCTGGTCGCTCTTATGAAAATGCCTCCCTTTGTGGTCACGCTCGCCATGGGTTTCGGCGGGCAGGGCTTGGCGTACCTGATTTGCAACGGAGCGGCGTTGAGGCTGGATTTCAGAAACCCGGCGGCCATCGCCTTCACCACATTCGGCCAGAGATCCGATCCGCTGTTGGGTATCCCATATCAGGTTTACTTAGTTGCCGCGCTCGTAATCATCATTTCCTTGATTATGAAGTACACCTCCTACGGGCGGCTCACTCTTGCCATCGGCAGCAACGAAAATGCCGTTACTGCGGCTGGGATCGATATACGCAAGTATAAATTTATAGCCTACACCGCCTCCGGATTCTTGGCCGGGCTAGCCGGCGTACTCATCGTAGCCGGCAACGGTTCTTCCTCGCCGCTGACGTCTTCCGCCGACTTCACCATGGTCGCTATAGCCGGTACGGTCATCGGCGGAACCAATCTGCAAGGCGGCGAAGGATCCGCCGTCAAGTCTGTCTTCGGCATCTTGGTGATCGGCATTATCGGCAATATTATGAACCTGACAAACGTCCCGCCCTACCCGCAAATGATCGTAAGGGCCGTACTGATCATCCTTGCCGTATTCCTGAGGAGCGTGACCTCCAGACGGGAAGCGTGATTTCTTAAAAAGTCAAACAATATGTTTATGCTGGGAGGGATAATCATGTGACATATCAAAAGAGGCGCAGTTTTAGGTATGAAAGTCAAATCATTATTACTAAGGAGGATGAAGCATGAAACGTATCAAAATAAGCATTACCGTTCTTGTATCTCTGCTGTTGAGCATGACTCTTTTTGCTTACGGAAGTCTGGCGGCGGATTCCGGCGAACTTTCCGCTAAGGATCATATATACAATACCATCGCTATCGATCCCCTCGGACTCAACGGCATCCCTGAGCGGAATCTGGAAGACAGGACGCACATTAACAAAGCTCTTCCGGTGGAACAGCGCGGCGGGCTTACCATTGGGTATACCGCTCCTTTTATGGGCGCCCCGTTCTTTATCCAATTGGATAACAGGATGAAGGAGTTGTGCGAAGAGTATGGCTACAGATTGATTACACAAAATGCCAACGTCAATATCCAAAACCAGATAGCGCAAGTGGAGGCGTTCATCACGCAGGAAGTTGACGCCATTATCATCAACGCGCTCGACATGCCTTCCATTGTTGCCGTCGCGGAAAAAGCCGTCGATGCCGGCATACCGGTTTTCCTCACCAGCGGCCGTGCCGGAAGGCCGGAATACCCGTCTGTCCTGAGCCTGGCTTCCAACGCGTCTCAATCCGGGTTCATGGTGGGCTATTATACAGCGGATAAACTGTTTGTTCCCGGCGAGGAGGTAAAAGCCGGCATGGTCATCATCGAACTTGGCGCTTCGGACTCCGAAAGCAGAAGCGCCGGTTTCATCGCCGGATGGCTCTACCGGAGCCGGGAAATGATTGGCGATCCCTATCCTTCCCAATGGGAAGCGATCTGGGACGGGTTTACCGCTTGGAAGAGAATCGCCAATGAGGGCAGGCTGGACTTATCGGTCGAAGCCGGCTTGAACATTTTGGCGCTGGGCCAAGCCCACTCGCCCGACGCACATGGCGGCCAGACCGCCTCGGCTGATATGATTACAGCCTATCCGGATATCAAATTGGTCTTTTGTGAAAACGACGCGATGTTCTTTGGCGTTGAGGTCAATCTGTTCCAGAACAATCTGGAGCCCGGCGTGGATGTCTTCGCGGCTTGCGCTGCGGATGGCACCAGGGACGGCATGGAAGCCATTCAGGACGGAAGGGTACTGGCCATAGGCAACAATAGCTCCATGATGATTGCCGAGGGAATGATAAACCTGATCCGCATGATTTTCGAGCAGGGCTACGAAGCAAATAACATGCCGGGAGTGCTCTTCACCCCTACGGATGCTATTACTATCGAAAATGTTGACATGTATTATGATGCCAACCTCGATCTCGCCAAAGGTATTCCTTATGACTTCTACACCATAGATGAGTACAACGCCAGGGTGTCTGGAGGCGATGACAATCCGTTCCCCATCCCATCATTGTAAGGTGAAGGCAGGCTAACTGTTTAAAACCGCACGCCCCCCCCCTACACCTC
>Ga0099364_10014775_pt1 | contig 10352 bp, 7 predicted proteins | sample TergutTh196P3_FD_73070 | JGI IMG/M metagenome (GOLD analysis project Ga0099364, IMG submission 73070) | Microcerotermes parvus P3 segment gut microbial communities from Pointe-Noire, Republic of the Congo - Th196 P3 | ecosystem: Host-associated > Arthropoda: Insects > Digestive system > Gut ...
TAATTCTACGTACCGCTTGTTCAGCCGTTGGTCGGGAAGGTCGATGGAAAAATCATACCGCCCATTTTATCAAAATTGCCCAAAACCACAAAGACCAATTCCAAAAAAAATTGTGTAGATACTATTGCCCAAGGAGAGAGGGAACGGTATTTTGGCTATAGACATCGCGCCCTTGCAGGGCGAAAACTACCCACTAAAGTTGGATGCTCCCGATGCACCCAGTGTTCCCTTGATGGCATCCCATTTCTCCCCATTTATGGTATAATCCCTCCCCATGGACAAACGCATTGGATTTATTGGGACCGGACACATGTCGCGGGCATTGGCTCGCGGATTTATCAAAACGCAATCGATCACCAGGGAGCAAATCTTTGGGTGTGATATTAATCCCGAAGCCGCTCAAAAGTTTGTTGAACAGACGGGCGGAACACAGGTCGCGTCTATTAAAGACCTCGTGGCAGGCTGTGATGTTGTGTTTCTCGCTGTTAAACCGCAACAAATCGGAGAAGTGTTGCGGACAATCAGTTCACTCCGGTCATTCGGACTCAATCCGCTCTGGATTACCATTGCGGCGGGAATTCCTCTGCAGCACTACCTTAAAGAGATCGGCAATACGGCACGTCTGATTCGGGTGATGCCGAATGCTCCATGCCGAGTCGGCGAAGGAGTCAGCGGTTTTTGCGTCTCGGAGGGGGTCAAACCGGAAGATATTGAATTGGCGACCGGACTCTTGGCAACCGTCGGCATCGCGATTCAATTCCCGGAACGGCAACTTGATGCTGTTGCCGGACTTTCGGGGAGCGGACCTGCATACGTGTACATCATGATCGAAGCGTTGGCAGACGGCGGAGTTAAAATGGGGTTATCGCGGGAACATGCAACCCAGTTAGCCGCCCAAACGGTATTGGGTGCCGCAAAGGTACTCCAACAGGCAGGAGAGCATCCGGGAGCGTTGAAAGATGATGTTTGCAGTCCGCGCGGAACAACGATCAGTGCGCTTCATGTTTTGGAGCAATCCGGTTTTCGGGCAGCACTGATAGGAGCCGTCGAAGCAGCAACGCTGCGCTCCCGTGAACTGGGTGCTGAAATGTAAAGGCAACGTAAAGGTATGGACTGAAAACAGCGTGAAAATGGACGCTGCGTCCCTTGCACCAACTCTGCGTCCTTTGCGGTTAAAAAATGCGCAGCCTTAGAGCGTATTTCTTTTTACTCCGGAATGAACAGAACGGAAAGTTTTTATTTTCTTCCACGAAAGACACAAAAAGCACGAAATTTTCTCTTTTTTCGTGCTTTTCGTGGAGAAAAATTATTCCACAGCAATTTGAAATAGGCTCTAATCCGCATACTGCAACAAATGCGACAGCCGAATTTGTTCGAGTTTGTCGGCGAAACCGCCGTCCCGGCTTGCCATCTGGTAGTAGGGAATATCTTTGACGACAATGCCGTCCACCGCAGCACCGGTATTGACCAACTTTCGATAGACATCTTCCATGGCTGCCAAGACCGTTTCCCGCTGCCGGACGCAGAGGAGGGTTGAATCGGTGCAGGAAGCCATAAATAGTGCCTCGGAAGCATTGGCAACTGGCGGGAGGACCACAATGATCAGCGAATACTTTTGTTCCAGAACATCGAGCAGTTCACGAAACCTGCCGTCCCCCAGAATTTCGTAGGGAGTGCTGGCGAGTTGTCCTGCGGTGAGGAGGTCCATTCCCGGCTCATTTTCGTTTTGGACGCATGCCAATCCAAGTTTGGCGCGTCCATCAAGAACGTCTGCCAGACCAATACCGGGTTCTTCATTGCCGAAGAGGAGGTGTAACCGTCCGACGCGCATATCGCCGTCAATGAGTAAGACGGGACCTTCTTGCGACACATTTTTCATTTGTGCCATCGCCAGGGCGATCTGGACGGCAAGGAACGTTTTGCCGTCGTCCCCGGCAACGCTGGCTACGGAGATCGTTCTGCATGACCGGAAAGGGTCGCTCAACAAGAGGTGGGTACACCAGTTGTGTACACTTTCCCGATACCTTGCCAGCCGCTTGCGAAATGTTTTTCCCTGGAGCCAGGAGACCGGCGGTTCCATAATTTCACCTATCAACACTTGCGGGACGGCGCGGCGGACTTGTGAAACATGATAGAGCCGGGGTTTGAACCGTTCGATAACAATGCTCAAAAAGAGCGGAAGAAACGCAAATGCTGCCGCGCCCATCCCCACGATTCCGAACTGCCGTATCCGGTTCGGTGTCGAGGCGTTGGCTCGTGAATGCAGGCTGATTTGGTCGGGAGCCCGCCGATCCGATTGGATTTGTACAAGCCGGTCCTCTATTTGATCCAAAATGGAATCCAGACGGCTGAGTTGCCTGCGGTCAAATTCGATTTGTTGCGTCATCGTGGAACGATCGACACTCTGTGCCAGTTGTTCATTATATTTTGTGATAAAATCCTGCACCATAATTTCCTGCATCCGTATATCCTCTTCGACCGACCACAACGTCATCTGGTCTTGCAGAATAATGCCGTGAATGAGGGGTGCCATCCCGGCATCGTCTATATTGCCGAAGCCCATGATGCGTTCATCCAGTCTGTCGAGTTCCCGGCGTGCCATCTGAAGCCGGGGGTCATTGGGATTCAAAAGAGTCCGTTCCAGTTCGGTTAAACGCGCCAGTGCTTCTTCTCTGTCTCTATTGAGTGTTGTGAATTCAGGGGACATCAGCCTGATCACTTCAGAAGGCAGTTTGGTCGGCTCATTCAGCCGCTGCTGGATAGCCCTGCGTCTTGCCTGCAAAACTACAAGTTGGGTTTGGGCGACGCGAAGGTCCCGCAGCAAGGACTCCCCTTGCCCCAGACCGGGAGCAAAACCCACCTCTCCTGAGGAGGCACCCAATCGTGCGGCTCGCTCTGTCAAGTCTGTAATACTCCTTTGGAGTGTCGCGGCATGTGTCTGGTGCAGCCGCTTCTCTATTTGCAGGTGGTTCTGCTTGTGCATGTCAATCGTGCTGGCTTGGTTTTCGATATACACGATGTAGGCATCGACCACAGCATTGACGATTTTTTCAGAAGCATCCCTGTCGTCTGTTTCGATAGAAATTCCGATGATTTCGGAGCGTCCCTCCCGTCTGATGGTGAGTTTTTTTGCGACCCAGTCCCTTTTATCCCGCTGCTTATTGATGATGGGCAATCGGGCGATTTCGGGGTCTTCCAATGCCTTACTGATGACATCGGGACTCCGCATAAAGGCAATTTGCGTGTTGACGAATTGGTCGTAGGCGGTTCCGCCGGCGAAACCCGGGTCTGGAGCAATCAGTTGCGGTCGGCTCGCATGCATGTGAATTGTCGCGCGTGCCATGTATTGGAGAGGGAAAAGCAGGTAAAGCACTCCTGTCGCCAGCAATCCCAGCGCGAGTGCCATCGGCATACTCCATTTCCAGTGCCGCCTAAGCCCTGAAAGGACGAGCAAAAACATAATCTGCGGCGTGAGTTTTGCTGATTCAATCGGGTCAATCATCGGTACCCTGTTCCGGGCATACGCCTGCTGCCCTTGCGGCAGTTGCCAATAACCGCCGCCGGTTCCCTCATGCACGGCTCCTTCATACGCATAGTGTCCGGTACCGGGCATGGGAAGTTCATGGGGTGTATGATAACCGCCCGGTGCTGCATCAACGTAGCCGCCGTTTGGTGCGGTATTTTCGTAACCCGCACCTTCGTATTCTGCACCTTCATATTGGCGGGGAGAGGGGTCTCCTTGCGGCGCAGCACTCTCCACAGCGGCAGTATCCACAGCAGCACTATTCTCAGCAACATTATTCTCAGGGGGAACTTGTTGAGACATCATCACTCACCTTACACCTTTCATTAAAAACAACACACCTAAATCTCGACTCTTCGGAACACCTTGCCCAGATACCAGACGAACAACGCAAAGGAACCCAGCGCGAGGACAATCGCAATTTTCCCGGCAAAACCATCGGCAACCGAACTGACACTCTTTCCTTCGGCTGTCCACGCGGCAACCGTCTCGTAATAATGGACGAGAAGATAGCCTGTGATGGCAATCCGTACCGCATTCACGAAAAGAGCCAGCGGTGCCGCGATTGCCAAAATAAGGATATTCTGCCACCAGGGGCGTTGCAACAGCAAGACAGCCGCAAACGCAATCGCAAAGACACTCATCAAAAACCGAAGCCCGCTGCAAGCATCTTCTACTCCAAGTTCCAGGGTGCTCAACCAAATCGTATTTCTAATCGGCACTGCCGTCTCTCCTACGGTTTGCAAAATTGCCGCTGCGAATTGTGCCGCAAACTGCTGCAAATAATTCTTCGCAAACACATCAATCGTGTAAGGCAGTTGGAACATGAAGACCAGAAAACAGAGGGAAGGCAATGCCCACAGGAAAACCTGCCTGCCGTAAAAAAACCACACGATACTCAATATCCAAAACCAGATGGCAACTTGGTCGAGTATCTCCATATAGCGTATCCCGCCGAAAATCCGAAGTATTGCATAAAGGAGTATCGGAGCCAAGCCCACCCAGTCCAGTTTGTACCGTGTACCGGGATAGGTCTCCCGGCGCAGATACAGAAAAAGGAGTGTTGCCGGGATCACCAAAAAACCATGACTGTAATCGTCGCTGACATACCATGTATAGACCATGGAGTTCCAGGCGGGAAAGGAAGCCCAAACACAAAGGGGAACAAAAACAACCGCCATCACAAACAGCCGTAACTGCTCAAAAGGCGCGTCCACCGGCAACCGGGCAGGTCGGACATATCCGGGAGTTGCCGGTGATTTCGGCGGTTTCGGTTTTACCGGTTCGGCGGGCACACCGGCATCAGCCTCAAAACGTTGGGAAACCACAGGCGGGACGGCGGGCGGTTCTGCGGGCGGCACGGGTTCCGAGGTTCCGAACCGCGACGCGGCGGAAGCGGCACGGCGGGAGGCAGCACCATCCGAAGCAAAACGTCCCCGTCTTCGGGGGGAACCGGAAACACGCTGCCCGGCATCCTTGTCTGGCTCCGGCGGCGCAGGTTGGTTTGTCTGATTCTCCGTCATATTGGATTGCAATAATTGTGAACAGAGCATGCACGGTTTGCACGGGAACAGACCGCCCACGCACCGACCACACAGGACTCCACAGGGCATTATACCGTAAATTTTAACGCTTGCAAATGTTTTTCCACTCTCTTTCGTTAAATCCGTAAAACATCCCCTATTTTCAACGGAAAATTGCGAATAAGCGGTTTATTCGTTTTAACCGTTCGATACCGTAAACGGTATGAAATTACACTTTGCGCACTTTGCGGTTAAAAAAAAGAATTTAACCGCAAAGACGCAAAGAAGTGCAAGGTTCGCAAAGTACAATTTCATGCCGTCTACAGTATATCACGTCTGTTCACCAGCATTACTTCAAGTAGTTGTAGTTGGCCTTGATCTGACAGTCCGGCAGTGCTTGTTGCAAACCGTCCACCCCACGCTGCGTTACACCTGTCTTTGATATGTCAAGATTCTGAAGATTGCGTACTGTTTTCAAGTGTTCCATTCCGGCATCTGTTACCGCATTACCTCTAATTAGCAAAGTTACCAGAGTTTCATTGCCTTCAAAAGATCGGAGCATCTCGTTCGTTACTGCTCCCTCAATGCGGCATTCAGTGAGTTGCTGCAAATTCTTTATGCGGGAGATACCCGATACGGTAAAATTAAAGCCATGACTGACAAACACGAGTTTCTTCAACGACTTCAAATTTGATAGATGAGATAAACCTTCTCCCGTGAGCAGATTACTCGTAAGCGTAATATCTTCTAGGTTATGCAAACTTTGCAGATGCGAAAGACCAGCATCAGTAATGTTACTTGCCGCAGTGAACTCAAGTTTGCGCAGGTTTGTCAAGTTTCCCAAATAAGCCAACGTTGTGTCATCTAAAGCCTTACTGTTGATGGTCAGGCTAGTTAGTTGTTGAAAGTCCATCAAGTGAGATATATCCTCTGTTGTTAAGCGTGGATTACGAATGTCGAGTCGTCTTAACTGCTTCAAATGCGAGAGATGAGATAAACTCTTCCCTGAAATCAAGTTACAGGAAATCACCAGTTCTTCCAATTCGTTCAGATTTCGTAATTGCGACAATGCATCATCTGTAAACTGCGAAGGCACAAGTCCAGTATCAGCAACAACATGGGAACTTAAAGAGAGTTGAAGTTTGCGAAGTTTGGTCATTTTTTCTAAAAAAGCCAACTCCTTTCCACTGACTATCGGCATCTGCAGTATCAAATCTAGTTCGCGGAGTTGGTCCAATTTACCTAAATTGGCAAGGTCGTCTCCTGAAAAATTGCCGTAGATTCGGAGTTTTTCTAACTTTTTGAACGTTCCCAATGCTTCTAATCCTGTACCGGTGATCGTGCTAATGTTACAACGAAATGTGAGTTCCGAAAGGTTTTTTATCCGTTCCAGTTTCATAATCGTTGCGTCACTCGTTTGTCCATCCACCGTCACTCCCCGAATATTTGGGAGGGAACAAAGAGCCTCTACATCAGCGTCAGTCAGTGTTACCGAGGTAGGGAACAGGGCAAACCTGACATTTGTCCTCTGTTCTCCAAGCGACAACAGATCTTCATGGAGAACATTTGGTTTCATCATCCAGATCGTGATAGAGCCGTCTTCTTCATTTCTGATAAACTTTGTTTCGGTCCTCGACTCGCGTACCACGTCGTTCTGTACATAGGCTGCGCTATGTAACGCCGCAACACAAAAAATAACCAACCACAATCGTCTCATTTTGCACTCCATTCGGTAAGATTGTTTTCAAAATCTAGGCAGAAAGCCCAATTCGGATTGTATAGAAATGGTTGTTTCGTGTCAACACCGGGGGTGCGAGGAGATTCATTTCTCGGCGAGAACCAATCAAAGTGAACTGTCGTCTTCATCTCCGAAAGCAGAGGTTGCGCTAACGTAACACTTATCTTTGCTTGATCGAACTTGTCCACGCCCGGCGTTGGACCAAAGGTCGGAAGAACCGAAAGCGAATCGTATTTCATGAAGAGATACTCTTCATTGCCATAGTCCAACTCTGCCAGATACAACGCGTTGCCACTTTCGTCAAATCCGACATCAGACGTGCTTTGGTGTACCCAATTGATATTGACATTATTGATCACAACATCGACGGCTTTTCGCCAGCCGGTCAGCGTGTGTCCGCCCGAAGCCGAACAGGACATCGACGAGTCCGAACAAGAAGAAGAGTACGAACACGATGAGTCCGAACATGTAATCTCATAGCAATCTTCGCATTGAAGATGGATTCTTGCTGTTAGCGGCGAGTATTTTCCTCCGTTGGAAGTAAGTTTCTTCCACCGGTTTCATATTGGGTTTCATATTGGGTGGTGAAAATTCCTCAATCACCAACGGCGGGAACAGTAATTTCAACACCAAAACCATTAGATTGTCGATTTTTGATAATTTCATAAGCCGTTCTCGTCAGTCCCTCTTTTTCGAGAGGATGGAGTTCATCAATCCATTTCAGCATTTCATCGACCATTTCTTGACGCTTTCCCCTGTTTTCGTCTTGAAAAATTTCTACAAGGATACGCATCATTCGGACATAATTACGCAAAGTACCCGGCGTGAGTTTTTCTTCGAATTCCTTCCATTCATTAGGGGAAGGACACTTCGCCAGCCCCTGTGGAGTTACGGGAATGCTCAACCGTACCTTGTCATACCATTCCTTGATCAGTTGCAGTTCCTCCGTGGGACGTGGTTTGACAAGCACCTCCTGACTTATCCCGACAGTATTTAAGACCATTTTTTCAGTGGTATAATCGTCGGTGTCTTCCCTACGATAGGTATGTAACTTTATCCTGAATCGGAGCAACATTTTTTCCTCCTTGTCAAAATCATCCCAAACCCAGAATTGCCGACCATAACCGTCTGGATTAGGCACAAAAAAAGGTAGCAGGTTCGACTCCAACGTTTTACCGGGTTGTAGTACCTCTCTGGGGTACAGACCTGGTATATATCCCGGTAGGGTCACATTTCTAGAAACGTAATCTTCTTTACGGTTTCTCTCGATAGAGACCAATGTTAAAAGGTAACCCACCCCAACCTTGTCTGCCCCAAGAGTCGAAGGATCGCAAGTATATTCCAAAGGATGTCTAGTGAGATTTCGCCCTGCAACTTTAATGTACATCCTATCGCCCACCGTCAGAGTCTTTGGAAACACGTCGCAGGAGTAGCCAATTTGTTCTACTACTTCTCTGATTGCCGGAGGCTGGGAACCAGACAGAGAAATAGGTTCAAAATAAGTCCGTAATTGCTCTGAATCGTCCGTCAATACCGTAAATGCCAGTGCAAACAACAGTGTGGTCATTGTAAAATCCTCTAAAGGTCAACGTAACTGTCGCGGAATTATACAGAAAAATGTGACGCAAGTCAACCGGAGTAAAAATCACAAACAAACGGAGCAACGAAGACCTGGTAGTCTGGAAGGGAAACCTCCCAGACTACCAGGCAGGCAATAAGGCATTCAACCAAAATCATGGACGGGGCATGATTGTAAATAGGTTTCATAACCCCAAAGTTGCCGAAAGTTTTGCCTAATTTATTCAGGGTTTAGAGTATGGTCTTGGTTTAGCTATCCCCTGTATCTGAATGATTTGATGAGGCTTAAGTTTTATCTGCTCTGGCGTTCCAAAGGCACATGTAATATAATCCATAATACCTTGACTTGGATCGCCGTCTCCTGCCTTCCATGGGGGGGGAAAGGGGTAATTTGCCAAATTCAGATAGCGATCATAATTGTTCCTAAAAAACTCATATATCCTTCCTTCGTGCGTGGCTAACAGATCTTTCAATTCTTCGAACGTTTTATCGACATCGTTCATTGCAGCAAGTTCATTCAAAATGACATCGATATCCCTCGTGACATCATTCAAGCCGAAATAGTGCATGATTTCGTGGTATGCCGTTCGAACCAATTGCACGTCATTTTTTTCGTTTACTGTACTACCAGGAAAAGTCTTACCGGGCGGTGGTGTAAAGGTTGAAACCCAACTACGAATTGCTCCCTCAAAGATGAAAAACGAGCCGCCGTCTTTATTTGACGAAGCGTAGCCCGTAGTACCAGTCCAAGCACATTTATACGCACCGATTCCATGTACAAGCCAAAATGAATTTGACACTTGTTCGAGTTTGGTGTCACGGCAGCCACCGGCACCATTGTCTCCAATACTGATTTTCTTAAAATTGGGATTCGTTGTCTCGCCGAGAATTTCTTCGGATTGTGCCGTCGTGGTCGGATTCCATACCTCCGGTACTTTCTGAACGTCGATGCACGCTTCCGCTAATTCCGATTCTGCCAAGGAAATATTCGGCTCATCCGGTCGAGGCACCCCATTGGGATTTGGATCAAGTAATGCCATCCGATCCAACTCCACCCAGAGTGTGCGCCAAACGGTAAGCACCGGTGTTTGCAGATTGCCATGCACTGTCTCAAAACCGTCGAAATGACCGCCCGATTCAGGATACAAAAGCGTACGACCGGCAACCGCTTTTTTTATAGAAGTACTCAATTGCTCTTGTTGTGTATTCGCGAACACATATTTCTCGAGAACGTCCTCATTCGGATGAGCCGCCACAATGTAGTTGTCTCCAGCATGGGCAGACTTCTTTGTATTTGCATCATACTCAAACGTACACAGGACATACTTCTCGCTATTGTCGGCAGCAGTGAATTCCAACGTTGTAGGCGAAAGTATCATGCTGCCATAATTGTCCCGAGTACCTGAACCATTTGTTGTCGGCGCAACCAGACTGCCGACTGGATTATCAGGATCGAACCAATCAAGATGAAGTGTAACAGTGCCTGACTCTATGTTATTGAAAACATTATGATTCAATGTTACCTTCACATTGATTTCATTATGCAGCGTTCCATCGGGCGAATCCTTTTCAGGGAAGCAACGCTTTCCATCGCCGCTTGGATCGTTGCCATAGTTGATCTTGTTGCCCGGCTCATCGGTCGGGTCAGTCTCTTCACATACCTTGTCTATCTCTTCCCATGTCAGACTGACACTGTTAATAATAGCATCGACGGCTTTTCGCCATCCGGTCAGCGTGTGTCCGCCCGAAGCCGAACAAGATACAGACGAATCAGAACACGACGACGAATACGAACACGACGGATCCGAACAAGATGTTACAACGCAATCCTCGCACTGAAGATGGATTCTTGCTGTTACAGATGGGAACCTCTAATAATTTCATTTTCCGTCCTCCGATTCGCCCTGTCAAGCCTGGCTCGGCGATTTTTCGCGAAAAACCAACCACTTTTCATCACGCCGATGCCCAAAATCACGCCATCAGCGCGCAC
>Ga0099364_10014776_pt1 | contig 10352 bp, 7 predicted proteins | sample TergutTh196P3_FD_73070 | JGI IMG/M metagenome (GOLD analysis project Ga0099364, IMG submission 73070) | Microcerotermes parvus P3 segment gut microbial communities from Pointe-Noire, Republic of the Congo - Th196 P3 | ecosystem: Host-associated > Arthropoda: Insects > Digestive system > Gut ...
CCGGAGCCGTACTGACCCTGACTGTGGAAGAAGGCGGCAAGCTGTACATCAAGGGAGTCCGGGTTGACGGCCTCAAAGGCATGAAGCAGAGCGACATGAAGGATTATATGGCGCTCAAGGAGCGTAATATTCTTTCCTGGTTCACCGGATCGGGCGTGCTCAAGGAGGAATATCTTGAGCGTGACGCCACCGCCATCGCCGCCTACGCCCTGAACCTGGGTTATGTGGATGTGCAGGTAGCCCCCGCTGTCGTGGACTATAAGCCTGACGGCATTTACATCAGCTTCCAGGTGGATGAGGGCCCGCGCTATAAACTGGGCGAAATTACCTTTATAGGCGACATTATTGATACGGAAGCTCGCCTTCTTGAAGTCATCGAACTTGACGGACACAAAAAGCAGGAGGGGTATTTTTCCTTAAGCGTCATGCAGGAAGATACCAAGAGGCTCACCGCGTTTTATGGCGATTTCGGCTACGCCTTTGCTGAAGTGGACACCAGGGTTGACCGGCAGACGGACGAACACATCCTGGACGTCGCCTATGCCATTGAGAAAAAGCAAAAAGTGTACATCCGCCGCGTGCACATCGAAGGCAACCAGAAGACTCGCGACAACGTCGTTCTGCGCGAAATGCGCCTGGCCGACGGCGACATATACGATGGCGCCAAGCTGCGCCGCTCCAATGAACGCCTGAACCGTTTGCGCTACTTCACTCAAGTGAACACGGAACTCGTGCCCACAGGCGTTGACGACGAGGTGGATTTGAAGGTGAACCTCAAGGAGGACAATACCGGCGCCATCATGGCCGGGATTGGCTATTCCACGTATTATGATGTGGGCCTCAGCGCCGGCATCATGGAACGCAATCTTTTTGGCCGCGGATATTGGGCGCAGTTGCAGGGATTCTTCTCCTGGCGGCGCAGCAGCGGCACGCTGTCCTTCACCAACCCTCGCCTCTGGGACACCGACCTCGCAGTAGGCGGCGACCTGTATTACATCCACGATACCTGGGATGATTTCAAGAAAGAAACCGTGGGCGCCTCCGCGCGCATGGCCTACCCGCTCGGAGAGTATACCACGCTCGGCTGGGGCTATCGTCTTGAACGCTACAACCTCTATGACGTCCACCCATGGTCATCCAATCTCATCCTGGATTACAAGGGCATTAACTGGACAAGCGCCGTCAACGCCCGCATTGTGCGCGACACCACTGACGACCGCATCCGCCCCACCAGGGGCACTATAGCGACTCTGTCCGGCGAATACGGCGGCGGCGGCCTCGGCGGCGACGACAACTTCATCAAATCCCTCGCCGAATGGCACGGATTCCATAGCTGGCGGCCGGAGCACACCATACACCTGCGCGGACGCGTTGGAGGCGTATTCCAGAATACCGAAAAAAGCGTACCTATCTTTGATCGCTATTATCTCGGCGGCATAGATACCATCCGCGGCTTCTCCTATACCGATCTTTCTCCGCGTGACAAGCGTACCGGAGAACACATCGGCGGCGATCGCATAGGCATAGTGAACGCCGAGTATATCTGGATGTTCCAGAAAGACTTGGGGCTTGCCATTGTGCCCTTTGTGGACGGCGGCTTCAACATTGATTCCAAGCAGATGCATGTCAACAACGATACCTGGGTCTGGTCAAGCGGCCTTGAACTGCGCTGGCGGTCGCCCATGGGGGATTTGCGCCTCGCCTACGGCTGGCCGCTCACCAAAAACTATGACAACAAATGGAGGCAGGGCCGCTTTGAATTTACCATGGGTTCCTTCTTTTGAGGCATAGCATGAAAAGACTCGTATGGGTTTGCAGTGTATTGTGTTTACTGCTGCTCCCGGTCCCCCTTGCCTCCGCGCATAAAGCCCATGAACATGGCAGAGCAAAAGTAAACATCGTTGTGGACGGCTCGCTGGTAAGCATAGGCTTGGAATCTCCCCTGGATAGTCTGCTTTCCTTTGAGCACGTTCCCGCGACCTTTGCACAGCGCAAGCAGGTCAAGGAGATGGCCCGCCGGATGCATCAGGCGGAAACACTGTTCCAATTAACTCCCGCGGCGGAATGCCGTTTGGAGAGAGTGGCGTTGGCATCGGAAATACTTGATCCCGTTTTGCTTGATCCGAACATCCCCCTTGATCCCGCTCAGGCTGATGAAAGTAACGCGCAAAGCGGCAAAGCGGAACACGCCGATCTGGATGCGGAGTTTTTCTTCGTGTGCGGCAAACCGGAAAACCTGAACAGCGTGAGTATTCTTTTATTCAGCGCTTGGCCAAAAATGGAAAGAATTACGGTCCAGGCCGTCACGCCCAAAGGACAGCGCGCCGCCAACCTTACTCCCAGAAGGAATCTGGTTTCGTGGTAAGACATGATGCCCGCTACGCAAAGCTATCGCGCCGCCGCTATGGCCGGCGCGGCAAATGCCGCAGACAACGCTCCAACTGCGCTGGGGGATGCGGTGTCGCTCAAAGATGTGCTTTTTTTCTGGCCGGGCCAGACGCGGGAAACCTTGCGCATTCCCCTTTTTACAGTGCCGCGCGGGAGGCAGGTTTTTATCTCCGGGCCGAGCGGCAGCGGCAAAAGCACCTTGTTAAGCCTCATCGGCGGCATTTTGACCCCGGCATCGGGGAGTGTCACGGTAGGCGGAACTTGCGTCAACATGCTCACCGGAGCGCGACGCGATGCGTTTCGCGGAGACTGCATCGGCTTTATTTTCCAGCAGTTCAACTTGGTGCCTTACTTGTCCATCATGGGCAATGTGCTCATCCCCTGCCGCCTTTCCGCAATAAGAAGGGCCAGGGCCGCCGCAAGGGACGGCAACCCGGAAAAAGCGGCTGCCTCGCTCCTGGAGCGGCTGGATATTGCGCCGGATTTATGGGACAGGCAGGTGACAAAGCTTTCTGTTGGGCAGCAGCAGCGTGTGGCCGCAGCCCGCGCCCTCATAGGCAGTCCGCCGTTGCTCATCGCTGATGAGCCGACATCTTCTCTGGATGCGGATCGCCGCGCGGATTTTCTGCGCCTGCTGACGCGGGAGTGTGAGCGGGCACAGTCGAGCTTGCTCTTTGTGAGCCATGATCAGGGTCTTGCGCGGGAATTCCATGAACAAGTGAGGTTCGCGGATTTGAATATGGCGGGAGCCGAGTCATGAGCCGTTGTTGGTATCTTTTGAACCTTGCCGGGAAAAGCGCCTGGAATCGAAAAAATACGCTTGTTCTGGTTGTGTTCGCCATCGCCCTATCCACTACGCTGCTCATCGGCATAGAGCGCGTCCGCTCGCAACTGCGTGAAAGTTTTGTTCAGGCTGTTTCCGGCACGGACTTGGTCGTCGGCGCCCGAGGGAGCGGTCTGCAATTAATGCTGTATGCCATTTTTCATATCGGCGGAGCCGCCAACAATATGGGTTGGGACAGCGCGCAGCGCATAGCGGCCAGAGATGACGTGGCATGGACAGTCCCCATATCACTCGGCGACTCCCACAGGGGCTACCCTGTCGTGGCGACAACACAGGATTTTTTCACCTACTATCGCTATCAGCGGAATAAAGAGCTGCATTTTGTCCAAGGCGCACAGTTCGTCGATATTTTTGAAGTGGTGCTGGGGGCCGGAGTAGCCAAAAAAGCCGGCTATGCCCTTGGAGGCAGGCTCACTCTCAGCCACGGCGCCGGCAAAAGCGGGATGGCGGAACATACGGACAAACCCTTTACCGTAGTCGGCATCCTGGCTCCTACCGGCACGCCGGTAGATACTTCGCTGTACATCAGGCTTGAGGCTATGGAAGCCATACACCTTGGCTGGCAAGGGGGCGCGCCGATACCCGGCTTCCGTGTTCAGGCCGAACAGGTGACAAAGTTCAACCTTACGCCCAAAAGCATTACCGCGCTTTTAGCGGGTCTCAAAAACCGCGCCCGTGTTTTTGCCGTGCAGCGAGACATCAATACCGATACCCAGGAAGCCCTGATGGGCGTCATGCCGGGGGTGGCTCTGGATCAGCTCTGGGAAATGTTGAATACTGGAGAAACCGTACTCCTTTTCGTCTCTTGGCTGGTGGCGGCGACAGGTCTGGCGGGTCTTGCCTCGGCCATTCTCGCCGGACTGGGAGAACGGCGAAGGGAACTGGCCATTCTCCGTTCAGCCGGGGCCAGTCCTTGGGATGTGGTCGTCCTGCTTGCCTTGGAAGGCATGCTGCTCATGCTCACGGGAGTCGTAACCGGCATGGTGATGCTTGGCGCGCTCATCGCCGGTCTGGGGCCGGTGTTGGCGGAAAACTACGGCATAGGACTTTACCTTTCCCCACTGAAAAGCGGAGAATGGGCCTTGCTTGGCGGCATAACGGCTGTGGGCTTTCTGACAAGCCTCATTCCGGCTCTGCGCGCGTATCGCATGAGTTTGACGGATGGTTTGAGCGCATCAACATAAAGCGCGCTGACTCTGTTCAGCAGGCATAGTTTTTATGAAATTCAGATATAGTATACTGATGGTTTTCCTCGTCATGTTGCTTCCCATGTGGAGCAGCTCTGCTCTGAGCGACATCCATCCGGAAAAACAAAGCGGCGTAGAGGGGAAAGCAGTTGCTGTTTTCGGCGGCATCGTCGGTAAAGGCGGGCGTTACGCGGAAATGGACTGGGAAAAGCTGATGCCGCCCGACTGGAATCCAGCCGAAGTCTTTGACGACCTGAATCTGGATGAACTGGACGACGATGACCCGCGAGTTGAAGAAGCGATGGAAAGGCTCAGAAAGATGTGGGATGATGCCCCCATAAATCCGGATTTGCAGGGCAAGGCAATCAAAATTTCCGGCTTTGTGGCATCGCTGGACTTTACCGGCAGGGCTGAACTGAAAGAGTTTCTGCTTGTGCCGTATTTTGGGGCGTGCATACACCTTCCGCCGCCGCCTGCAAACCAAATCGTCCATGTGACCCTGGAAAAGCCGCGCAGGGGTATTCGCGCTATGGACGAGGTGACGGTATACGGCAAACTCGCCGTTGAAACCCATGAAAACGAGCTGGGGCGATCCGGATACAGTATGACAGCCAATGCCATTGAACCATATGTTGAAAAGAAAAAGTAATGTTCTTTCATCAATGCTTTTGTGCATGCCGGCGGGGACACTGCTGTCCTGTATTATACCTCTTCTCTGCCTTCTCTTCTCCGCCGGTTTGGCTACAGCGGCTACAAGCATAGCGCCCGGCAAAAACCAGCATTTGATGTTTGGCAAAGGCACCCCGCAAGAACTGGAGGTTTACAAAATATTCGGGCGAGTTGACGGACCTACCGTCATGCTGCTCGGCGGCATTCACGGCAATGAACCTGGGGCCTATCTTTCAGCGGATGTGTACGCCAAGGTCAAATTGAAGCGGGGCAACCTCATTGTCGTTCCCAGAGCGAATTTCCTCTCCATTATACATAACCGGCGAGGCAACGGCAGTGATATGAACCGCAAGTTTGCCGGCTTATGTCCACAGGACCCCGAAAAAAACATCATAGATATATTAAAAAGCCTCATGGCCGAAAGTGACGTGCTGCTTACGCTGCACAACGGGTCGGGTTTTTACCGCCCGGAATGGATAAGCTCCAAGCTGAATCCAAAGCGGTACGGACAGTCCATCATTGCCGATGCGGCGACCTACACAGTCCCTGCAAGCGGAAAAACTATACATCTGCGACACTATGCGGAGCAGGCCCTGCAGGAGGTAAACAAAGAAATAAGCGACCCAATGCACATCTTTCGCTTTTTCAATATGCGGACAGCCAGCGAAAATTCGCTCCACAAAGAACAGAGGAATTCCGCAACCTATTATGCCCTCACGGAGATTGGGATCCCGGCTTTTTGCATTGAAGTCTCGCACAGCCTCCCGAATCTGGAATTAAAGGTTTATCAACAGAATCTGGTTATCAATGCTTTCCTGGATATTTTTGGCGTTGAGCTTGAACAGCCCGGACTGCCCCTTGATACTCCCGCTCTCAGCTATGTGGTCGTTTCGGTAAACGGGACGCTGCCGCTCGCTGTTCCCAACGGTCAGACCCTGCTGGTCCCCGCCGGCGCAACAGTTGAAATTGCGGATGTGAGGAGCAATTATGAGCGCGGCATCAAGGTCGCCGTTCAGGGGCTTGATACTTTTAACTCCCTGCGCAAGCCGTTTATCCTGAGCGGGAAGACTGCGGTTGCGGTACACAAGGATATGTTCCTCATGGGGCACATCAGTATTGCCCCACTGCCGCAGGGAGAATCATTTCCGAGAATCGCGGGGAACTCCCGGATAATGCCCCTATACGAGCCAACCCTTGCAAGTCTGCCGACAGGGCCGGCCAAAACATCCATGGCCGTTTCCACTACGTCAAACGCCCATTCGAGCGCAGCCTCCGGCGCGGCTCATGAGTCATCGCCCCTCATAGCGGGTTTTCTGCTGGAGGTTGACGGGCATTCTGTGGAAGTAAAGCCGGGGGGCATACTCCCCATAGCCGCCGGTTCCAAAATCAAGCTGGTGGATTTTCTAACGGACGGCGCCCCGCTTCCTGAAGGCGTGCTTATGAACCTTGTGGGCTTTGCGCCCAAAGGCGTGCAGCACAATTCCGGCAACGACAGAGGCCTGCTTGTCGATACGGCCGAAGATTTGCAGGCGGCGTATTCTGAGCATGGAAAAGGGGTCGTGTATGCCCTGCGGGCGGAACAAGGGCGGCAGGTGCTGGCGGCCAGTTCCATAAAAATTGTTCAGCCAAGGCTTGCATCCGTTACCCTCCATTTTAACGGAAACACAAGCACTGTTGGAGCAGGCAAGCGCATCAGGATTCCTGCCGGCACTCCGGTAGACATCCTGGGGGTATCATTGAAAGGAGGCGTCAACGCAAGCAATCTGCGCTTGACGCTGGGAGGCCATACTGTTGATCCGGTTTTGCCGCAAACCTGCATCATGCGCGATATCGCGTTGAGCTTGAGGGTATTTAACGGAAGTGTACAAGCCGGACGAATAGTCTGGGCGCCGTAGTCAGATATATAGAGGCTGTTACGATTTTATCTGATCACGACTGAACTACAACAATAACTTGAAGTGCGGCCTTATCATATTTTTGTCCAGGCAGTATTTTCGCCATTTGGTTATCGTTCATGAGCTTCCATCTTTTATTCTTATCTTAAATCCGTCTTGCTCAATGCTAAATTTGCTGTTTAGCATACAATCCTCGCCTTTTCCAAAATCAAACAAAAAACCCAAGTCCTTAGAGCATTTTGCTATTGAAATTATCCATAAATTGTTTATAATACCTCCATGTCAATCGCAAACCAAGATCTCAGAGAAAGGGCCGTTGCAGCATACAACACAGGCGCTTTTACACAGCAACAGCTGGCTGACGCCTATCGTGTGCATTATAAGACCATCCAGAACTGGCTGAAGGCTGCTGCCAAAGGCGAAACGCCAGCATCTAAGCCACGAGGGCACCGCCCACGTGTATTCACTAAAGATGAAGAAGTGGAGCTGCTTACACTCATACACAATGAACCATCGCTAACTCTTGAAAAAATAAAACTCAAATTTAACAAAAGCTGTAATGTGTCTGTTGTCCATAGAACACTGCTCAAACTAGGGATAACATCAGTACTGTCCCAAAGGTTAATCAAACAATGTTAGCTGGTTAGTTTTAATTGCAAAGGCATTTCTGTAATCAATATATATTGGCGATGTGTCAACTAGCTGTAATAATGGTGTTTTGTCAAAAATATTCACGCTGACCACATTCAAAAAAGTGTAGAGTTCGGCCTTGATGCCAAGGCTTTTCCGGGCGATTGCAGCTAGCAAAAAGGCGCATACAGCCGTCCAGATTTGCGTTTTGATCGCGTTCTCGTTGTTGCCGTAAAAGGTTTTGATTCTGAGGTTTTGCTTGATCCACTTGAAAAAGAGTTCCACCTGCCAGCGCAGACGGTACAATTCGGTGATAGTCAAGGCGGGCAGTGAAAAGTTGTTTGTCAAAAAAACAAGTCGTTTGCCTGTCTCCGGATGATTGAATTTGACGCGGCGTAGCATGGCTGGATACGAACTGGCGCTGTTTTTGCCTGTGAGGCGGACGTGCTGATCGCAAATCAAGCCGGTTTGTCTGTCCACAGGCATGGAGTACACGCGGGAGAATTGTAGATTTGACTTGGCTCTTATCACAAAGAAGCTGAAATTGTTTGTGAATTTGTGTAATCGGGCAAAATCGAGGTACGCTCTGTCCATGATGTAGAATGCGCCTGGCTCCATTGGAAGCAGGTCGAGCGTATTGACATCGTGAACGTTTGCAGGAGTAATATTCAGAAAAGTCGGTATGTTGCCACGCAAATCCAAAAGAGTGTGCAACTTTATGCCGCTCTTGGTGGAACGAAAAAGCGCCCACGGACACAGCGTCAGGCACAGGTCTATGGTGGTTGCATCCAAGGCGTAGACCGAGTTCTCGATGTCCAGCCCAAGGTCTTCGCCCTGATAGAGTTTGCGAGCTATTTTGATGAGATACATCGCGACATCGGCATATATGCGCCAATCGCGCACCCTGTTGGCGTAAGAGAGGGTATTGCGCGCAACAGTGCCCCGTATACCCATGTGATACAGTTTTGTAGGCTGCGAACGCAGGCAAGCCTCTATATCTCTTAAGCTTTCTCTGTACGTTAGCTGGGCAAAGACGAGGCAAAGAAACTGATCGAGACAGGAAAAAGTGCGTATGTTGGCGTCGCCGTTGTAGCGAGCCACGCAACGTCGAAAAACTTTGAAAGACAAAAAATCGAGTATTTGCGCGAAAACACTTTTTCCGACGAGCATAAGAAACCACCTCCTGCGTGTGGCGCAGAACATGGCATATAGTTTGGAAAAAGTTGAAATCGGTGCCCATAAAAAATTCGTGATTTACCGGACATTTCACTGTGTTAGATGTTGTTTTTTAAAAATCTCTGGGACACTACTGATAATACATAGTTTTTTGTGCATTGGCATGTACAATGTCGCCAAATTTTTAATGATTATTTTGAGCTAGAGTGTTGAAAATATTTCTGATATGTTTTTGCTGATAGCCAAACCACATGGCGGCTGCGATGTCAGCGTTCCGTCAAGCGGCCATTCAGCGCATCATCGCCGAGTACGACGGCGACAAATGTGAAGTGTTCTTTGCAATGCACGGGTATCCCATGAACGAATCTCAAAATACAATTAAACTCTTTGAAGAACGCCAGGTTCGTGCAGTCTGGGACGAAGAAAATGAAAAATGGTGGTTTTCCATATTGGATATAATCGCTGTTTTGACCGATCAATTTGATTATGGGAAAACGCGGAACTATTGGAAATGGCTAAAAAACAAGTTGAAATCCGAAGGCAGTGAGTTGGTTAGCAGAACTAACCGACTTAAACTGGTGGCTGCCGATGGAAAAAGATACCTGACTGATGTGGCCGATACCGAACAGATTTTGCGTCTGATCCAGTCCATTCCGAGCAGGAAGGCCGAACCCTTCAAAATGTGGCTTGCCCAAGTTGGGAATGAAAGGCTTGATGAAACGATTGACCCGGAACTGTCCATCAACCGCGCCATCCAGAATTATCGACGCCTGGGGTATGGCGAAAACTGGATTAACCAGCGCATCAAGTCTATTGAAGTCCGCAAGGCGCTGACGGACGAATGGGATAAAAGCGGCGTCCGGCAAGGCGAAGAATACGCCGTTTTAACCGACCTGATGAGCAAAACCTGGAGCGGCCTGACCACAGGCGAATACAAACGGTTCAAGGGGCTGAAAAAGGAAAATCTGCGCGACAACATGACCAATACCGAACTGGTGCTCAATATGCTTGCCGAAGTTGCCGCGACTGATATTTCCATAGTGCGGCAGCCCTTGGGATTCAAAGAAAGTGCTGTTGTTGCCAAAGAGGGTGCGAAAGCCGCGAAAGTCGCCCGTGAGCAGATTGAAAAAAGCACGGGGAAATCCACTGTCAGCCGGTTGAGCGCAAAGAGCCTGAAACAAACTGAACTGGGCGAGGGCAAGGACACATGAACAGGCTTGTCCTGCGGGCGGGCCACCATAATAACATTGCATTTCTCCGCTGCAGGGGGTTAGCGAGGGGGATAGTTCGGGGTGCGTCAGGATGCCTTTTGACGTATCTGCATGCACCTCAACAATATGAAATCATTGAATCAATTGATTGAGGGGTTGCCCTTTCACGCCGCAATCTTCGGGTGCTTTGTCATATCCCCGCGCCCCTCAAGAAGCCCCGCAATGGAGATGTCTTCGCTGAGGACTTCCCAGTGTATGCCTCCCGGGGCTCATCTCGAATTTTTCCAGCTCTGACGCCCCAGCATCCAAAAGCCGAGGGAACCATGCCAGGGGCACACCAAGCACACGGGCA